>Ga0209634_1000385_pt1 | contig 34324 bp, 33 predicted proteins | sample LinPmetageLP40_FD_184043 | JGI IMG/M metagenome (GOLD analysis project Ga0209634, IMG submission 184043) | Marine viral communities from the Pacific Ocean - LP-40 (SPAdes) (version 2) | ecosystem: Environmental > Aquatic > Marine > Oceanic | place: Pacific Ocean | collected 2010-08-26 | reverse complement strand
CATCGACCCTGCCGGTGCAGCGCACAGCGCCAACCGGCGGGCAAGGAGTCCCCATGCCGTTTTCTCGCCTCAAGACTGCCATTCTCGTCGCCTCGCTGGGCGTTGCCACTGCCGCCAGCGCCACTCAGGCGGCCGCTGACAGCACGGCCGTGCCCCCCCGGAATGCGCAAGCCGCCTCCCTGCGCGACGGCACGCTGACCACCGTCGCCGAATATTCGGACACCCGCCCCGGCAACATCACCTTCACGCCGGATGGCCGCTTGATCATGTCCCAGCAGCCACTCGATGCACCGGCACTGCGCGTGGTCGAGATCACCCAGGACGGCAAGCGTGTGCCGTTCCCGAATCTGGACTGGGCAGATGGCCCGGAAAAGGGCGAGGTCGGCATCGCCTCGATCATCGGTGTGCACTCCGACAGTCAGGGCGTGGTGTGGATGCTCGACATGGGCAGCCAGGGCAGTGTGCCCAAGCTGGTGGGCTGGGATACCCGCAGTGATTCGCTCAAGAAGGTGATTTCGCTTGCCGGTGACAGCGTGCTGCCGATCTCCTTCCTGCAGGATTTCGTCATCGATGAGCAGCGCGGCAAGATCTATATCGCTGACATGACCTTTACCGCGCCGGCCTCCAGCATGAAACCGGCCTTCGTGGTGGTGGATATCGCCAGCGGCAAGACGCGTCGCGTGCTGCAGAGCGATGAAAGGCTGATGCCGGTGGAACACGACATGGTCATCAATGGCCATCTGATGGCGGCCAAGGGCGACAATAATGGTGAGCCGAAGCCCTGGTACCTGGGCTTGAACGCCATCGCCTTCGAGCCGGCGGATGACGTCGTCTATTTCGGTGGCGTGAACGGCAGCGAGATCTATCGCCTGCCGGCGGCTGAGCTGGCCGATGACACTGCCACGGCGGCGGAACTGGCTCGCGCCATCACCCCTTACGCCCCCAAGCGCCCCAATGATGGCTTCATCTTCGATGGCCGCCGCGGCGGCATCATCGCCGGTGACGCAGAGCACAATGCACTGACCTTCTTATCGCCGGAGGGCATGTCGGTGATCGCTCAGGATGACGAGCGTCTGCGCTGGCCGGATGGCTTCGCCTTAGCGCCGGATGGCAGTCTCTACCTCACCACCAACCAGCTGAACACCCATCCGGCACTCAATCAGGGCGTGGATGGCAGTGACAGGCATTACTACCTGCTCAAGCTGACACCCGCCAACTGACCCATGCTCCCTTGCTCCCTTGCTCCCTTGGGCTTTGGTCCTTGGGCTTTGGTCCTTGGGCAACTCATTGCCCTAGCGCCCTGGGTACCTCGCTAGCCTTTGATCTGCGCAGGACGTGTCTCACGAGCGTCCTGCGTTGTCGTATTTGTGCCTGGCGACGATGACCAGTCGGGGCAGCTCGCGTCTGAAGCTGATCACCCGCCGGCGCCTCCTTGCACGCAACACGCAAATTCGTCATGCATTATCCGGTTTATCCGAATTAATCTTGCGGGCTAGGGCTGTTTTTACGCCAAGTCAAGAGAGTTAACATGCTGTCATCGCATCACGGCAAGGCCATTCAGCCCTGCCGTGACTGACATGATCCTCAGGAGAGACTCTGATGAAAGCCATTGGTTACTACGCTGCCGGTTCCGTTGATCGTGACGACGCCCTGGTCGATATCGAACTCGAGACACCGGTCGCCACCGGTCACGACCTGCTGGTCAAGATTGCTGCGGTCTCGGTGAATCCGATAGATTACAAGATTCGTGAGAGCCGCGAGCCGGCCGCCGGCGAAGCTGCCGTCATCGGCTGGGACGCCGTGGGCGAAGTCGTCGCCATCGGTGACAAGGTCACTGCCTTCGCCCCGGGCGACAAGGTTTGGTATGCCGGAGATCTTACCCGCGCCGGCACCAACAGCGAATTCCACCTGGTGGATGAGCGCATCGTCGGCCATGCGCCCAGATCCGTGGCGGCCCATGAAGCGGCTGCACTGCCGCTGACCACGCTGACCGGCTTCGAGATGCTGTTCGATCGTCTGCGTGTCACCGAGCCGGTGCCGGGTGCTGCACGTGCCATCCTGATCATCGGCGGGGCCGGTGGCGTGGGCTCCATCACCATCCAGCTGCTGCGTGAGCTGACCGACCTGACCATCATCGCCACGGCGTCACGCCCGCAGACCCGTGAGTGGGTGAAGTCACTGGGCGCGCATCACGTCATCGACCACAGCCAGCCGCTGCCGGCACAGATCGAGGCATTGGGCATCGGTGCACCGGCCTTCGTATTCTCGACCAACTTCTCCGAGCACTACGCGCCGCAGGTCGCCGAATTGATCGCGCCGCAGGGCCGTTTCGGCATGATCGATGACCCGGAGACCCTCGATGTGGTGCCGTTCAAGCCCAAGGCCGTGTCCATCCATTGGGAGCTGATGTTCACTCGCTCATTGTTCACCACCGCCGATATCACGCGTCAGGGCGAGATCCTCACCAAGGTGGCGGGTCTGCTGGACACTGGCAGAATCACCTCCACCGCGACGGAAACCTTCGGCACCATCAACGCCGAGAACCTCAAGCGCGCGCATGCCTTGCTGGAAAGCGGCAAGGCCAGGGGCAAGATCGTCCTCGAAGGCTTCTGATCGAAGCCACTGTTGAGGCGGTGATGTGGGAGTGCGGCCGGTTACCCGGTCGCACTTTTTTGTGTGATCAAGGGCGGCCAGGGTTCTGTCATGAGCGGCAGGCAGTCTGCTACCGAGTGTTCTCCGATCTTCTACCATCTTGGCCAGATGAGCGGTATCTGGCGTCAAGTGCTTGTCATTGAAGCGAAAGTCTCTAAACGTGAGGCGTATCCGACCGCAAATTGCGTTACTGACACGTTATGCTGGTAGCGTGAATGGCGATCAACCCGTCTCGCTGCTTGGTGGCAATCATCGTTGTCTGAACCAGACTCGGCACGCCAGAGGCATCCAGCCTGATGAGGAGGCAAGACATGAATAAAGGGGCTTTGCGAGGGCTGACTCTGGCGTTGGCTGTGTTGGGCGCTTCAGGGGTACAGGCCGCGGAAGACGGCAAGGACAGCGACGATCATCTCAAGAAGAAGCATGAAGCACTGGAAGGGCAGGCCAAGGCTCAGCGTGTCCAGGCCGAGCAGATGCGTGACCTCAAGCAGATCCAGAAACAGCAACAGGCTCAGGAAGCTCAGGAGCAGCAGGAGGCTCAGGAGAAGAGCCAGCAGCAGGGCGGACAGGAAGCTCTGGAGACTGAGAAGCAGCAGGGGGCTCAGGAGAAGCACAAGGGGCCACAGGCAGAAAGGTCCGACGCCAGCTCGGCGGAGCGTGGGCCTCTGCTCAGACGGGGCGACCAGCTGCCTGATGCAATGGCCTCCGATGAGAGTCTGCGGGTGAAGGACTGGCAGCAATCCCGACTGCCCGAACCTGGCGAAGGGCAGCGCTGGATCCAGCTCAAGAGCGGTTATGTGTTGACGGATATCCAAAGTGGCGTCATCGAAGAGATTCTTCTGGGGCCGTGACGCTGTGACTCTGGCCCGATGCCTACGCGCGAGGCCGAAGATGTCGCTTTCTGCCAACATCGGCAGCCTTTCTTGCGACATGCGCGGGCATATCGTCAGAAAAAGTGAAGAGGACGCGTGGGGCTTGCAGTTTTCCCTTGCAGCCCACAGAATTATGGAACAGTGTTTTGTAATTCTTGACACCCCCCCGTGTCCCGGCATGACAAGGAGAACGAACATGCGACACCGTACTCTGACAGCCCTCGGCATGGTCATTGCGCTGATGAGCGCTTCCGTGGTTCAGGCGGCACCTGACGATCGTGGTAATCGTGGACACGATCAGCAACACCAGCAACAGCGAAAGCAGCCGCAAGGCAATCAGCAAGGACAGAAGCAACACGCCAAACAAGGGCATGGTCAGTCCCAAGCTGCACGCCATTCCAGTGGCCCCAAGAACTGGAAACGCGGTGACCACGTCTCGCGCGCTTACTACAATGACAAGCGCTACTGGGTCAGCGACTGGAAGGCCCATCACCTGTCCCGGCCGCCGGAAGGGCACCGCTGGTTGAAGGTGGATGGCCGCTACGTTCTGACAGCGGTCGCGACCGGCGTGATTACCTCGATCATTCTCGACCACTGATCCAATACAGTACGATTCGCTGGCATATCCAGCAGAAGAGACAAGAAGGGCCTCCCGCAGGGAGGCCCTTCTGCGTATTGCCAACAGCCGTTCATCCTCTGCGCGCTGTTGCAATGATCCAGCACGTCACTATCGCGCTAGCAGCGCCTCCAATGTCTCGGCGACGCGCAGCAGCGCCACATCCTGGCCCTGAGGGCGTGACAACATCAGGCCCAGCGGTTCTTCGTTCTGTGGTGCTGGCGCCGGAATCGAGATCGAGCTGGCATCCAGGTAGTTGAAGACGCTGGTGTTGCGCAGCGCGCGCTTGTTGAGCTGGGCGAAGAGCGCGCCATCCTGCTCCAGCAGGTCACGACGCGGGGCACGCATGGCAACGGTCGGCATCAGCACCGCATCGACATCCTGTACCTGCTGAGCGAAGCGTTGCTGGATGGCGGTACGCGGCCACAGGCGCGCCAAATATTCGCTGGCCGTGATGTCGCGCCCGCCGTTCAGGCGTTCGGCGATCAGCGGATCATACTGGGCTTCATGGGCAGCCAGCAGTTCGTGGTGCACGGCGGCCGCTTCCGGAATGACCAGCCCGCCGCGCTGATTGATGGTGTAAGCGGCCTCGATGGCCTCGACCGGCGCACGCTGGAGGCGAACCCCCATCCCCTCGAGCTGTTCCAGCAGGGCGGCGAAGTCGGCGGCCACATCGGCGTCCACTTCACTGACCAGCTCGCTCTCCGGCACCAGCAGCGTCAGCGGGCGAGTGAGCGGCGTCGCGTCAGCGACCTCACCGCTCAGGACTTCCCACAGCGTGCGACAGCAGGCGACGTTGGGCGCGATGGGGCCGATGCAGTCCAGGCTCGGTGACAGCGGGAAGGCGCCATCTCCCGGCACGCTGGCCTGTGACGGCTTGAAGCCTGTGAGGCCACAGAAGGCCGCCGGAATCCGCAGCGAGCCGCCGGTATCGCTACCCAGGGTCGCCGCGGCCAGCCCGAAGGCGACGGAGGCGGCACCGCCGGAAGTCGAGCCGCCGGTGATGCGCTCGGCATCGAAGGGGTTGGGCGGCGTGCCGACGTGGGGGTTGAGGCCCAGACCAGAAAACGCGAATTCGCTCATGCTGGTGCGACCGGCATGCAGGATGCCGGCGGCTTTCAGGCGGCTCAGTGCCACAGCGTCCTGATCGGCTGGTTGATTTTCGGCCAGTGCCCGCGAGCCTGCCAGCGTCGTCATGCCGGTCTCGTCGAAGAGGTCCTTGATCGAGACCGGAACCCCTCCCAGCGGCAACGACGTCGCAGTCGCCTTGAGTTGCTGCTGAGCGGTGGCCAGCATGCTCATGGCCGCATCATCGCGGCTGATGATACTGTGGCTTGCACTCTCACCTAGGGCCTGATGGCGCTCGGCAAGCACCGTGGCAGTCTGCTCGGGGCCGAAACTACCTGTCTGATAGGTCTCCAGCAACTGCGTCAGCGTGCGCTGGCGGGGCGGGCGTGCCCAGAATTCACGTGCCTGTTCAAGACGCTTGCTCTCATCACTCATGCCACCACCTCAAGTTCTTCCACCTCATAACGGTGCTCGATGCGACGACCGGTCTGCGGGTCGATCAGACGCATGGTAAAGCTCGGGCTGGGGCGGATGCCACCGATCGCCGGTACGGTGCCGCACAGCAGCACGCTGTCGGGGGCCAGGCTGCCGTCCTTGGCGATGCCGGCGCGCACGATGATCTCGCCCATCAGCACGAACAGCGGAATCGCGATCAGCAGGAAGGAGTCCGCGGCAGACCACAGGTTCTGGCCCAGCGCCTTGGTCAGCGGGAAGAAGGAGTAGAACTGGTCGATCCCGAAGGCGAGCAGGAAGAGGGTGACCGCAACGGGAATGCCGGCCAGCAGCAGGGTGAGGATACCCACCGAAAGAAAGCCCAACATCAGCGAGTCTCCTTGGTCGTGGAGGCAGCCTGGGCTAGAGCCCCTTCGCTTTCTCCGTGATCGGGGCCGGCCAGCGTCTCGAGCGTGGTGGTGTCACGCAGACAGGCGGCAACGAGAACGCGCAGTCCCAGCACGCTGGTGGTGATCGCGAACCAGGCATAGCCGGACAGCCACAGCAGCTGCGGAATCCACAGCGGTGTGGCCAGCGGGGTATTGGCAGTGGAGCCGTTGCTCAACGACTTGCCGAGCACCGGCCAGGCATTGATCAGAATCACCCAGGCCACCAGGTTCAGTGCCAGCAGCGCGAGGATATCCAGGGTATGGCGCGAGAAGGCCGGCAGCTTGCCGTGCACGACATCGATGCGGATGTGGGCGCGCTCCATCAGGGTGTGGGAAAGGCCCCACGCCGAGAGCATCGCCAGCACATACCCAGCATATTCGTGCACGCCGGGCAGCGGATGATTGAACAGTTGGCGCATCAGGATCTCGGCGCCGATGAAGACCACGACGGCCAGCAGCAACAGCCCCATCAGGCGTGCGGCGTGGCGTGATATCGCGCGTGTCAGCGACACGAGGACATCGAGTGCGTGAAGGAAGGAGTTCATGAGTCGGGTCCTGCTGGGGGCTGAACGAGGATGATCCGTGCCAATGAGGCGAGGTCCGGGGCGTTCAGCGCCGTGTCTCTGGGGAGCATGTCTGCCGTATCCGGGCAGGGCGGGGCTATCAGCCCCTGCCCACGAGCGAATTTACGCGTGCAGGGGCCGGTGGATCACTCCGCGGTGGCGGTCAGGCCGACGACCTTGCCGACACTCTCGTTCCAGGTCTTGCGCGTCTCGGCGTCGACACGCGCCGCCCAGGCAGGCAGGACGGTGTCTTCGAGCGCCGCACGAGCACGCTTGGCATCGTCATCGCTGAAGTCGACCAGCGTCATGTCGGCACTCTTGCCCAGCGGGCAATCGCCTTCGCCGGTCAGGCAGGCCACGCCACGGGCGGTCTCGCCACGCGCGTTTTCCCACACCGGTGCGGTGAACTCGCTATCCACCTGCTGCTGGATCAGGGTCTGGGTCTCGGCGCCCAGGCCCTGCCACTTGTCCTGATTGATGGCGGTGATCACGTAATCCCAACCCCCCAGTGGCAGCGGCATCAGGTGGCTGGACACTTCATGCCAGCCGGCGCTGTAGCCAGAGAGTGAACCGGTGACGGCGCAGTCGATGACGCCACGCTCCAGGGAGCCGGGCACCTCGTTGAAGGCGATGTTGAGGCTCTGTGCCCCCAACGCCTCGATGAACCCTCCGGTGGAGCGGCCGCTGGCACGTACCTTCTTGTCCTGCAGGTCATCGAGCCCTTCGATCGGCGTATTGCAGAACAGCACCTGAGCCGGATACGGCACGATGGCCAGCACGTGGCTGTTGAAGCGCTTGTTCATGGTGGACTCCGCCAGAGGGCGGAAGGCCTCGGCGACCTGCTGTGCTTCCTCGGCAGTGGGGGCCATCATCGGCAGATCCAGCCCTTCCAGTTCCGGCGCATCGGACACGGTGTAGTCGGCCACGGTCATGCCGACATCGAAGACTCCATCGCCCAGATAGCGATAGACGTCAGAGCCGGGGATACCCATCTGATCGAAGGTGGTCACCTGGGTGCTGAGATCGCCATTGCTGGCGCCCGGGAGGGTTTCGCTCCAGAAGGGCTTCTCGAACTGACGGTTGAGCTCCAGGCTGCTCCAGCTGCCTACCACGTTGAGGGTGTCGGCAGCATTGGCGCTACCGGCGGCGAGTGCGAGACCAAGGGCGGAGAGGGCCAAAACGTGTCTTCATGAGAGTCACCATTGTTGTTGTGCATCTGGTGTTATCGAAAGAATCTGACGGTCTTGTCTGTTGCGGAGCAGGTCCGTGGCTCCCACAAGCGGTCATCCGTATTTGAGGCGATGATTGGGGATGTCGGTAATCAGCATGTGGCCCGGGCTATGCGCGATCGCAAGCGGCAGTCGGGCATTTCCCAGCGCCAGTTGCGGTGTGACGCCACAGGCCCAGAACACCGGCAGGTCACCTGTCTCAAGCGTAGGCGCATCGCCGAAGTCGGGGCTTTCGATATCGGAAATACCGATCAAGGCGGGGTCGCCCAGATGGACGGGCGCACCGTGAACTCGAGGCATGTCGGTGGTGATCTGGATCGCGCGAATGGCGTGTGCCGCCGACATCGGGCGCAGGGACACCACCAGGTTGCCATGGAAGCGACCGGCACTGATCAGCGGGATATTGGTGCGATACATCGGCACGTTGCGCTTCAGGCGCGCATGGCGAACCTCGACACCCTCGTTGAGCAGCGCCTCTTCGAACGAGAACGAGCAGCCGATGGAAAACGCCACGAAATCGCTCTGCCACAGGGCGGCGATATCCTCGCGCGTTTCCTCAAGCTTGCCGTGACGGTAGATGTGATAGGCCGGCAGATCATGGCGCAGGTCGATGTTCTCACCTAGCCCTGTCGGGGCGGGAGAACCGACGGCCGTGACATCCAGCAACGGGCAGGCCTTGGGATTGGCCTGGCAGAATTGCAGAAATTCGCCGGCAGCCTCGGCTGGCAGGATGATCAGGTTGGTCTGGGCGTAGCCGGCAGCGATACCGCTGGTGTGGCTGGCCCAATGACCGCTGCGGATCTGCTCGCGTGCCTCGCGGGGGGACGACGCGGCACTGAGAAGTGTCTGGGCATCGTAGGGGCTTCTTGTGAAGTTGTTGTTGTCTGTCTTCACCATAAGAAGCGCATTCGGATAAATCCAATCGATTTTTATCGAGTCAACACATCGGAAATTCCTTTCTTGTGGCGCGATTCAGCAGAGACATTCTGGTCGAAAGGGACGCTATGCAGGATATGAAAGCCCGAGAAGATCAGGCGATTCGTGAATGCGCCTCCTGATCCTGGCGGGCGATCTCGATGGCAAGTTCACACACGCCTTCGGCGAGGGCGCTTTCCATATGGGTCGGCCAGGAGGCGGTGAAGGTCAGTTCGGGGAGGTCGCAAGGCAGACTGAGCAGGGTGCCCTGGCGGATTTCCTCGGCGACGATGCGAGGCGGGATGGCGCCGACGCCCAGGCCATCCAGCGTCATGCGCACGATGGTCCACAAGGAACTTGAGCAATGCAGCTTCACGTCATCCAGCCCCATCTGATGGAGCATGGAGCCAAGTTCATGGTGAGGCCGGCTGTTGCGGGCAAACGAGATCAGCGGCAGGTGATTCAGGCGCCGCAACGAGAAGTTGTCTTCTGTGAAGCCCAGCGCGGGACTGATCACGAAGCCCATGGTGTAGTTGCAGAGAAAACGATTGAGCACGCTCTCTGCCGTCACCGGCCCCATCAGAAAGGCGAGGTCGATATCGCCGGCGGTAAGCATGGCGGCAAGTCCCGGGGAGCTGTCGACCTCGAGTTCCAGCGTGAGGTCCGGATAGCGGCGCGCCAGTTCGGCCAGAAAACCGGGCAGCCAGCTATGCGCGACGGTCTCGACGACGCCCAGTCGCAGCACGCCCTGGAAGGGCGTATTCAACTCCATCATGGATAGCGCTTTCTGGCGCGCTTCCAGCAGTGCCTCGGCGTGGCGATAGAATTCGCGCCCCTTGAGCGTCGGCTGTACCGGTCGGCGAGTGCGCTCCAGCAGGCGGGTCTCCAGCGTGGTTTCCAGCTTGTTGATGCGTTCGGAAATCGAGGGCTGGGTCAGATGCAGGTGCTGGGCGGCCAGTCGGAACGACCCCAGGCGCGTGATCCACACGAAGGCTTCCACTTCCTTGAAATCGAACATGGCCAGATCCTGTCGTGATTGATGCCGCAAGCTTGAGGCTCACATTACCACTCGTTGAGAAATTGCGTTCTCGATGGCGTACATTCCGGTACGATATGGAGCATCGAGAAATGCGTATTTTCATGAAAAGGAATGATGATGAAGTCTAGCGTGCGAGTTGTCAGCCTGGTGATGCTGAGTGCCCTTTTCGTGGCAGGGTGCAGTTATACACCGGCGCGGATCGATGCCGAGCCAATCATCGAGATCGGTGATGGACACCATGACCACAAGCGTGGAGGCGGTGACTTCTGCCCGCCAGGGCAGGCCAAGAAAGGTAACTGCTGATCACGTCGAACCAGAAGGAGCCGCTCATGCGGCTCCTTTTTCGTTGTCGATCGCTACCTGATATGGGCCTCTGGAGTCGTTTGATCTGCAAGGATATCCTGAGTGATCCGAGTCTTGCCTCTTCCTCCACTGCTGCTGGCGGGTACCGTATTCCATGCTCAATCCCAAGGCGCTGACAGCGCTGAATGAAATCATCCGCCGGGGCTCACTGCGCCGAGCGGCGCGGCATTTGAATCTCGACCCTTCCGCGGTGAGCCGCCAGATCAAGCAGCTGGAAGAAGAGGTGGGTGTCGCGCTGTGCGAGCGCAGCGAGACGGGCATGCGCGCCACCCAGGCAGGGGTGTTGCTGCTGGATCATTTCCATCGTCAGCAGGCGGCAGAGGCCGCTGCACTCTCGCAGCTGAGTGCCCTGCAGGGGCTGCGTAGCGGTGAGGTGCGAATCGCGGTGGGCGAGGGCTTCATCGCCGATCTGATCTCGTTGCCTCTGCAGAGCTTCATGGCGCGTCATCCGGGTATCGAGGTGGTAGTGCGCATGGCGGGGGTGAATGAGGCGACCGAGCTGCTGCGCGACTTCGAGGTGGATATCGCGCTGCTCTACGCCCCGCCCGTCGATCCGATTCTCTGCTGTCATGTGGAGACCTGCCAGCCGCTTGATCTGATTGTGCCGACGGAGCATCCGCTACTCGAGATCGCAGAGCCGTTGACGCTTTCGCATGTGGCGCAGTGGCCGCTGGCACTGATCGATGAATGTACCGGCATGCGTCAGATGGTCAATCAGGCGGCGCAGCAGGAGCGGGTCTCGCTGCGCGCGCAGTTGCGCACCAATTCCGTGTCGGTGCTCAAGAATTTCGTGCGTTCGGGGATCGGCGTGACCTTCATGCCGGAGTTGAGCGTGGTGGAGGAGCTGTGGCGCGGTGATATCTGCCTGCTGCCGATGCAGCACCCCGCGCTGGCGACGACCCGTGCGCAGATGTGTACGCGGCGTGGGCGCGAGATGACCGTCGCCGTCGAGGCCTGCGTCACCCATCTTCAGCAGGGCCTGCGATTCTTTACCGCGGATGCACCACGTCTGCTTGGCATGTGATGTCCGCTGCATCCAGTGCTTGCGCATCCTCGTATTTGGGCAGGGCAGGGTGACAACTCATGACAACCATTCCTGATGCGAGGACTTCCTCCGATGCTGAGCTCCCTCAAGAAAGCACTGGCGCTGGCAGCGCTTCCTTTCAGTCTGCAGGCCCAGGCCTATCAGATAGAACCCCTCGGAGAGGGGCTCTATCGCTTCATCGATGATCGCCACCGCTCCGTGTTCATGATCACTGATCAGGGCGCGCTGGTGACGGACCCGATGAATCACGCTGCGGCGAGCTGGTTGAACAACGAGATCAAGGAACGCTTCGACACTCCGGTTCGCTATGTGGTGTATAGCCACAACCACAGTGATCACATCTATGGCGGCGAGGTCTTCGATACCCCCGGAGACCACCTTCATCGCGCACCGGCTGGCAGCTCAGGATATCGCCAAGACCAAGGCGCAGACCGTACAGCCGGATCTGGTCTTCGATGATGAAATGACCTTGCGGCTGGGCGGCAAGGAAGTCCAGCTGCGTTATCACGGCCCGAATGATGGGCGCGGTTCGATCAGCATGTACTTCCAGGATCATGCCACGATGTTCGTGGTGGACTGGATCGTCATCGGGCGTATGCCGTGGCAGAAACTCTGGAGTTACGATATCCAGGGCATGATCAACTCGACGCGTGAAGTGCTGGAATACGACTTCGATACCTTCGTTGGCGGGCATGCCGAGGTGGGTGACCACGCGGATGTCGAACGCTATCTGGCGTATCTTGAATCGCTGTATTCCCAGGTGACGGACGGCATTCTCGCCGGCAAGTCACTGGAGCAGATTCAGCAGGAGGTCGATCTCTCCGAGTACAGTGATCTGGCTCAGTATGAGGAGTGGGTCGGCCTCAATATCGAGGGCGTGCATGAGCGCCTGATGGAAGAGTCCGGCATGGGCTGGCGCAGTGATCTCAAGGAAGAGCATACCCACTGACGATGTAGCGCCGCGTTCAGCACTGCTTCATTCAGCACTGCTTCGTTCAGAACTGCTTCATTCAGTACAGCCTCGCCGTGTCGTTGAAATGGCCCCGAAAGCTCCGGTTTTCGGGGCCATTGGCGTCTGTGGGAACGTCAAGGTAGAGTTGTGCCGGTCCGGCCCGGTGGGTGTGGACGAAAAAACAACACTCAGGCGATTGATTAGTCTACAGCGGCAACGCTACTTTCGAGGTGTGAAGGCCAAGTCCCTCACCTTGACTGGCCGCAGGGCCACACTGACAGAGGCGGCGTCACTCCCGCCGCATACAACGAATATTTACAACAACAAAAGGGAATCCACATGTCCTTGTCCAAGACATCTCTGCTGCGCAAGACGCTCACCGGTTCCACTCTGGCGCTCAGCTTGCTGGCGGCCAGCGTTCAGGCCCAGACCATCAATCTCAGCTACAACGGTGCACCGGATGCCGACAAGAATGCGGTGCATGTCTTTGCCAGCAATCTGAAGACCCTGGTGGAAGAGAAGACCGACGGCGAGCTGGAGCTCAAGCTCTATCCCAACAGCATGCTGGGCGAGGAGCAGGAGCGCATGGAGCAGGTGATCAGCGCCCCGAACCTGAATATCGCCTCCTTCGCGGGCATGGCCCCCATCGTGCCGGAAGTCTATGTCAGCGCGACGCCGTTCATGTTCGACGGCTTTGATGAGGCGCGCCGTTTCTTCGATGAGGGGCAGTACTGGCAGCAGGTGCAGCAACTGTTCAGCGAGCGCACCAATGGCGCCGAGATTCTGGCCGTCGTGGAGGAAGGGGGCTTTCTGGCCTTCACCAACGACAAGCGCCCGATCACCAGCCCTGATGATTTCGAAGGCCTGCGTTTTCGCGCGATGGACCCAAGCCAGGTAGCGCTCTACGAGGCCTTCGGCGCCTCGGGGACGCCGATTCCGTGGACGGAGGTCTACATGGCGCTGCGCACGGGGGTGGCGGATGGTCAGATGAACCCGCCGATGTACATCCTGCTGGGCAGTCTGCAGGAAGTGCAGAAGTACCTGACACTGGCCAACATCCAGTATTCCGATCAGTTCCTAGTCGCCAATGGTCAGCTGCTCGAGAGTCTGTCGGACGAGGAGCGCACGGCACTTCTCGAGGCGGTTCAGGAAGCCAATGCCCAGGCACGCCAGGACAACCAGAGCCAGGTCGAGTCACGTATCGCCTCGCTGGAAGAGCAGGGCATGCAAGTGATCCGTCCCAGTGAAGCTGATCTAGAGGCATTTCGCAGCAAGGGCCAGCCGGCCTACCTCGAGTGGCTCAAGAGCCAGGACATCGCGCCAGAGCTGATTGATACCGCCATGAAGGATGCCGGCCTGTCCTCGTGATGGCTTGATGCGATGACCTGTCGCGATGGCCTTTCGAGATGACCAGTCGCGATGACCTGACACGCTGACTCGGTGAAAGGCGAGTGACGCTCAAGCATCAGCGAGCATCCCGCTGCGGTACCCGGTGCCCGGGCAATGACAGTCCGGGCATCGAGGCTCTGAATTTCCCTCCTTGCTGGTGGATTGCGGTAAATGACTTCCATGACTCCTTCACGACAGTCTTCCCTGCGGGAAGGCCTGCTGCTTGCCTGTGGCCGCGTGACACTGGCGATAGCGGCAGTATTGCTGGCTTCCACGGTGCTGATCATGCTTTACGGCGTGGTGATGCGCTATGTACTGGGCGGCGCGCCCATCTGGGTCGATGAGCTGACCCGCTATCTCATCATCGCCAGTGTCATGCTGGCGATCGGCGTCGTCTGGGCAGAAGGGGCGCACATGCGCGTGGCGCTGCTGGAACGGCGTCTGCCTCCGCGCATGGCCACGGCGCTGATCCATTACCAGTGGTGGCTGACGCTCGTTCTGATGGCGGGCGCGACCTGGATGACCTGGCACTACGCCATGTCGGCAAGCATGTTCCGCACCATGGGGTTGGGCGTCAGCCGCAGCGTGCCGATGCTGTCGATGCCGATCGGCTTCGCGCTGATCACGGTGCAGGTCCTGCTGCATGGCCCACGGCCGCTGACATCCCCGACGCTTGAGATCGCGCCGGACGAGGAGGTCGACGAGTCTGCGACACACGATGACAGGACAGGAGGGCCACGCTCATGATCTGGGCAATGTTGGCCATCTTCGTCGTGCACGTGCTGCTGGGCCTGCCGCTGTTTCTCTCCCTGCTCGTCACCGCCGTGACCGGCTTTCTGTTCGTCGATATTTCGATGCTGGAGCGCCTCGGGCCACAGCAGTTCTTCGGTGGCATCAATGCCTTCTCGTTGATGGCGATTCCGCTGTTCATTCTCGCCGGCAACCTGATGAACATCAGTGGCCTGACCGAACGCCTCATGCGCCTGGCACGCCTGATGGTCGGACATCTGCGCGGTGGCATGGGTCATGTCAACGTCGTTTCCAGCGTGTTCTTCGCTGGCGTCAATGGCTCGGCGGTCGCCGATACCTCCGCACTGGGCTCGCTGCTGGTGCCGGCCATGCGCAAGGAGGGCTATTCGACTTCCTTTGCCGCAGGTCTGACGGCGGGCAGCTCGTTGATCGGGCCGATCATCCCACCCAGCATCTTCATGATCCTCTACGCCTCGCTGACCAATACCTCCGTGGGCAGCCTGTTCCTCGCCGGTGTCGTACCCGGTCTGGTGCTGGCGGTGGCATTCATGGCGATGAATGCCTGGTATGCCCGGCGTCATGGTCTGCAGGCGCGCGGTCAGGCACCGGCACGTCGCGAAGTGATCGCGGCGGTCATCGGGGCACTGCCTGCGCTGGTGGCACCGGTAATCATCGTCTCCGGTATCGTGCTGGGCATCGTGACCCCGACCGAATCCGGCGCCTTGATCGTGGCCTATGTCCTGCTCTGCGGCTTGTGCCAGGGGCCGCTCAAGCTTGTCGATGTGTGGGGTGCCATCAAGGACACGGCGCGCCTGACCAGCGCCATCTTCGTGATCATGGCGGTGTCGTCCATCGTCAGCTGGCTGCTGTCCTATGCCCAGGTGCCCAATCAGTTCGTGGCATTGCTGACACCCTATATCGACAGCCCGATCCTGATCCTGCTGCTGCTCAGCGCCATCACCTTCGTCACCGGCATGTTCATGGAGGAAGTCTCGGCCTTGATGCTGCTGACGCCGATCTTCGTGCCCGTGGCCATGGCCGCCGGCATCGACCCCGTGCACCTGGGGGTCATCATCACGCTCAATATCACCATCGCGCTGATCACGCCGCCGATGGGCGCCTGCGTGTTCGTGGCCGCCGCGGTCAGCAAGCTCGAGATCACCTCGCTGTTTCGCACCATCTGGCCGTTCGTGCTGTTGGCGGTCGCGGTGCTGCTGATGCTGATCATCTTCCCGCCTCTTACCCTGTGGTTGCCGACCCTGTCTGGATAACAACTCATGACGTCAACATTGAATCGCCCAATTCCCCCCATCCCGAGTCATGACGAGCCGGACTGGACGCAGGTCACCCGAATTCCCGTCAAGGGTTGTGACAGTACTCTGGTGCCGACCAGCCTCGGGCCGTCATGTCTGAAGGTCTATCCTGCCTACGCGCGCCTCGGTATCCCCGGGGCGGTCAATGAATGTCTCGTGCGGCGCGCGGTGTATCAGCGCCTGTTGCAGGCCGCGCGCGCCTTGCCGCAAGGGCTGTCGTTGGTGGTGATGGATGGCTGGCGACCCTGGCGGGTGCAGCAGTATCTGTTCGAGACGCTATATCAGTCGCTCAAGACGCATGACCCCGAGCTTGATGAGGAGCAGCTGCTGGCGCGTACGCGCGAATTCGTCTCGCTGCCCAGCCGTGACCCGGACGCGCCGAGTCCGCATCTCACCGGTGGCGCCGTCGATGTCACCCTGTGTGACGCCGACGGCTTGCTGCTCGAGATGGGGACGCTGTTCGACGAGGCGACACCCGAGTCCCACGCCGATCATTTCGAGCGCCATCCGCCTGCCGGCGATACGCCCCAGGCCGAGGCACGCGACAACCGGCGTCTGCTCTATCACGTCATGACCGAGGCCGGGTTCACCAATCTGCCCAGCGAATGGTGGCACTTCGATTTCGGTGATCAGCTCTGGGCCTGGTACCGCGGCGAACCCGAGGCGCTGTTCGGGCCGGCGGAGATGGACAGCATCGAGAGTCTCTGGAAGCGGTCTCTGCAATAGCGGCTCATGGCGGGTCGCACGGATTGGCTATGCACAGCGCCAGACACAAGACGCCCCGCTCGATGACCTATCGAGCGGGGCGTCTTGTCATCTGTGGGAGGGAAATTTCTCCTCAGCTGACGATCTCGGCCTGATCGAGCATCGCATGGAAGAGCACGTTGCAGCCGGCGTGCAGGTCCTTGGGCGCGGCGTTCTCGATCTCGTTGTGGCTGATGCCGCCTTCGCAGGGGACGAAGATCATGCCGGCGGGAGCGATACGGCCCATGAAGATGGCGTCGTGGCCGGCGCCGCTGACGATGTCGAGATGCGAGTAGCCGAGCTGGCTGGCGGCGTTGCGCACCGCGTTCACGCAGTTGTCGGCGAAGTGTTCCGGCACGAAGTCGGCGGTGGGGGTGAGCTCGTAGGTCAGACGATGCCGCTGACTGACGGCTTCGACGACTTCTTTCAGCTCCGCGACCATTGCGGTGAGGGAGTCGGGTTCCAGCGAGCGCAGGTCGATGGTCATGTTGACCTGCCCGGGGATGACGTTGCGCGAGCCCGGGTGGACCTGCATCACACCCACGGTACCGCGACCGTGCGGCGCGTGATCGATGGCGATGCGATTGACGGCGACGGTGATCTCGGCCGCGCCAAGCATGGCGTCCTGGCGCAGTGACATGGGCGTGGGGCCCGCGTGCGCCTCCTGACCGGTCAGGGTCAGATCGAACCAGCGCTGGCCCAGCGCGCCCATCACCACGCCGATGGTGGTCTCTTCATCTTCCAGAATCGGGCCCTGCTCGATGTGGCTCTCGAAGAAGGCGCGTACGTTCTCGCGGGGGATCTCATCACTGCCGCGATAGCCGATGGAATCCAGTGCCTCACCGGCGGTCACGCCGTCGCTGTCCTTCTGGGCGAGCATCTCATGCAGTGACAACTGGCCGGTATGCACGCCGGACCCCATCATGCAGGGCGCGAAGCGACAGCCTTCTTCATTGGTCCAGACCACCACTTCCACCGGGCAGCGGGTCTTGATGTCGTGCTGGTTGAGGCTGCGCAGGACCTCAAGCCCGGCCATCACCCCGAAGCAGCCATCGAACTTGCCGCCGGTCGGCTGGGTGTCGATGTGGCTGCCGGTCATCACCGCCGGCGCGTCCGGGTCGGTGCCGGCGCGACGCGCGAAGATGTTGCCGATGGCATCGATACGGATCGTGCAGCCCTCGGCCTTGCACCATTGAATGAAGAGGTCGCGTGCCTGGCGGTCCAGCTCGGTCAGCGCCTGGCGGTTGACGCCGCCCTTGGGCGTGGCGCCCAGCTCAGCCAGGGTCATCAGTGATTGCCACAGGCGATCGCTGTCGGTACGCAGCTCGCTCAGGGTATTCGCGGGCGATGTGTCCATCTGGGCAGTGGTCATCGGCTTCATCCTCTCTTGGATATTGTTGTTGTGCTTCCGGTCTCGGTTCCGCTCTTGTTTCGGCTCCGCTCTCGGTCCTGCTCTTGTTTCGGTCCAGGCTTCGGCTGCGGCTTCGGGTCAGGTTCTGCTGTCGGCCATCAGTTGCGCGGGGGTGACGAGCAACTGGTCGGCCATTTCCACCTCGAGTGCCGTCATGTGGTGCTCGGCATCCTGCATGTGTTCTGTCATGAGCTGTCTGACCTGCTCATGGTCCTCGTGGCGAAACGCCGTGATCAGGCCCGAGTGGTAATGCTGATTGGCCTGATCGAACTGCTTGCGCTCCGGCAGGTAGGCCTTCTTGATGACGACCAGCTCATGCAGCATGTCGTTGAGGAACTGGCACATGAAGCTGAGCAGCGGGTTGGGGCAGGCGCGGGCCAGTACCTGGTGGAATTCGATTTCCAGGAAGCGCTGGCGCCGCTGGTCCTCTTCCTGTGGCTGGTGGCAACTGCAGTCATGGACATTGTTTTCGAGCGCCACCAGGTCCTCTTCGCTGAGCAGGCCCACCACCGAGACCGCCATCTCGACTTCCAGCAGTCGGCGTAACTGATAGACCTGGGCACCATTGAGCGTCTTGAAATGCAGGAAGCTCCTCAGCATGCGGCTGGCCGGCTCCATGCTCGGCGCATTGAGCACGGCGCCGCCATTGGGCCCCGTCTTCAGGGTGATCAAGCCCTCGACCTCGAGAATCTTGAGGGCTTCGCGCAGCGTGCCCTTGGCGCAGCCGTACTGGGCCATCAGCGCCTTCTCGTTGGGCAGCCGGTCGCCTTCGCTCAACCCATCGCGCACGATGCTGCGCCTCAGATCATCACTGATCAGCTCGGCCAGCTTCTGCCGCTTGGGCAGGTGGGCGCCGGAGGCGTTGGCACTGGTGCTGGCGCGTGAAGTGTCCAGGGGGGAAGGCGATGTCGGCATGCGATGTCCTGAGCGGCAGCGAGTCAGTTATATTTATTCGTATAAATAAGCTTTAGTCGCGGACTCGAGCGCTGTCAAACCCCAAGGTGGCCTCAAGCGTTGCGCAGGCGATCACGCCGATGATGCGTCGCATCAAAGGCAGCGCATTGGCGAAGTCATGCGTGTCAGTCTTGAAAAGCATCTGGTCTGACATAAGGTTTCCATATTCGACCCCGCTAAAGGAGGCCCCTATGGAAACGCATGATCCTCAGCGAACGCGCGACGCCGATATCGTCATCGTCGGTGGCGGTGCCGGCGGACTGGAGCTGGCGGTTCGCCTTGCCAAGGCAGGCCACAAGGACATCTTGCTGATAGACCGTGACACCAGTCACGTTTGGAAGCCACGACTGCATGAGATCGCGGCGGGCCTCGGGCGGCGTCAGGTCGATGAGCTGGGGTATGCCGGTCTGGCCGAGCAGTGGGGGTTCCGCTATGAGTGCGGCACACTCGCGAGCGTGGAGCCTGAACAGCGCCAGATCACCCTGGCCGCGATCCCGGGCAGGGAAGATCACGCGAGCGCCGAGGTGCCGGCGCGCGTCAGGGGCTATCGTCAGCTGGTGCTGGCCCTGGGCGGTGTGACGCCGGACATGGGGGTCGAGGGTGTGCTGGAGCATGCCTGCCTGCTGGATTCCCCTGACGACGCCGAGCGCATCGCCCAGCAGTTCTCGCGTGGCCTGCTGGCCAACCATGTGGCGATGGAAACAGCACCTACAGGCGATGCTGGCGTGTCAGCCACCCAGGGCGGCGCTCAGGTTGGCGCTGAGGGAAGCACGCAAGATAGTGCCAAGGAGTCCCCGGGGCGGCCGTATCAGGTGGTGATCGTCGGCTCCGGTGCCACCGGTGTCGAACTGGCCGCCTACCTGCATGAGGCGCGTGGCATGCATGACGCCCCTGCACCCAAGGGCGCGAAGGTCGAGATCACGATTCTCGAGGCCACCGAGACCTTCATGCCCGGTGTCACACAGGAACTGCGCGAGTCGATCCATCAGCGACTCGAGGAGCAGGGCATCAAGATCGAACTGTCTCGTCAGGTCGCCAAGGTGTCCTCCGGCAGTGTCGAGATCAGTGAAGGCGATGAGTCGGTGACGCGGGACGCGGATCTGGTGGTCTGGGCGGCAGGGCGTGTCGGGCCTGCCATCGTCGAGGAAATCGATGCCCTGGAAAGCAACAAGAAGCGTCAATTCACGGTGACCCCCGGGCTTCAATGTCTCGGCCACGACAGCATCTTCGCGCTGGGCGATTGTGCCAACATCGATGAGGCACCGCTGCCGCCCACCGCTCAGGTGGCCAGCGAGCAGGCCGAGTTTCTCGCCGATGAACTGCCGCGTCGCCAGCAGGGTGAGCCGGCTCAGGCCTTCGAGTTCAAGGACCGCGGTACCTTGCTGTCACTCTCCAGCGCCGGCAGCGTCGGTGAGCTCAGCGGCAAGTTGAGTGACAAGCTTGGCAATGCCCAAGGCAGCAAGGGCAATGATGATCTGCAGGTGAGAGGACGCTTTGCGCGCGCCGCCTATCAAGGGCTGCAGCGCCAGCACCAGTTCCTGCTGCTGGGGCCGTTGAAGGGCTCCGCCGAGGTGGTCAGTGACGTACTACGCCGAAGTATGGGGCCGCGTCTCAAGGTGCACTGAGTCTTGAGCGGATCTTGAGTGTGCCTTGAGCGGGTCTTGAGTGACTCTTGAGTGAGCCTTAAGAGATTCGCCGCCCAGTGATGACAGGCCGACATGTGCCGTGGTGGATTCCACTGGTGCATGTCGGCCTTGTGCTTTTCAGGGCGTCATTGCTCCGCCGTCGTGTTCAGGAGGTCGTGTTCAGGAGGTCGTGCCCAGCGGGTCATGAGGCACCCTGCGGCGTGATTCTCGCGCTGCTTCGGCTCCACTCTGCGAGCTGGCCAGTGGATAGGTGCCGGGCCTGAGAATTCGCGTGTCCACGTCGTGGATATCACGTAGTCCGCACAGGGCCAGCGTGGTGTCGAGTTCCTTGTGTATGATCTCCAGGGACTTGGTCACGCCTTTTTCGCCCATGGCGCCGAGACCATAGAGGAAGGCGCGCCCCAGATAGACGCCCTGGGCACCCATCGCCACCGCCTTGAGCACATCCTGTCCGGAGCGGATGCCGCCGTCCATGTGGACCTCTGTCCTGTCGCCGACTGCCGCGAGAATGTCCGGTAGGGCGGAGATGGAGGAGGCGGCACCATCCAGCTGACGTCCGCCGTGATTGGAGACGATCACCGCATCGGCGCCCGCCTGCACGGCCAACTCGGCATCTTCCGGCTCCATGATGCCCTTGATGATCAGCTTGCCGCCCCAGCGGTCCTTGATCCACTTGATGTCGTCCCAGCTCAGGCTGGGATCGAATTGGCTGGCGGTCCATTTCGAGAGGGAGCTAAGGTTACCAGCATCCTTCACATGTCCGGCGATATTGCCGAAGGTATGGCGCTTCGTCTTGAGCATGCCGGCACACCAGCGCCACTTGGTGGCCAGATCGAGCACGGTCGCCACGGTGGGGCGAGGGGGCACGCTAAGGCCATTGATCAGGTCCTTGTGGCGCTGGCCGATGATCTGCAGGTCAGCGGTGAGTACCAGCGCGGAACACTCCGCTGCCTTGGCGCGATCGATCAGCCGCCCGATATAATCCTTGTCACGCATCACGTAAAGCTGGAACCAGAAGGGCCGTGAGCTGACGGACGCGACGTCCTCGATGGAGCAGATGCTCATGGTCGAGAGCGTGAAGGGAATACCGAAGTCACTCGCTGCGCGCGCGGCCAGCATCTCGCCATCGGCATGCTGCATGCCGGTCAGGCCAGTCGGCGCGATCGCCACCGGCATGGCCACCTCCTCGCCGAGCATCTTCGTGCGCAGAGTGCGATTGTCCATGTCGACCATCACCCGTTGGCGCAGTCCGATCGCGGCGAAGTCGGCCTCGTTGGCCCGATAGGTGGACTCCGTCCACGAGCCGGAATCGGCATAGTCGTAGAACATCTTCGGCACGCGGCGTTTCGCCAGGCGTTGCAGATCATTGATGCAGGTAATGGTCATTCCGAACTCCATCTGTGGTGAGTAGCGCGAGGCTGATTTGGTCCCTTGCGCTACTGTCGCCGAATCCGGTCTTGCCCAGCTATAAGCGATACGTCTAGTGGGAAGCGTCTGGAGGGTGGAATTCATTGAAGGAGAATGTTTCTGGTCGGTCGTGAGCGAAATAGATGATTGATCCAGCGTGTGTCGCTGATTGTCATCTTTGCTTGGAATACTGGGATATTGGGATGATTCCCCAGTGGATGGAGAGATGGCATGGATCAGGCCTGGCCTGAAAGCACGCGCGACAACCTTCGATTTCTGTGTTCGGAAGTGGATAGCCAATATGGCTGGCTGCAGGCGTTCGTGTCCGCGCCGACGGCGGCCATGGCGCGCAAGCTGCTGGAGCGCCAGGGGTACGCCGAGAACCTCTGCCAGCGTATCGAACAGGCATGCCCTGAAGCCCGAAACCACAAGCGCTCGCACGCGCGGGCCCGCTTCCATCAGAGCCTGGTCGAGGTCGCCAGTGGTCTGGCACGGCTCAGTGAGCTGGCGCGCAGTTGTCTGGAGCAGCTGATTCGCGTCGATGATGTCCAGCTGGTCGATGATGTCGTGCTGGTCAAGTCGCTGCGCCGTGTGCGTCGCGGCATTCTGCGCAGCGAGATGTCTCTGGAGAACGGCTCCCTGTCCCTGGCCCTGAAGCTCGCGCGCAGTCGCGAGAAGCTGAAGCGGGACAGTGAAGGTCGCATCCGGGCACTCACCGGCCAGCTCAAGAAGAAGCGCGCTCCCGCCGAAGACCTGACACATCTGCTGTTCGTGGCTCGGGAAATCAGCCAGATGGGCGAGGTGCTGGGGCAGCTGGGTGAGGCGATCATCTCGGCAACCCTCGGTCAGTCACTCAACTTCGAGCGCTATGCCTCGCTGACCCACCTGGTCAATGAACTCGGTGATGGCAGTCAGACGGCGGGCGAGATGCGCGTCGACACTTTGGCCGAGACACGTTCCGGCAGCCGGATCTCGGGGATTGCTAGCGAGAAGCCCAATGAGAGGGCTGTCGAGAAGGTCAGTGACAAGGGCAATGACAAGGGCAGGCCGGCCAACGACAAGCAAAAGGGCAGCAAGGCTGGCAAGTCAGGGGGCAGCAAGCAAAAGGGCAGCAAGTCAAAGGACCGCAAGACTGACGCGAGCGAGTCAAAGGGCAGCAAATCCAAGGACCGCAAATCCAAGGACCGCAAGCCAACCGGCGATCTGCCGCTGACCTCACCGGAGTATCTGGCCATCTTCAAGGATGGCCTGGGGCGCAAGGTCGAGGAGGAGCGTCAGGGCGTCGAGCGCTGGCACGACATCTATCCCGGCATCGCCCCCCGCATCCTCTCGCATCATCAGCAGGGCGACAGCGCGGCACTCTTGATCGAGCACCTGCCGGGCATGACCCTCGAGCATCTGTTGATCAACGAATCGTCACGCCTCAATCGTACCGCCCAGCAGGCGCTGGTCGAGACGCTACACTCGGTGTGGGCCACCACCCGCCGCGACAAGCCGGTCACTGCAGGGCACATGCGCCAGCTACTCAAGCGGCTGAGTGATGTCTATCAGATCCATCCGGAATTTCGCCACTGCGGTGCCTCGTTGTGTGGGCGCGAGATGCCCTCGCTGGAAGCGTTGATCGAGCAGGCCGCAGGTCTGGAACGTTCGCTCGAGGCTCCCTTCGCCGTCTATATCCACGGCGACTTCAATGTCGACAACATCCTCTTCGATCCGGCGAAGCAGAGCATCCGCTTCATCGATCTTCACCGCTCGGCCTATCAGGACTATGTGCAGGACGTGTCCGTGCACATGGTGTCCCATTACCGTCTGCAATTGACGGATGCGGCGCTGCGGGCCCGTATTCTGGCGCTGGCCCTGAGTTTCGGTCAGCAGATGCGTCGCTTTGCCCATGAGCAGGGCGATACCACCTTTGAATGGCGTCTGGCACTTGGCCTGGCGCGCTCCTTTGCCACCTCGACACGTTTCATCCTCGATGCCGGGCTGGCAGGGCGCATGTTCAACCGCGCACGCTTTATACTCGAGCATGTGCTTGGCGCCGACCCTGAACGGCCGGCCGATTACCGTATTCCCCTGGAGGAGTTGTTCGTTGACTGATTTCAAGATTGGCGTCGTGGGTATTCCCGGCAAGTGGTCGACCGAAGTGCTGGCGGATGCCATCGAAGCACGGACGGGCTTTCGTCTCGTGATCGACATGGCGGCCGTCTCGCTGAATCTGACCCGCAACTGCCTCGAATTCCGTGACTCTGCCGGGGTGCGTCATGACCTGACCGAGCTGGATGCCCTGATCGTCAAGAAGATCAGCGCGGAATATTCCCCGGGCAGCCTGGACCGCCTGGAGCTGTTGCGTGTCGCCGAAGCCAGGGGCGTGCGCGTCTTCAGCAGCGCGGAGAGCATGATTCGCCTGATCGACCGCCTGAGCTGCACCGTCACGCTGGCCAATGCCGATATCCCGATGCCTGCCACGCTGGTCACCGAAGACGTGACGGCGGCCTGCGAGGCCGTCAAGCGCTTCAAGGCCGCCGTCTTCAAGCCGCTTTTCTCCACCAAGGCACGGGGCATGTGCATCATCGAGAACACCGGCGATGATGCCGCGCTGGAAGCTGCCGTGCGTGAGTTCGTCGCCGAGCACCCGATGATGTATCTGCAGCAGCGCCTTGACCTGCCGGGGCAGGATTACGGCATGGTCTTCGTCGGTGGCCGTTATCTGTGCAGCTACGCCCGCGTCAGTGGGGGCGATGCCTGGAATACCACCATCCATGCCGGTGGCAAGTACGCGCCCTTCGAGCCCTCTGAGGAGCTGATCGCGCTGGCGCAGCGTGCCCAGGCACCGTTCAAGCTCGACTTCACCACCGTCGATGTCGCGCTGACCGACGATGGCCCGATCATCTTCGAAGTCTCGGCCTTCGGTGGCTTCCGCGGGGCGCTGGAAGGTGCCGGTGTCGATGCGGCAGCCGCCTATCTCGATCACGTGATGGAGTGTCTGGCATGAACGCGACGACCTGTGACAGCCCGGCCAGCCTTGCCACGCTGCCCTTTGCAGAGTGGACGGCCGCCGCCTGCTTCACGGTGCTGACGCCGTCGCGCCAGTGCCTGAGCGAGGCGCTGTTGTTCGAGGTGGATGACTTCCGCCTGTGCGTGATGACGGACATGCCGCGGCTGCTGCAACGTCTGGCGACATATTTCCGCCATTGCGCGCGCCTCGTGGCGCTCGACACTGTGCCGGGGGGAGCCAGGCTCGTGCATGTGCTCGAGGCGCCGGCCCTCAAGGACACGCCAGCGGCAGCAAGGCTCGGCATCGTGCCCGAGGCCTTCGTCGATTGGATGCCGGAGCCCGGCAAGACACGCCGCAAGGACGCCATCATCGACCTGGCCGACGGGCGCCTGATCCACAAGGTGCGCACGGGCATGGCCTTTCTGCGCAGCAACGACCACAACCTGGCGTTCGGGCCCTGTGAAGACAATGAAAGCCAGGTGATCAACTTCCTGCTCAATCTGCACATGTCGCATCTGCAGCAGAATGACGGCTTGATCTGTCACGCCTCGGCGCTGTCGAAGGGCGATCGCGCGGTGGCCATCGCTGCCTTCTCGGGCGGCGGCAAGTCCACCACCATGGTGAAGGCGCTCGACAATCCCGAGTTCGACTTCATCAGCAATGACCGGCTGTTCCTGGACCGGCCGGGGCGGGAGGGAACGCTGCGTGCCCGCGGCGTCGCCAAGTTGCCACGCATCAATCCCGGTACCATGCTCCACAATCCGCGTCTGCGCCCGCTGCTGGATCCCGCGCGTATCGCAGGCTATGAAGCGATGCCGCAAGAAGCGCTATGGGATCTCGAAGAGAAGCACGATCTGATCATCGAGGACGTCTACGGCCCCGGGCGTATCCGCGCCAGCGGCGAGCTTGCGGCCATGGTGATACTCAACTGGACGCGTGGCAGCGAGGCGCCGCTAGAGGTGCGCGAGATCGAGGTCAGCCGCAGCGAAGCGCTGATACGCGCGGTGATGAAGACACCGGGGCCCTTCCACCAGCAGCGGGATGGCCGTTTCGTGCCCAATGGCGCAAGCCTTGATCCCGCGCCGTATCTGGAGCGCCTGGCGGCAACCCGCGTGCTTGAGGTGACCGGGCGCGTGGACTTCGCCGCGCTGGTCGAGAACCACCTGACCCCCTTGCTGGAGGCTTGAACATGCGTCGTGAACTGCTGTTGATGCGCCACGGAAAGTCGGACTGGTCAGTGGCAGCTGACGACTTCCATCGACCCCTCAAGGAGCGCGGCAAGCGGGGCGCCCAGCGCATGGGAGCCTGGCTTGCCCAGGAGGCGCTGGTGCCGGATGCCATCCTGAGCTCGCCGGCCCTTCGCGCGCGCGCCACGGCGGAAAAGTGCGTGAAGTCGATGGGCCTCGGCGTCGACATGATCGAGCTCAAGCCTGCGCTTTACTGCGAGAACGAGGCGCCGCTGCTCAAGACAGTGCGCGCCTGCCCGGACAGCGTGCAGCGACTGATGATCATCGGCCATAACCCGGCATTGGAAGATGCGCTGGTCTGGCTGACCGGCAAGCGTCCGCGCCCGCCCAAGGAGACCAAGCTGCTGCCGACGGCGGCGGTGGTCAAGCTGACCTTCGAGGGGCGCTGGGAAGACCTGCGCTCCGGCCAGATGAGTCTGGAGCTGATCCAGCGCGTGCGTGCCTTGCCGGATGGCTTCCCCTGGCCATTCCCGGCCGGTGAGGAGCGTCGCGAACGTCCCGCCTATTACTACCGCCAATCGGCCGTCCTGCCCTGTCGTCTGCAGGGGGAGGGCGACGATGCCCAGTGGGAGGTGCTGCTGATCGGTTCTTCCTCCAATCGTCACTGGAGCCTGCCCAAGGGGATTGTCGATCCGGGGCTGAGTCCGCTTGAGTCCGCGCTCAAGGAAGCCCGCGAGGAAGCGGGCATCGAGGCGGAGGCGCTGGACCACGCAGCGCTGGAATTCAGTTACGAGAAGTGGGGCGCTCCTGTCGAGGCCAGTCTGCACGCCGTGAGAGTCGTGCATGAGCAGGAAGAGAGCGAGCGGGAGGAACCGCATCGCAGTCGGCGCTGGGTGGCGGCGGAGGTCGTGCCGAGCCTGTTGAAGAACCACGAGATGGGGCACGCCGCCATGGCGTTGCTGGCACGGCTTGATCAGTCGCGCCAGGCGACGTGAGCGCGGGAGACTGGTTCCACTAGAGCCACTAGCACCGTACGAGGCGACGCATGGCGAGGACCGCTAGCATGAATCAATACCGAGTGAAGACGGGAAGAGCGACGGCCGATGACTGATGAACCGACAATCCGACGTGTGGCATTGATTCGTCATGCCGACTATCACCAGCAGATTGATACCCCGAGCGCGCTGCAGCCGTTTCCCTTGACCCGTCGCGGTGAGCGCCAGGCGCGTGAGGGAGCCGAGGAAGTGCTGATGCTGTGTCAGGCCCATGGCTGGCAACCGGCCAGCACGGTACATGCCTCCAGCCTGTTGCGTGCCTGGCAGACGGCGCAGGTGATGAACGAGGTCATGGGTGACAGGACAGGGCGTGAGTTCTCGCTCATGGCACATGATGCCCTGTGGGAGCGCAGTCTGGGCAGCGCCGCCAATCTGACCACGGCACAGATCGCCGAAGCGGTGCGTCATGACCCGCGCGTGGATTTCCTGCCGGCCGACTGGAAATCCAACAGCCACTTTCGCCTGCCGCTGCCAGGGGCTGAATCACTGATGCAGGCCGGCCAGCGGGTGGCCGACTTCATTGCTTCGTTGCCGGCTTCCCCACCAGCTCCTGCCTCGGCTCCCACATCAACCCCCACATCGGGCGCCACGCTGACACTGGTCGTCGGCCATGGCGCGGCGCTGCGGCATGCGGCGCATCTGCTGGGCGTGCTGGACTTCGACCAGATTGCCGGGCTGAGCATGCACCATGCACGGCCGGTGGTCATCGAGCAAACCCCGTCAGGGTCATGGCGGCATGTGGCTGGCGAGTGGAAGGTGCGCCAGCGTCACGAGCCCGCGCAGGACTGAGTTGGCGGCCAGCCGGCGGGGTACTGAAGTGCCGGGAGCGGGCGGGGTGCTGGAGAGCAGGAGATGGGCGGAGTCATTGACAGCAGAGAAGCAGGCCAGCGCATCAGCGTGATACGAGTCTGTCATCTTTCTGTGATCAAACGGTCATAATCTTGTCGCCCTGTGCCCGTGACCTCATTCCACATTCCCCAGGATGGTCCCCAAGGAGCGGCAAGGCGCTTGCTTGCCACAGGCCGGTGAGTTCAACGAGGCAAGCAGATGCCACAAGGAGATAGCCCAATGACCCTCAGTCCCCCCATGAGCGACGCCGTACCGCGTTACCGAGGCCCGACGCGTTATCTGAAGGCGCTGCCCAGTCACGCGGCTCAGTGGCCCGAGACACATCAGCACCTGCGCGCCGGTGACAAGGTGTCCCGCGCCGCTCGCAAGCTGGGCAGCAAGGACTGGCCACGCCGCGATGTCATCTTCATCTCCGATGCCCATGCCGACGCGGAAGCCTTCATCGCGTCTCTGGTGGCCAGTGGCGGTGTGCGCCTGACCTCGCGGGACAACCTGGTGTTGACGGCGCGGGGCAAGCGCAGTGTCTTCGTCATCGGCGGTGACTGCCTCGACAAGGGCCCCAGCAATCTGGAGCTGCTGGAAGCCCTGCGCACCTTGATGCGCAGCGGGGCACGCCTCAAGTTGCTGGCGGGCAATCACGACATGCGGCTGATGCTGGCGCTGATGCGGCTGAGTCATGATGATTCGGCGCGAACCGATCATCTGTTCGTGCGCATGGGCGCCAAGGGGCTGGCGCTGCTAAAGGAAGTCTTCGATCACTATCTGGCGGACAGACCGCGGGCGATGAAGAGCATTCCCTCGCGAAGTGAATGCCGTCGACGCCTGTACCCGGGGCCGGACTGGGCGGAGCAGTTTCGCAAATCGGCAGGCCATGTGCTCAAGGGGGAGGCGCTGGAGAAGGAGATCACTCGCCTGAGCGCCAAGGCCGATGGCTTCGAGCATGCCTGTGAGAAACATGGCCTCTCGTTGCGTCAGACCTATGCCGCCGCGCTCAAGGCCCACGAGCTGTTTCTCAAGCCCGGCGGGCGCTTTGCCTGGTTCTTCGACGAGATGCGCCTTGCCTATCGCAGTGGCGCCTTCCTGCATGTCCATGCAGGCGTGGATGATGCCTTCGCCAGACGACTCGGCCGCCAGAAGGTCTCGCAGGTCAATCAGGAATTCCGGCGCATCCTGCGCGAAGACCCGTTCACCTTCTATTACGGTGAGCTGGCCAATGTACTGCGCACCAAATATCGCAAGAGCGACATGGTGCTGAGCGCCGCAGGCGTCAAGCGCCTGCACAAGGTCGGCATTCGTGCCGTGATGCATGGCCACGTCAATCATCAGGCGGGCCAGCAACTGGGCTGGCGCCACGGGCTTCTGCATATCGAGGGCGACGTCACCCTGGATCGCAATTCACGCCGCAAGGAAGGGCTGGATGGCGTGGGCATGGGGGCGACGCTGATAGAAGCCTGTGGACGCATCGTCGGCATCAGCAATGACCATCCCGAGGTCAAGGTCTACGCGCCCTGATACACGCACAGGAGAGGCAGGTGAAAGACGACAAGCAGGACAAGTCGCTGTTCCGACATGAATCATTGCAGTCCATCGATGGCGTTCAGGGCATTCTCAAGGCCATCATCAAGGGGCTGGGCAAGGGACTGTTGTCATTTCGCGATGAGGACGGCGAGATACGGCTGGCACCGCGCGGCCTGATGACCCTCAAGGTCACGGCGCGGCGAGAGGATGATCATCATCGCCTCGATATTCGCCTGTCATGGCATGCCAAGCCCGGCGCCAAGCGCAACAAGACGCTCAAGGTTCTCGATGAGTGAGGGCAGCGTGCGCAGGCATTGACCCAGATCAAGTCTCTGCCAGCCCGCGGCCCGTAGTGAGATGGCCGGCATGTCCGCGCTTAAGCGGCTATGGTACATGTAGCATGCTGCATATTGGGTCGTGTCTTGCGACACGACCGCTCCCCATGATCAGGACATATCATTGATGCCTTCATCCCCTCAGCGCCTGTGCGGTGCCGATCACCGCTCGTCTCCATTGCACTCTTCCAGCCTTGCGGTAAAGCTTGCTGTCAGGCCTTCAAGGTGCTGGAAACAGTGGCTGGCCGCCGCCGCGCTTGCCTGTCTGTCGCTGGGCGCTCAGGCCGCGGACGATGCTTTGGCCGCTGACAAGCCGCTCTCGGCGTCGGCCATTCAGGCCATCGAATCAGAGGTCGGCGCGCGAATCGGTGTCACCGTTCTGGATACCGCCGATGGCACCCGTTTCAGCTGGCGGGGGAATGAGCGCTTCCCCATGAGCAGCACCTTCAAGGTGCTGGCCTGTGGTCATCTGCTCTCTCGGGTGGACGAAGGCCAGGAATCGTTGTCACGCAAGGTGGCGATTCGCCCGGCGGATCTCGTGACCTACTCCCCCATCACCGAGCACCACACCCGGGATGGCGGGCTGACGCTTGAGGCGTTGTGCCATGCAACTATCACGACCAGCGACAATACCGCGGGTAACCTGATTCTCGACGCCCTGGGCGGCCCGGCCGCACTGACGGCCTATTTGCGGCGCCTGAACGATGACAGCACGCGGCTGGACAGACGTGAAACGGCGCTCAATGAAGCCACCCCCGGTGATCCTCGCGATACCACCACGCCGCACGCGATGGCGGCCACCCTGCAGCGATTGCTGGTGGGGGATGCGCTGAGCGAGCCATCGCGCCTTGCCCTGCAGGGCTGGATGCTGGCCAACACCACCGGCGATGACAAGCTGCGGGCGGCCTTGCCCGATGACTGGCAGATCGCGGACAAGACCGGCGGCGGGGGATATGGCACCAATAATGACGTTGCCATCTTGTGGCCGCCGTTGCGTGCCCCGTTGATCGTGGCGGTCTATCTGACCGAAAGCGAGGCCGATCTGGCAGCGCGCAATGCCGCGATTGCCGATGTCGGGCGTCTGCTGGTCAAGGAAGTGCTGGAGGGTGAGGCGAGTCGCTGATGGTGGGGCGCTGATGGTGAGGCGCTGGCAGGGCGTGCGTGAAACATGGGCAACTCAGCGTTGCCGTCATCATGGCCAACTTGCGCTTGTGGTGCCTCCCCGGCGCCCGCATTATGCTTGCACTGCGTTGGCATTGGTAGCACGGACCTTCTCGCCATGTTCGCGCCTGCGCCTTGCCGAACCCGCCCTGAATGCACTAGAGGAATTTCATGTCCACACTGTTTTCACCGCTTACCCTCGGCCCGCTCACGCTGGACAATCGCATCATCATCGCGCCCATGTGTCAGTACTCCGCCGAGGAGGGCCAGATGCAGGCCTGGCATGATCAGCATCTTGGCAATCTCGCCCAGTCCGGGGCTGGGCTTCTGATCTTCGAGGCCAGCGCCGTCGCCCCGGAAGGGCGCATCACCCATGGCGATGTCGGACTCTACGATGAGGCATGCCAGCAAGCCATGCAGGGAGTCGTCGAGCGTATCCGCCGCTATTCGCCGATGCCGCTGGCGGTGCAGATCGGTCATGCGGGACGCAAGGCATCCTGCCAGAAGCCCTGGGAGGGCGGTGCCGCCATCGCGCCAGGCAACGACAATGGCTGGCAGGTACTCGCCCCCAGCGCGATTCCCTTCAGCGAAGGCGGGCCGCTCCCCGAGGCGATGAGTGGCGAGCAGATCCGGCGCACCATCGCGGACTTCGTGGCGGCGGCGCAGCGCGCCGTCGACATCGGCCTGGACGGCATCGAGCTGCATGCGGCGCATGGCTATCTGCTGCACGAGTTCCTGTCGCCGTTGAGCAATCAGCGCGACGATGACTACGGTGGCTCGCTCGAGAACCGCATGCGTCTGACGCTTGAGGTCTTTGACGCCGTGCGGGCCGCGATCCCGCAGCATGTGATGCTGGGCATCCGGATCAGCGCGACGGACTGGGTCGAGGGCGGCTGGGACCTCGAGCAGAGCATCGAACTTGCCAAGGCGCTGGACCGTCGTGGCTGCCACTATCTGCATGTCTCCAGTGGCGGGCTCAGCGCGCAGCAGCAGATTCCGGTAGCGCCTAATTATCAGGTGCCGCACGCCGAGGCCCTGAAGGCGCAGGTGAAGATGCCGGTGATTGCCGTTGGCCTGATCACCGAGCCGCAGCAGGCCGAAGACCTGCTGGCGAACGAGCGTGCCGATGCCATCGCGCTGGCGCGTGGCATCCTCTACGACCCGCGCTGGCCGTGGCACGCGGCTGCTGCGCTGGGGGATACCGTCAAGGCCGCGCCCCAGTACCTGCGTTGCCAGCCGCATGGTCTGAAGTCGCTGCTGGAGAATCAGCAGGACTGAGCCGTGTGAAGAGACATTGAGGACTGACGCCCGCGTTCACGAGCTCCTGCTCGCTGATCGCGGGCGTCTTGCTGTGCGAGGCTTGCCTTGAAGTTCGGGCTTTCCTTGACGTTCAGATTCGAGCGCGCCGGGCGCCTGACGCCATATCTTTCGTCTAACAAGAGCGGTGCCATCGCATCACTAGAGTGCCGGATAGCGTGGCCTTGCGCCATCATGGGGGGGCTGAAACGCGTCTTTGCGGCAATCGCGCCTATTTCACCTCAAGCGCAGGGTGCAAGACTTGATGGCGTGATGGTGGGACGATGCCACAGATGATCAAACGGAGCCGCTGCCTGCCGTGGGGTGATGTTGCAGCGCGATACGCGCTTGATCCTGGCCGCCAGACCGTCTGGTGAATGTGACTTGAAAGACCAAGGGGGCTTGAGTGGACAATATGCGTGGCAGTGTTTTCATGGTCATCGCGATGGCAGCATTCGCGGTGGAGGATCTGTTGTTCAAGTTGGCGGCGGGGCATACCTCGACCGGTATCACCCTGATGCTGTTCGGTCTCGGCGGCATGCTGGTCTTCATGCTGTTGACCTGCCTGCGCGGTGAGTCCCTCATGCCTGCGGCGATCTTCTCGCGTCCGATTCTGGTGCGTGTCATCTGTGAAATCATCGGCCGCAGCAGCTTCGCCCTCGCCATCACCCTGATGCCGCTTTCCACTGCCTCCACCATCCTGCAGGCGACGCCGCTGGTCGTGGTGGCCGGGGCGGCACTGTTCTTCGGGGAGCGCGTCAGCCGCAAGCGCTGGCTGGCAATCGGTGTCGGCTTCATTGGTGTATTGCTGATCGTGCGCCCCGGCCTCGACAGCTTCAACATGACCTCACTGTTTGCGGTGATCAGTACGATCGGCTTCGCCGGACGGGATCTGGCGACGCGCGGCGCGCCGGCATCGTTGTCCAACGTCCAGCTCGGCATCTATGGCTTTCTCGCCCTGATTCCGGCGGGGGGGCTGATCGCTCTCTACCAGCAGACCCCGCTTGCGTATGCGCCCGAGGCGACCTGGCTGATCGTGGGTGCCGTGATACTCGGGGTCATCGCCTACAACGCCTTGACGATTGCCATGCGCAAGGGCGAGGTCTCGGTGGTCACGCCATTTCGCTATACCCGCGTCCTGTTTGCCTTGGCGCTCGGGGTCATGGTGCTGGGGGAAAGCCTCGATGCCATGACCTTGCTGGGCGCCGCCATCGTGGTCGCAAGCGGTATCTACATCGTCACCCAGGGTAAGCAGCGCCCGCCAGTGGCGAAGGTGGCCTCGTTGTGAATCCCCGCTGCCATCAGGCTGGCAGCGGCAGGCTGTCATCACCGCTGACGCCAGCTTGCACCATCGACCAGATGACACATGAAAAAGGAGAGGCGCTTGCGCCTCTCCTTTTGTCGTTGTGGCGCGCATGTTTCATCCCGAACAGTGCGGTGACGGCAACACCCCGTCGATCAAGGCATTGGCAAGGCGATGAGGGAGCAGGGGAGCACGTGACGGTTGGCAGTAGTTATACGAGTGTGTAATAGTGAGGGGGAATCCATGGCAATCCACTCGCTGCCAGTCGTGTCACAAGGAGAGCCAATGCCAAGCCAAGCCCCGATTCTGGGTGTCTATCTGAGTGAGTCCCTGGACCTGGACAGCGTCTACGGTGAAGCGCTGCGCCAGCTGGGCGACGATGTCGTACTGCGTCATCCGCATGAGATCGAGGACCCGAGCGCGGTGCGGTTCGCCATCTGCTGGCAGCCGGGGGAGGACGCCTTCACGCCGTACCCGAATCTTCGGCTTGCCATGTCGATCGCGGCGGGGGTGGACGCCCTGCTGGGGCATCCGGGGCTCTCGGCCGAGGTTCAGGTCGCACGGGTGCGCGACCCGCATCAGGCGTATCTGATGGCCGGTTTCGCCGCTCACGAGGTACTGCATCGCGAGCGCGAGTTTGCCGTCATGGCCGACAATGCCACGCGTGGCGAATGGCAGCCCTTGGCAATGCGTGCGCCAGAGAAGGCACAGGTGGCAGTACTGGGCCACGGCAGCATGGGGCGCGCCGTCGTCACTTCGCTGTCGACCCTGGGCTTCTCGGTGACGGTCGCCTGTCGCAGCGAAGCCCAGGGTCGA
>Ga0209634_1000383_pt1 | contig 34361 bp, 33 predicted proteins | sample LinPmetageLP40_FD_184043 | JGI IMG/M metagenome (GOLD analysis project Ga0209634, IMG submission 184043) | Marine viral communities from the Pacific Ocean - LP-40 (SPAdes) (version 2) | ecosystem: Environmental > Aquatic > Marine > Oceanic | place: Pacific Ocean | collected 2010-08-26 | reverse complement strand
TGACATTAATCAATAAAGAATGCGCATTGACCCCAAAGAACATAACAAACATCCTTGGATATCGCACAAATTACTCCATGACTTCAAAGTCGAAGATGTTTGGCAGTTGCCTGTAATTTTACAACCGGAACACAGTCTATCACTTGTACAAGAACAATTTTCTAAAGCCACTCGCAAAATAGAGTCAAAAGGACCTGCTGGCCTATTATTTAGGCTGCGATTTTTCCTTGGCCGTATATTCAAATGGGACGAAAAGGTCAAAATCACCAGAATAATTCCTGGCAGCATTCGAGAACGATATGCACAAGCAGAGGCGCTGAATTATGAACAACTACCTGATCCCGGAGATGGTAATTTTATTCCAGTATATAACTTGAATGAAGAATCCCTTGCAGAGATAGAGAATGCTACCGTACACGCAGCGATACATCTGGGCAGAACACCACTAGATGAGCAGACATTTACTGTACAAATGACGATTTATGTGAAAGCCAAAGGCATCTTTGGGCACATATATATGTGGTTGATCAAACCCTTTAGGTGGTTGATTGTCTATCCTACTTTGATGAGAGTGATCGGAAAAAGTTGGGAGCAATACCTCAATGATACAACGGTAATTGTAAAAAATATGGGTTAGATTAGCTGCATAATAATATATGAACAATTGTTGATAGCGAATTGGTTGTGCCATGCGAGAACGGAGAAAAACCCCCCGCACATTTTAGCACATTTGTTTTTTGCCATCGCACAATTCCATCCCATAAAACCAAAAGAACTAAAATCTCCCCACACCCGGTAAATTGTAACAATTCGTCTCATTTTTCAGTGAATATTCTCACAGAAATTCTATATTTATATTTTTTGAAACAGGAGAAAATAAATCGCATCAAGGAAGTACTGGAAGAACAGGGTAGAAGTCAAAAATGGTTGGCTGCTCAAATAGGTAAAAGCTATAATATGGTCAATGCTTATGTGCAAAATAGACAGCAACCGAGACTGGAAGTACTTTATGAGATTTCAAGAATATTGAACGTCAATCCGAAAGATTTGTTGAAAGAAGATTTGAATGGCTAAGGAATATCAAATAGAAGAAAATCTGATAAAGCAGCTAAAAGAGCTAAAATACACTCATCGACCTGATATTGTTGATAGGAAAACACTTGAGCAAAACTTCAAAACAAAATTTGAAGCACTTAACCGAATACGATTATCTGAAAGTGAATTTTTACGCTTACGAGAAGAAATTATCGAGCCTGATGTTTTTTCGGCTTCTAAAATGCTGCGTGAAAGACAATATTTCCAGCGTGAAGATGGTACACCATTGCACTATACTTTGGTAAATATCAAAGACTGGTGCAAAAACGATTTTGAAGTCATCAGTCAGTTGCGCATCAACACGGAGAACAGCCTTCAGCGATATGACATCATACTGCTGATTAACGGCTTGCCTGTGGTGCAGATTGAATTGAAGAAGCTGGACATCTCACCACGAAAAGCCATGCAGCAAATCGTGGATTATAAAAACGAGCCTGGTAATGGGTACGCCAATTCCTTGATGTGTTTTATGCAGTTATTCATTGTGAGTAACAGGTCAAGAACGATCTACTTCTCTAATAATAAGAACCAGCACTTTCAATTCAATGCGGATGAGCAATTCTTGCCCGTTTATGAATTAGCGGATATAGACAACAAGAAAATCCACGGTCTGCATGATTTCACTGAGATATTCCTGACCAAATGTACTTTGGGTGAAATGATTAGCAAGTATATGGTGCTTGTACAAAGCGAACAAAAAATGCTCGTTATGCGACCGTATCAGATTTATGCTGTAAAAGCAATAGTGGATTGCATCCAACAAAATCGAGGGAATGGCTATATCTGGCATACTACAGGTAGCGGTAAAACATTGACTTCATTCAAAGCTTCTACTCTGCTAAAGGACAATTCAGATATTGAAAAATGCCTGTTTGTAGTTGACAGAAAAGACCTTGACCGACAAACCCGTGAGGAGTTTAACAAATTTCAAGAAGGTAGTGTGGAAGAAAATACCAATACCGAAACTTTGGTAAGGCGTTTACTTTCTACTGACTATGCCGACAAGGTGATTGTGACTACCATCCAAAAATTGGGACTGGCACTGGATCAAAATAGCAAACGAAATAAACAGAAGGCCAATAAAGGGGTTCAAACTTTCAAAGAACGGTTAGAACCTTTAATGGATAAACGAGTGGTTTTCATCTTTGATGAGTGCCACCGTTCTCAGTTTGGGGACAATCATAAGGCGATAAAGGCCTTTTTCCCAAATGCTCAACTCTTTGGTTTTACGGGCACACCCATTTTTGATGAAAATTCAACTCAAAAAATACGTGAAGACCAATATGAAACGTACAAGACCACAGAGTCGATTTTTGAAAAACAGTTACATGCCTACACCATTACCCACGCCATAGAAGATAGGAATGTACTGAAATTTCATATAGATTATTTCAAAGGAAAGGGTCCGCAAAACCCAAAGCCTGGAGAAGCCATTGCACAACAAGCAGTAGTTGAAGCCATTCTTGACAAGCACAATTCTGCCACTAATTCAAGGCGGTTCAATGCCATGCTAGCGACCGCTTCAATCAACGATGCCATTGAATATTATCGGCTTTTCAAAAACATTCAAAAACAAAAGCAAACAGAAAATGAGGATTATGTTCCGCTCAATATTGCTTGTGTGTTTTCGCCACCTGCTCAACTAATTGCTAAAGAAGGAAATCAGGAGAGTCAAAAAAATGCTGCAGATATTAAACAGTTGCAAGAAGATTTAACACAAGAGAAAGAAGATAACAAACAAAATCCTGAAGAAAAGAAAAAAGCCTTAACGGAAATTATTACTGACTTCAATGGGCAATACGGCACCAGTCATACCATCAACGAATTTGATTTGTATTATCAGGATGTACAAAGACGTATCAAGGGTCAACAGTATAGCAATAAAGACTATCCGCATAAAGAAAAAATTGATATGACCATTGTGGTGGATATGTTACTCACAGGTTTCGATTCTAAGTACCTCAATACGCTCTATGTGGACAAAAAGGTGAAATATCACGGGTTGATTCAGGCTTTTTCTCGAACCAACCGCGTACTGAACGATACCAAACCCTACGGTAATATTCTGGATTTCCGTTCACAACAGGAATCCGTAAATCAAGCCATTATGCTCTTCTCGGGTGAAGATGCTGGCAAAGCCAAAGAAATCTGGATGGTTGACCCAGCACCAGTTGTCATTGACCATTACCAAAAAGCGGTAGAAGCCTTAGGTGAGTTTATGCAGCAACATAACCTAATAAACGAACCGCAAGAAGTGTATAACCTCCGTGGAAATGCTGCAAAAATTGCCTTTGTAAAAAACTTTAAAGAAGTACAGCGGCTAAAAACTCAACTGGATCAATACACCGATTTAGACCAGAAACAAGCAGGTCAAATTGAAGCCATCTTACCGAAGGAAACTTTGCAGGAGTTTAGAAGTTCGTATCTAGAAACAGCCAAGCAATTCGGGGAAATACAACAAAAAGAAGGCGAACAAGCACCAGAGGACATTCAACAACTGGATTTTGAATTTGTGCTTTTTGCCTCTACAGTGATTGATTACGATTATATCATGAGCCTGATTGCCGACAGTACGCAGCAAAAACCTGCCAAGCAAAAAATGACCAAGGCACAGATAATTAGTTTACTGAAATCCAACTCCAACATGATGGATGAGGAAGAAGACTTTACCGATTTTATTAATCAGGTTGACTGGAGTGTTGGACAAACAGTAGATGAGCTAAACCAAAGTTTCGAAACCTTCAAAGTGGAGAAATACGACAAAGAACTGGCTGCTATTGCTAATGCACATGGCTTACAAACAGCTGACTTAAAAAGCTTTGTAGAACAGATTATGAGCCGAATGATCTTTGATGGTGAAAAGCTCACCGACCTTATGGAGCCATTGGAACTCGGTTGGAAACAACGCAGCAAAGCTGAAACTGCCTTGATGAATGATTTAGTACTTCAATTAAAAAAATTGGCCGAAGGCAGGGAAATATCAGGATTAGCGGCTTATGAGTAGGGAATTAAATTTAACAGATGGCAAAGATTAAAGGGGTCGAATTCGACCCCTTTAAAATCATCAAATTCGATGGGTTTAAAATAAAACTTAGACGCAATGGCCAAGATTAAAATAAAAGATACAGAAGTAACCGTAGTTAAGGTGTCAGATGAAGATTATATCTGTCTAACGGATATGATTAAAGCCAAAGACGGTGACTTCTTTGTTACTGATTGGTTGCGCAACAGGAATACGCTAGAGTATATCGGAATTTGGGAACAAGTAAATAATCCAGAGTTTAATTATGGCGAATTCGCCACAATTAGAAATAAGTCTGGACTAAATAATTTTAAAATCAGCGTAAAAGAATTTGCTGCAACAACCAATGCCATTTCCTTACAGGCGAAAGCTGGTAGATATGGCGGTACATATGCCCACAAGGATATTGCTATGGAATTCGCGATGTGGATAAGCCCTGAGTTTAAAATCTACTTAGTTCTGGAATTCCAACGCCTCAAAGAAGAAGAGCAAAAGCAACTCGGCTGGACTGCTAAGCGTGAATTGGCTAAAATCAATTACCACATTCATACCGATGCCATTAAGCACAACCTCATTCCTGAAAAATTAACCCCTGCTCAAACTTCTATTATTTATGCCACAGAAGCCGATGTACTCAATGTGGCAATGTTTGGAATCACCGCCAAAGAATGGCGAGAGACAAACCCAGAATTAAAAGGAAATAGGAGAGATTATGCCAGCATTAACCAGCTCATTTGCCTTGCCAATATGGAAAACCTAAATGCTGTTTTTATCAATGAAAAAATTTCCCAAAAGGATAGACTCGAGAAATTGAACCGAATTGCCATTCAGCAGATGAAGGTATTGCTGGAAGTGGAAAATAGAAAACTGCTGAAGTAAATGAGTAAGGAGAAGAAATTAATACCTGATTTGCGCTTTCCTGAGTTTGATACGGGAGATAATTATGCAAAATACTTATTTACTGAAACCTTTCTTTTTGCCACAGGCAAAAATATAAAGCAAAGCGAAGCATCTCCAGAGTTTCAAATTCCTTGTGTTAGATATGGGGAATTATATCATATGTATCACGAGGTGATTTATGAAATTATTAATAAAACAAACTTAGATCGTTCAGAACTACATTTTAGTAAAGGAAATGAAATTTTACTTCCTTCTGCAGGTGAAGATCCTTTAGATATTGGCTCGGCTTCAGCTCTTACTCTCCCTAATATAGCCATAGGAAGGACTATTAATATTTTAAGACCATTAAAGGATAATCTTTATTTGCCAATCTATGTGTCGTATTATATTAATCAAATACTTCGAAGAAAAATATCGACATTAGCTAAAGGCTCAAGCATTAGCAATGTCTATAATTCTGATTTAAAAAAACTAGAATTGTTCCTTCCTTCTCTAGAAGAACAACAAAAAGTCGCCTCTTGCCTTTCTTCTTTAGATGAGCTAATAACCGCATACAACGAAAAGCTGGAAACCCTCAAAGACCACAAAAAAGGCTTGATGCAAAACCTTTTCCCAGATCCTGCGACAGGCTCAGGAGGGAAAAAAGTACCGAACTACCGCTTTCCAGAGTTTGTGAATGATGGGAAGTGGGTGGAGAAGGTTTTATCTCAGGTTGCCGATTATGAAAATGGGAAAGCTCACGAACAAGATATTGTTTCAGAAGGTAAGTACATAGCTGTTAATTCTAAATTCATATCAACTGATGGAGAAACAGTTAAATATTGCAACACTCCATTCTGCTTAGCTGAGTCTGGAGATATTTTAATGGTATTAAGTGACGTTCCAAATGGAAGAGCAATAGCAAAATGCTATTACGTCAATGAAGATGATAAATACACTGTAAATCAAAGAATCTGTAAAATAACCCCATTTGATTGCAATAATCTATTCCTTTATTACATCATGAATAGAAATCCTTACTTCTTGTCTTTTGATGATCGTGTTAAACAAACAAATCTCAGAAATGATGATGTGCAAAATTTCCCTTTTTTATTACCGGAAAAACCAGAAGAACAACAAAAAATCGCTTCCTGTCTTTCGGCTTTAGATGAATTAATCACTGCTGAAGCGGAGCAAATAGAGCAATTGCAATTACATAAAAAAGGATTGATGCAGGGCATCTTTCCTAAAATTGAGAATTAAGAGATGGCAACTATAAACGAAATAGCAGAAGAATTACACAAGTTAAATGAAAATATTGTACTCATTTATGCTCTTAATTCAACTGGGAAAACTCGGCTATCGGTGGCTTATAAAGATTTCACTAAGGCTAATAATGACGGAAACCATGCAGGAGTTTATTTCAATGCCTTCAGTGAGGATCTATTTGTTTGGGATAACGATGAGGATAATGATAATGCAGATTTAAAATTAAATGTATTACCAAGTAGTTTGAATCAATTTCATAGCTTTCTAATAGAAGATGATGCTATGATTAGGGAGAAATTGGAACAGTATTATCCTAAGTTTGACTTCAAGCTAAATCAGCATAAGAACCCAGAGGACGGAATTGAATCCATTACATTTTTTGTAGATGAAGTAACTCAATCCCCAATTAAAATATCACGAGGAGAAGAGAGAATTTTCGTTTGGTGTTTCTTTTTGGCACTCTTTGAAGTTGACGGATGGGCAGATCAACAGAATGCCCACATCCTTATTGATGACCCAGTTTCTAGTTTGGATGAACACAACATTTTTATTACAACTAGGTCAATTTTAGAATTGATTAAAGCCAATTATTTAAAGAAAGAGAAAATGATAATTTCTACTCATCATATTGGCTTGTTTTCCATTCTGGCAACTTGGCTTAAAAGTGACACAAGTAAAGGAGGAGTTGGCAAATTAACGAAAACAATCATTCTGAAAAACAAGGATGGTGACTTAAGTTTTAAAGGAACTAATAGTGATGTTTTTCTATACCACCTTCACCTTTTACAAACATTACAAGAGGCAAAAAATGAACAACTTTATAAATACCACATGGTCTTGCTGAGACAGGTATTAGAGAACATTAACTCTTTTATTGGTTCAAGGAAGATGGGAAGAATACTTAATGATATTGGTGTTGAAGACGTTGATCGAGTAGCAGATGAAATAAATGCTCTCTCACATAAACAAGCTTATCAATATCAGTTTAAAGAAATGTCAGAGGTAGAGGAAAACCTCTTCAATGATGTTTTCGATAAACTAATTGCTACTTTCAATTTCGAAATTAAATAAATGGCACAAAAAGAACAACATAAAAAACTAGGTGATACCCTTTGGGGGATTGCGAATGATCTAAGAGGTGCTATGAATGCGGATGACTTCCGTGATTATATGCTTTCGTTTTTGTTTTTACGCTACTTATCCCATAATTACGAAGCATCTGCAAAAAAAGAATTGGGCAGAGATTATCCCAAAAATAATCCAGAGGAGAAAAGAACTGACGGGTTTGTCCCTCCGCCACTTGAGAAATGGTATCAGACCAATGAAGAAGATATTCTAGAATTTGAAAAGCAAATGCGCAGGAAAGTGCATTATGTTATCAAACCTAAATATTTGTGGAGTAACATCACAGAATTGGCTCGTACCCATAAAGGAGAGCTGTTAGAAACTCTTGGGGAGGGATTCAGGTACATTGAAAACGAATCTTTTGAAAGCAGTTTTCAAGGCCTGTTCTCAGAAATCAATCTAAACTCTGAAAAACTCGGCAAAACACCTAAAGAACGAAATGACAAGCTTTGTACCATCATCCAAAAAATTGCGGAAGGCATTGCTGATTTCTCTGCCGATACTGACACCCTTGGCGATGCTTATGAATATTTGATTGGTCAGTTTGCAGCTGGTTCTGGTAAAAAAGCAGGTGAATTTTACACACCACAACAAATCTCAACTATTCTTTCAGAGATTGTCACTTTAGACAGTCAAGACCCAAGTACTGGTAAGAAAAATAAACTTGATAAGGTACTGGATTTTGCTTGTGGTTCGGGTTCGTTGTTGTTGAACGTAAGAAAGCGTATAAAAGACAATGACGGCAGTGTTGGTAAAATTTATGGTCAAGAGAAGAATATTACCACATACAACCTTGCTCGCATGAACATGCTTTTGCACGGTATGAAAGACACAGAATTTGATATATTTCATGGTGACACCTTGCTCAATCAATGGGATCTACTTAATGAAATGAATCCTTCTAAAAAGATAGAATTTGATGCCATAGTCGCCAATCCTCCTTTTAGTTTGCGCTGGGAACCGAATGATACAATGGCCGAGGATTTTCGTTTTAAAGGCCATGGGTTAGCTCCTAAATCAGCTGCCGATTTCGCTTTTCTATTACACGGTTTCCATTTTTTAGGCAAAGCAGGCACAATGGCTATCATTTTGCCACATGGTGTTTTATTCCGTAGTGGAGCAGAAGAAAGAATAAGAACCAAACTTCTAAAAGACAATAACATAGATACAGTGATTGGTTTGCCTGCTAACTTATTCTATTCAACAGGGATTCCTGTTTGTATCCTAGTGCTGAAAAAATGCAAAAAGGATGATGATGTCTTGTTTATTAATGCCAGTGAGCATTTTGAAAAAGATGGACGTTTGAATCGTTTGCGTGAAGGAGAAGATAATGAACCGAATGACATTCAAAGCATCGTAGAAACCTACAAATACAGAAAAGAGGCGGAACGCTATTCACGTAAAGTCTCGATGGATGAAATTGAAAAGAATGGTTACAACCTGAACATTTCAAGGTACGTTAGTACATCAGAAGACGAAATACAAATTGATTTGCAAGAAGTGAATAAAAGTTTGACTTCCATCAATGAACGTATTGAAAAGAAGACTAAGGAACACAACGAATTCTTGAAAGAGTTGGGATTGAAAACGATCTAATCAAAATGATAAAGCCCTCCCTTCTTAGCCATACACATTGCCAAGTCGCTCATGACAGCCGCACAATCCAAAACTTGTCAAAGAGTATGTCTGCCCAACGCACGGTGGTAACCCGAAATAGTCTGCCACGAAAGGAAAAGACGGCATACAGCAGGGGCTAAGAAAACATAGGGGTTCGGTGATAATTCAAGAGTTCAGAGTTTATAGGAAGTCCGCCAATCCAAAATTTTGATAATGAAAAAAGCAAAGTAAATTATAAAAATATTACTGTCGTCCGAGTAAAAAACGTACTATTATGTGTTTCTGTGAGAACAACACCCCTATAATCCCCTCAAGGGGATACTTGCGATTCTCCCCTTGAGGGGAGACACAGAGGGGTGTTTTTCATTGTGAAGTAAAAAGCTTGAAATTTGATAATAATCGAACTTTTTTGTTCCTTTTAAAATTTACTCGGATGACAGTATAAAAATATATGGTTTGGCTAAGTAGTAAACTGAAAGGGCAGTGTTTCAAACTTTCCTACGTTTCTTGACCAAGCGTTGACGAACAATGCTAAAACCGGGAATTAAATAAAACGTTTGCCAACAATGGACACAGAAAATAATCTCGATAACAAGCCCTCTGATAAACCGAAGACACAGGAAGGTCAGGATGAAAAAAACCCTGCTAAAAAAATCAAGAAGCAAGCTACCGAAGAACAACTCAATCACCCCTTGCATGGAGTGAAACTAGCCCAGATATTAGAAAGTCTGGTGGATCATTATGGTTGGAAATACCTTGCAGACGAAGTTAACATTCTCTGTTTCAAGCACAACCCGACAATGAAAGTAAGCCTGAAATTTTTAAGAAAAATGAAGTGGGCTCGAGAACATGTTGAGGATATTTATATGGATATGTTGGAAGACGGAATAGATCCAAAAGGACGAAAAAATAAAAAAGCTGCTAGCAAGATCTAAAGTACAGAGCCTAAATTTTTCGCACTTTAGCTCAATAGTTACCCGCCTTCAATTCCAAAAAACCAACCCACCAATTAAAAAGAAGATTTGAGCTTTTGAAACCTGTTTATAGACAGACTCTAATTAATTTCCTACATTCGTATTACTTAAAATAATACCCAAAGAGTATGCGTGAAGACTACCTTACTGGTGATGATGAGCAATTCAATCCTGTTGAAAAAGAGATAGAAAAGGCACTGCGCCCACTTAACTTTGATGACTTCACCGGACAACACAAGGTAGTTGAAAACATAAAAATATTTGTGCAAGCTGCCAAGATGCGGGAAGAAGCACTTGACCATGTGCTACTTCATGGACCTCCGGGTCTTGGAAAGACGACACTTTCGCATATTGTATCCAATGAACTCAATGCGGGAATCAAAATAACTTCTGGCCCTGTACTGGACAAACCTGGTGATCTGGCAGGTCTATTGACCAATCTTGAAGACAATGATGTCTTATTCATAGATGAAATTCATCGACTCAATCCAATCGTAGAGGAGTATTTATACTCTGCTATGGAGGACTTCAAAATCGACATCATGCTGGATTCTGGGCCGAGTGCCAGGACGGTGCAGATTTCCCTCAATCCTTTTACACTGATCGGAGCTACCACACGCGCTGGACTCTTGACATCACCACTCAGGGCTAGATTTGGCATCAACGCTAGACTGGAATATTATGATGCCAAGCTGCTCACTACGATTGTGAATCGTTCTGCGAAAATCCTCAATACGCCAATTGATGCCAATGCAGCTCATGAAATAGCCAGAAGAAGTCGAGGCACTCCGCGTATCGCCAACAACCTACTCAGAAGGACACGCGACTTTGCACAAATCAAAGGTGATGGAACCATCACCATGGATATCGCTGAGATGGCACTTTTGGCTCTAAATGTTGATCCACATGGATTGGACGAGATGGACATTCGCATTTTGAGTACCATCATCGAAAAATTCAATGGCGGGCCTGTTGGTCTGTCAACGATTGCCACGGCCTGTAGCGAAGAAAGCGAAACGATCGAGGAAGTATATGAACCCTTCTTGATTCAGGAAGGATTCATCAAACGAACTTCACGTGGACGGGAAGCTACTGAGTTGGCGTACAAACACCTCAAGATCGTGCCTCCTAGTAGATCAGGAAGTCTATTTGATTGATCCATGTCTCCAATAGAAAAGCATACCGCTTTCATCAAAGACACCGCAAAGTCATTGGGCTTTGATTTTTGTGGCATCGCCAAAGCTGAATATTTGCAAGAAGAAGCACCGCGCGTTGAAAACTGGCTCAACCAAAACATGCATGGTGCAATGGGCTATATGGAGAACCACTTCGACATGCGCCTTGATCCGACTAAATTAGTACCCGGAGCAAAATCTGTCGTTTCGCTTTTGTACAATTACTACCCAGAGCAAGACCTAGCCAAAGACGACAATTTCAAAATCGCAAAATACGCGTACGGCAAGGATTATCACTTTGTCATCAAAGACAAACTCAAAGACTTCATGCATGCCATCCATGAAAACATAGGTGAAGTGGGTGGAAGAGTTTTTGTTGATTCGGCCCCTGTTCTAGAACGGGTTTGGGCACAGAAGAGTGGACTGGGATGGATTGGGAAAAACAGCCTGCTGCTCAACAAGCAAAAGGGGAGTTTCTTCTTTATTGCTGAATTGATCATTGACTTAGACCTTATTTATGACAGCCCGCTCGGAGACTTTTGTGGGACTTGTACGAAGTGTATAGATGCCTGCCCTACTGATGCGATTCCTGTACCTTACGTAGTAGATGGAAGCAAGTGCATTTCTTACTATACCATAGAGTTGAAAGACAGCATCCCACCAGAAGCGAAAGGGAAAATGGAGGACTGGGTATTTGGGTGCGACATCTGTCAAGACGTATGTCCATGGAATCGCTTTTCCACACCTCATACAGAACCCGCTTTTAGTCCACATCCTGATATGCCAGAGATGTCCAAAAGCGACTGGACAGAATTGACACATGAAGTCTTTCAGGAAATCTTTCGGAAATCAGCGATCAAAAGAACAAAATACTCAGGGCTGATGCGAAATATAGATTTTGTAAAAAAATAATTTAAGAATTCGCAAAACAGCGATCTAAAACAAGTTGATGTTTCCCAGAAAAATTGGTATAACACCACTTTTTCAATTCTTTCAAATCCTCATTAATTAGTTGATTAATGGCTTTATTAAGTTCCTTTTCAAAAATTTTGATGTCAAAACTCACCTTCTTAAGAATTGTTTTAATGTATTCGAGCATATTACTTTGAGATTAAAATATTCTACAAACATCACTGATTACAACCTTTAATATACAAAATAGTTACTAAGAATTAAAGATTGCATTAAATTCGCATGCTAATCAAAAATTATAATTCCTTTTTAGAAAAATGCGAAAGCACATTAATAAATACGTTTGGGTCATTGGTTTAGTTTTGATCTTTACCAACAATGTTTATAGCCAAAAAGTGAGTATTCAATTGGGTCCAGATCAGGTAGCTCAGAATCAAGGCTTTACGATTTCAATAACGATCGAAGGAGAAAGATTGAGAAGCTATGATGCATTTCCTGATTTCACTGGATTTACCAAAAGAGGCACTTCATCCTCCTCAAGAACAAATATTGTGCATGGACTAGTGAGCTCATCACAGAGCATTACAATGACTTACGCACCAACTCAACAAGGCTCATTCACATTGCCTCCATTTGAAATGAAAATTAATGGAAAAAAATACAAATCACCTGGAAAAAAAGTAACGGTAACTGCCCCTGCTCAAAGACAGCAAAGAAGAAATTCATTTGGACACGACCCCCGGGATAGCTTCTTCGGCACGAATCGCAATGCGACCAAAGAATTTGTAGATGTAGAGGATGACGCATTTATAGCGCTCGTCAATAGCCAAGACGAAGTGTATGTTGGTGAAGGATTCACAACTACAATCTCATTCTACCTCGCAGACAATAATCGAGCTCCGCTTCAATTTCATGAACTAGGCAAGCAGCTCTCCGAAATATTGAAGAAAGTAAGACCTTCCAATTGTTGGGAGGAGAACTTCGATATAGAGAATATCAATGGAGAGCCAGTCACGATCAATAACAAGGGTTATACGAAATACAAAATATACCAAGCCACTTTCTATCCACTCAATGCAGAAACCATTCATTTCCCATCCGTAGGATTGGAGATGATCAAATACAAAGTGGCTAAAAACCCCTCCTTCTTTGGGCAGAATAGACAGGAAGGTTTTAAAACATTCTATTCAAAGGCACGAGATGTCAAAGTAAAAGAACTACCTGCTCACCCACTCAAAGACGCTGTAGCTGTTGGTGATTATCGACTCAATGAAGATATCAATACGCAACAGATCCAGACTGGGCAGAGTTTTTCTTACGACTTCAATATCTATGGGGAAGGCAATATCTCAGCCATAGAAAAACCAATCATTACGGATGACAATAATTTTGATTTCTATCCTCCCAATTTGCAGCAAAATATCAATAGAAGGAATAACAGAGTGACTGGCTCCAAATCATTTAGCTACTATGGCATCCCAAATGAGCCCGGCACCTACAACTTATCTGATTACTTCAATTGGATATTTTTCAATCCAAAAACGGAGCAGTATGACACGCTTCGATCCGAATTGGCGCTGAATGTAGTAGGGGAAAGCAAAAAGAATGAACATATTCAATCCAATGATCTTGGCGCATTCTATGACAGAATAGATATTGAAGACAACGAATTAAGGAGTCTCAACAGAATGGCATGGGTAAAACCAACTGCCAACATCTTTATTTTGCTTTTGTTGGCAGTTTCAGCGTTCTTTATTTTTAAGAAATGATTTCCAATTTAAATATATCGGAGGCTATTTGCGAAATCAAAGATTTAGGTTGCATTAATGTTTTTGGTTACAAGTGGATTGAGTCAAATAGGTTAATAAGTGAGAAAAATGGCAAAGAGAAAATATGCTCTGTTTTTGGAGTTTAATATATGCTCACCAGGTACTTAATTAACTTAATCTACCAGTTACTTGTCAACAGACTTGAATTATTCTTAGAAAAATAAATGCTTCAAAATAATGGCAATCAATCAAAAACACTAAGCATTGGGCAACTCGTTCGGAACTCTTTTTAAAATCACCACTTTTGGTGAGTCGCATGGTCTGGCTATCGGAGCGATCATAGATGGCTGTCCTTCTGGGTTGATCATCGATGAAGCTTTTATCCAATCGGAACTGGATAGGCGCAAACCTGGTCAGTCCAAAATTACAACCCAAAGAAAAGAATCTGATACATTCGAGCTCCTTTCAGGCGTATTCGAAGGAAAATCTACTGGTGCTCCTATCTGCCTGGTGATCAAAAATGAAGACCAGAAGAGCAAAGATTATTCACATATTGCTGATAAGTACAGACCTTCACATGCTGATTTTACTTATCAGCAAAAATATGGTCATAGAGACTACCGAGGCGGTGGGCGAAGCTCTGCCCGCGAGACTGCTGCACGTGTAGCGGCAGGTGCCATTGCCAAAATCGTGTTGAAACATCATAAGATCGACCTTCAGGCGTATGTATCCCAAGTAGGAGATTTACAACTTGATAAATCTTACAAGGATTTGGATCTGAGCAACAGCGAAAACAATATTGTCAGATGTCCTGACCCCGTGAAAGCAGAGGAAATGATTTCCCTAATCGATTCTGTTCGCAAGCAGAGAGATACGATAGGTGGTGTGGTTACTTGCATCATTAAAAACGCACCTGTCGGACTAGGAGAGCCTGTTTTCGATAGGCTGCATGCTGTACTTGGACATGCCATGTTGAGCATCAATGCGGTGAAAGGATTTGAGTTTGGCAGTGGGTTTGAAGGGGTGAAAATGAGAGGATCCGCGCACAATGATATTATCCAAAATGAAGCCGGCAAAGTAAGTACAAAAACCAACCACTCTGGAGGAATCCAAGGAGGAATTTCGAACGGAGAGGATATTTATTTCAATGTCGCATTCAAACCAGTGGCCACGATCATGCAAGATCAGGAGAGTCTGGATCATGAGGGAAATTCTACAACTGTATCAGGCAAAGGACGACATGATCCATGTGTAGTTCCCAGGGCTGTTCCTATAGTAGAGGCGATGGCTGCCCTGGTTCTCGCAGATTTTTATTTAATCAATCTTACAACTAAATTGCGAGCCTAATATTGCCTTCGCAACCCTATCTATGAAGAAACTTCCTTTACATTTCAAAATACTGCTCGGTCTATTATTTGGTGTGATTTACGCATTTGTATCAAGTTCATTGGGCTGGAACAAATTTACAATTGACTGGATCGATCCGTTCGGCACGATTTTCATCAGACTGCTTAAATTTATTGCTGTCCCTTTGGTATTATTCTCCATCATTGGAGGCATCTCCAACCTCAAGGACATTACCAAGCTTGGAAGACTTGGTGGTAAAACGTTGGGCATGTACCTCATCACCACGCTGACCGCTGTTGGTATTGGGTTACTATTGGTCAACGTAGCCAAGCCTGGCAATTTTGTTGAAGAAGGTCAACGTATCAAAAACAGAATCAAGTACGAGCAATGGGCTGAGTCGAATGGAATTGAGATTCTTGATGGAAGAGATTTTACGCACAATCCTCAATACGCTGAGGTAGTTTCTAAGGTAAGAAGTGAAGGTGTAGAAATGACCCAAGAAGAGAAAAACGTGGTGGAATCCAGGCTGGCTACCGCTAAGAAAAAGAAAGAGGGGAGTCCTCTGACTTTTCTCGTAGATATGGTTCCTGAAAATGTGGTTTTCTCTATATCCGACAATGCCCTGATGTTACAAGTTATTTTCTTTTCCATCTTCTTTGGCATCTGTCTTATCCTAATCCCAGAGGAGAAGTCAAGACATGTAATAGATTTTATCAATGGAACGAGTGAGGTCTTTCTAAAAATGGTGGATTTGGTAATGAAAGCAGCGCCATTTTTTGTGTTCGCTCTCCTGGCGGGTGTCATTGCCAAGATGGCTGACACACCTGCGGAAGTATTTCAGATATTCAAAGGACTTGGCTCCTATTCACTGACCTTGGTAGCAGGATTGGCATTCCTGGTATTTGTCCTCTACCCGAATTTGGTGTCTTTGATTACCAAAACTATCAACTACAAGCAGTTTTTCAGAAACCTAAGTCCAGCACAATTCTTAGCATTCTCAACCAGCTCTAGCGCGGCAACGCTACCTGTTACGATGGAGTGTGTAGAAGAAAACATGGGGGTGCATAAGAATATTTCAAGCTTTGTGCTTCCTGTAGGAGCTACAGTTAATATGGATGGCACAAGTCTATATCAAGCTGTGGCGGTGATATTCCTAGCACAACTTCATATGGTCGATCTGACCATTGGGCAGCAACTCACTATCGTATTGACCGCAACACTCGCATCGATAGGAGCCGCAGCAATCCCAAGTGCTGGATTGGTGATGATGATCGTTGTATTACAATCAGTAGGGCTCAACCCTGCTTGGATTGCGATCATATTTCCAGTTGATAGAATATTAGATATGTGTCGTACAGTGGTCAATGTGACAGGAGATGCTACAGTCGCTACCATTATAGCCAAATCTGAAGGAGAACTTGCAGAACAACAATAAGAACTTAATGACCAAGTAATTGGTTAAACATAAAAACTAAAAACATGCTACAACCCGCACCAATAGATATATACTTGGAGGTCAATCCAAACCCCAACTCTCTAAAATTTGTACTGAACAGAACGTTGCTTTCTGATGGAATGAGTTTTGACTTTCCAGATACAGAAAGTGCCAAACATGCGCCACTTGCCAAAATGCTGCTTGAAAAAGCGGATGTTACGCGTGTGTTTTACATGAGCAATTTCATCACGGTGACAAAGACAGAAAATGCAGACTGGCATGAAATCCAGGACGAACTGAAGCGCGAGATCAGGCAGTTCATTGAAGCTGGAGGAGATATTTTGACACAAGAAATTGTTGTTCCTGAATCGAATGAAGAAGACTCGGAGACTGTCAAGAAAATCAAAGACATTCTAGATGAGTATATCAGACCTGCCGTAGAAGGTGACGGTGGAGCGATTACATTTCACTCCTATGTCGATGGTGTCGTCAAAGTACTGCTCCAAGGCGCTTGCAGTGGATGCCCTTCATCTACCATCACCTTGAAGTCTGGCATTGAGAATTTGATGAAAACTATGCTCCCAAATGATGTAACTTCTGTTGAAGCAGAAAGTTTATAGACACTTTTTTTGAAGAAAATTGGCAATGTAAAGTAATCCCACTACATTTGCAGCTTAAATAATTATTACAATGGAAAAAGGAACAGTAAAATTTTTCAACGATGCCAAAGGATTTGGTTTTATTATCGATGAAAATTCAAAACAAGAGTATTTCGTGCACGTATCAGGATTGGTTAATGAGATCCGCGAAGGCGACAATGTAGAATTCGAATTAAAAGAAGGTAACAAAGGACTTAACGCAGTTAATGTAGCTGTTATCTAATATTCAATCATTGCTTTTATTGAAAACCCCAACCATATGGCCGGGGTTTTTTTATGTCCATTTTCGAATCAGGAATCTTAGATTCCTGATTATTATAGTACTTTAAATAGTTTATTTTATAAATAGTTGAGGGTGTTTAATATTTCACAGAGTTCCCCTCCTTCATAGCACAATGTATTTGATAATTATTTTAAATTAACAGATTAATTCTTCCAGATACTTGGCTAATGAACATATCAACAACAGACAATAACAATAGAATACAAGCATATCACGAAAAAGTCTATAGTGAAGCGGATCGAACGATGCACCGATTCATCATCGGTTATTTTATTCTAGGAGTACTTCTTTCAGAAATCAACAATACATGGACGATTGGTTTGGGTATTGGTGGCGCATTTTTCTTAATATACTTTCTGGTATATAAGTTTGTCAATCACAAACCCACCCTCAGGTATCTCATCAGTTTTCTGCTTTGGCATTACCCATTGCAGTTTATCCTACAGATGAATGGCATGTACGAGATTTTCTTCTTCTACTTCATTTCTCTTACAGCGTTGTTGTTTTATGAAAATTGGAAGCTGATACTTCCTACAACCATATATTCATTGATTACAGTAGGTGTCTTTTATTACCTCCAGCAGTCGGGATATGAATCCAAATACGTGAGTGACAGTCATGTATTTAATATATCTTCACTCGGCATGCACATTGGGCTAGTCGCGTTCTATGCTGGCCTATGTATCGTCTGGAGCAAAGTTCAGGAAGAACAAACAAGCGAATCTGCCATCAATCAAGTTAATATGGAAGAGAAACTTTTTCATATGGAAGCCAACATCAAATTCGCTGATGACATCAGTCAGGGTGACCTCAAAGCTGAATATCAGCTCGACAACACAGATGACCTTGGCAACTCACTGATGAACATGCGTAACAGTCTCTTAGAAGCATCAACCAGAGAAGAAAAAGAGCGATTCACAAATATTGGCTTAGCAACTGTTGGAGAAATTCTGAGAAACAATGTCAATGATCTGACTTTGCTATGTGATCAAGTTATAACTGAATTGGTCATCTATATGCAGGCCAATCAAGGGGGTGTTTTCATCCTAACAGAAGAAGAGTCCGACACTGAACCCTATCTGGAGCTCATGGCTTCACGTGCGTTTGATCGCAAAAAATATCAGGAAAAAAGAATCAATATTGGCCAGGGTCTCGTTGGTCAGGCTTATTTAGAAAAAGAATCCATCATCCTCAACGATGTTCCCGACAACTATGTAAGCATTACTTCTGGAATGGGGCAATCTAACCCTAAAAGTATACTCATCGTCCCATTGAAGTCTAATGAAGACATCGTAGGTGTAGTCGAGCTTGCTTCATTCAAGAAGTTCTCTAGTACAGATGTGGACTTTTTGGAAAAAGTAGGAGAAAGTATCGCCTCCACCGTACTATCTGCTAAAGTCAACCAGAAAACGATCAAGCTATTGGAAGAATCCGAAATGATGACAGAGCAGATGCAGGCACAAGAGGAAGAGATGAGGCAAAATATGGAGGAACTGCAGGCCACACAAGAAGAAATGGACCGAACACAAAGCGAGCTCAAAGTCAATGAATCCAATATGAGATCGCTCATTGACAATACCAAAGACACTATCTTCTCCATAGATACCAATTATATCATCAGCATTGTCAATGCGACATTGAAAAATAAATATAAGGGACTCGGAATAGACCTCAAGCCAGGTACCGATATACTAGGTCTTCTGCCACCCGATAAGGCAGCTCATTGGAAAGCACGGTACGACAGATCACTCAGAGGAGAAGCGTTTGTCCAAATAGATGAAAATAAAGTTGCTGATGGAAGCATTACTTACGCTGAAACACACCATAACCCAATCAAGAATGAAGAAGGAGAAATTACTGGTGTATCAGTGATTTCGAGGGATATTACCGAACAAATCAATATTCAAAATTCATTGAAGGACAAGGAGACCTCACTCAACTCGTTGATCAACAATACCAAAGACTCCATTATTGCAATTGACAAAGATTATAAAGTAATCGTAGTCAATGAGACGGTGAAGACAAGATACAAAGGAACACAATATGAAGGCTTGGATGTTGGTGTCAATGCACTTGACATGCTTGGCAAAGTACGTAAACAGTGGAAAGGGTATTATGATCGGGCACTTGGAGGCGAAAAGCTTAATTTTATTATCAAAAGTTCTGTAGAAGGAGAATCTTCATATCGCGAATATTTCATCTACCCCATTTCAAATTCATCTCAAGAAATCGCTGGGTGCTCTGTATTTTCACGAGAAGTCCTTGATCACATTGACGAAAGTAAAATACTACTGGATGGCTAAATTTCAATTCACAAATCGCTTTTACCACGAAGTAGATTGACACATTCATATAGCATAGTCGTTTGGAGAAGGCAAGATTGCGTTCATGTTTTTATCAAAGACCAAACACAATAGAAGAAAGATGTTGTGCCCAACCCAAATGAACATGCGACTTCAAAGTGCCGCCTGTAATTTTTCTTTGTCAGATAGATTGAGTCCTAAGATATATATTCACCAAACTTAGAAAGCTTCCAAAATCAGCTGACTCTCTTTAGATTATCACAATCCACAGATAGAACAGGGAAATCGCTTTTAAAAGATAATAGCTCAATAGGATTCACTAACAAGCAAAAATCGAGAATTAAACCCAAGGGGTTCTTCATGAACCGAGTCGTGCCACCACTATGTTTGCATAGGGCTAGGTAGTTACAGTGACAATTACATCTAAAAGTAAGGTGGTGGCACGACTAATATAATCTTTGAAAAGTAAAAGCGATTTCCCTAACAGATAGAACCTCAAGCTTGCAAAAATCAGGCGATTTTTGTATATTACATTTCAATCAAAATGTAAATGGTGCTATTAACTATTGAGTTTTTTCATCGTTTCAAACCACTCAAAAATGCAAATTATCCCTTCGATATCTATTCTCAATGGGAAAATCACTCGGCTAAGTAAGGGCGATTTTTCTAATGAAAAGGTATATAAGGATAGTCCTATAGATGTAGCAAAGAGATTTGAAGATCATGGAGTGGAAGTGATCCACTTAGTGGATTTGGATGGTGCAAAAAAAGGAAATCCCGTCAACTACCACATTTTAGAGGCAATAGCAGGCTATACCAACCTCAAAATAGACTTCACTGGTGGAATCGCCACTGATGGCGCTATCAGCAAAGCCTATGAATATGGTGCTAGCTATATCACTGCTGCAAGCATAGCAGTGAGTCAGCCTGATCTATTCTCTTCCTGGATCATATCCTATGGACGTGAGAAAATGACACTGGGTGCAGATACGCTAGATGGCAAAATAGCGATCCGCGGCTGGCAAAAGAATACTGAGATCGATTTATTTGACCACATAGAGCACTTCTATGCCCGTGGACTCAAATACGTAAAGACCACCGATATCTCAAAAGATGGCGTGATGACAGGCCCATCATTTGCTATTTACAAGGAAATAATGGAACGGTTTCCTGGCATCTGTGTACTGGCTAGTGGTGGAGTACAAAGCATAGATGACATCAAAAGACTCCATGATATGGGTGTATTTGCCGTCATCATTGGTCGCGCATTGTATGAAGGCAAAATAACCATCAAAGAACTGGAAGTCTTCTTAGTAAAGGCATAACGTCATTCCCTACTCTATTGCAATAGGGAAAACAATCTCAATATCTGTATCACCAACATCACAGCTTCCATTTTTAACACCTGGCTGATGTTTGAGCACTACTTGAACTTCAGTATTCCCAATAGTAGAGCCCACAGACCATAACGTGAGAATTCCTAAATTCAATCCACTGGCATCTTTGTCTGTGATGTCAATTGTAATATCACCATCAGTCGTGTAACAAAATAAATGCTCCTCCCCTTCAGCTTTCACCTCAGCCGTAATATCCTCAGTACTTTCTCCGGCATTATTGAGAAGAACAATTTCTCCTATATAGGTTGTTCCTGATTGCAAAATGCCTACAGTAATCTCAGGGGCAACAGAACCAATCTCTCCATCAGGATCATTGAACAATAGTACCGCAGGAGTACCTCCAGCCACAGGTGTCAATGTTAGAATCACATCCGTGATTAATTCTTGTTCACCTTCAAAAACCAGATCTTCATTCTTTCCGCAAGATTGAAAGAAAAGCATACTAACGAGTGCTAAAAGGCTTAGTGTATTCTTAATAGTATTCATGATCATTAAATTTTTCGCGCACATGGAAGTTGTACTTCAAACGGAAGCTTAAATTTATGTCAATATGATCAGTAAACTCAACCTTGTTGCATTTAATGAATGAACATAAAAAAACAGGCTTTGGCCTGCATCTATTCATGTGTTTTTTTGGATTAGTATCCTTCCTCTGAGAATTTGAAACGCTGAAAAATGTACTGGATAACATTAAATGACAATACAGCATTTTGATCCTCTCCACTAGCACTTGCTTCTTTGTCTAGGAATGGAGTCTCAAAGTATGGATTTACTGGAGAGTTTTGAATTTCGCCTCTATCTTCGAGTATGTTAGGAATTACTTTGCCTACTTTGAGCGCATCTTTTGACTTTTTTTCTGACTCAGGATTTGTCTTGGTCTTATCTTCATCTCCAGTGCCTGCATAAGCTGCACTCACAGTCAACATAAAAAACATCAACACTACTGCTGATATTCTTAAAATATGGGGGGTTAATATTTTCACAATAAATCGATCGTCCATAAATATACGAATAAGTTATAGAAAGGTTATTGCTTAATGCTTAAATTAACACTCCCCACTTACATGAAAATATGGAAACTATAGAATGGAAAGATTTTGAAAAAATTCACTTTTGCGTAGGAACGATTATTAAAGCTGAGCAATTCCCAGAGGCTCGTAAACCTGCGTACAAAATGTGGATTGATTTGGGTGAAAAAATTGGCGTAAAAAAATCAAGCGCACAAATAACAGCGCACTATGAATTGGATGCACTTATCGGTAAACAAGTCGTCTGTGTTGTCAACTTTGCCCCCAGGCAAATTGGTCCCTTCATGTCGGAAGTACTGGTAACCGGGTTTGCTGATCATCAAGGTCATGTGATTTTGACATCCGTTGAACAAAAAGTCCAAAATGGCGCACGACTTTCCTAACAGTTCATTGGCTATGCTTTCGATTCATTCTATATTCACCAATCCAATGAAATAATAATTAAATGCGTTTCGCTGACTTACAAAATATCATTGATGGAGAGGTGATTCAGCAATCAACTGATCACGAAATCACGCAGCTCGCCACAGACAGTCGAAGTCTCTCTGGTTCTCAAACATCCATACTATTCTTCGCAATTAAAGGTGAAAATCACAATGGCCATTCTCACATTTTAGCATTGTACAATCAGGGGATTCGGCAATTCATTATAGAGGAAGCTGTTGACATGAGTGATCTATATGATGCCAATATCATCCAGGTAAGTAGTAGTGTCGTAGCATTGCAGGCGATTGCGCACGATCACCGCAGGCAATTCAACTACCCAGTCATAGGAATCACTGGCAGCAATGGCAAAACGATTGTCAAAGAGTGGTTGTATCACTTGGTAAGCCCTTATAGAAATACTGTAAAAAGCCCCAAAAGCTATAATTCACAAATTGGTGTTCCGCTCTCCATATGGCAGATGAATAAGCATCATGAACTCGGAATATTTGAGGCCGGTATCTCTACTACTGGTGAAATGGAGAAGCTTCAAAAAATTATTCAACCATCAATTGGCATATTAACCAATATTGGTTCAGCTCATGCGGAAGGATTCACTGATAGCTCACAAAAGATCGTTGAGAAATTGCAGTTATTTAAAGCATGTGATCAGCTCATCTATTGTAAAGATCACAAAGATATTCATGAGCTAATAATCACACACGATATTCCAACTATTTCATGGTCTATGGATGGAACAGCCGATATTTCCATACAAGTAAAACATCAGACAAATAGTCAGAGTCTGCTGACCGTTGACTATCAGAATAACACATTTAGGTGCTCAATTCCTTTTACAGAAAGTGCTTCTACCGAAAACATAATACACTGTATAGCTGCAATGCTCGTGCTTGGCCATACGGCTGACGATATTTTGAAAGGGATAGAAAATCTCCCAGTTGTAAAAATGAGGCTAGAGCTCAAGAATGGCATCAACAATTGTCAAATCATCGATGATACCTACAACAATGACCTGGCAGGATTAGAAGTTGCATTGAATTTCTTATCACAACAAAGCAGCCTAGATCGAACAGTTGTGCTTTCTGACATCCTACAATCGGGTATGCCTGATGCACAGCTTTATCAAAAAGTTGCGCAACTCGTATCTTCCAACAATGTCTCCCAGTTTATCGGAGTTGGACCAGTGATTTCTAATTATCATACATTATTTAATGACGGCAGTCTATTCTTCCAAAATACAGCTGACCTTCTATCCAACATAACTACACTAAATTTTAGTAAAGAGGCCATTCTAGTGAAAGGAGCTCGAACCTATCAATTTGAAAAAATCATTGCACAACTCACGCAGAAGATACATGGAACTGTATTGGAAATTGACTTAAATGCCCTGACACACAACCTCAACTACTACCGCCAGCAATTACGTCCAAACACCCATCTGATGGTTATGGTCAAAGCCATGGCCTATGGAAGTGGCAGCACTGAGGTTGCTCATTTGCTTGCACATCACAAGGTCGATTATCTAGGCGTGGCTTATGTGGATGAGGGAGTCGCCTTACGCAAAAGCGGAATAACCACATCCATCATGGTAATGAATACCTCACCTGATGGATTTGACAATATCATCGCTTATGATCTGGCATCTGAGATGTATAGTCTTGATATTCTAAAGCAATTTGTGCGATTCTTGGATGGCAGACCTGCACTGATCCATCTCAAGATTGATACCGGAATGAGAAGATTAGGATTTCAAGAAGGTGATATCAATGAGTTGATTGCGCAATTGAAAGCGCACCCAAACGTAAAAGTAGAAAGCATATTTAGCCACCTGGCAGGGTCAGATGAAGCCAGACACAATGAATTCTCCAAACAACAAGTCGCTCGACTCAATAAAATCTATGAACAAATATGTACTACGCTCCATATCAAACCACTTAAACATATTCTCAACTCCTCAGGCATACTAAGATTCCCAGAATATCACTTTGATATGGTGCGTTTAGGTATTGGTCTCTATGGAATAGATAGTAATCAGCAATATCAAAACCATTTACTCCCAATCAGTAGCTTAAAGACGACTATATCTCAAATCAACGAAATCAAGAAAGGGGAGACTATCGGGTATGGAAGAAAAGGAGTTGCTGACAAAGACATGCGCATAGCCACTCTGGCAATAGGTTACGCAGATGGTTTTAGCCGTGCTTTCAGCAATGGTGTAGGAGAAGTTGTTCTTGATGGACACCTGCTTCGAGTCATCGGCAACGTATGCATGGACATGACCATGATCAACTTAAATGATGTCGAAGCTGCTGTAGGAGATGAAGTGACAATTTTTGGAGATCAGATGCCCATCACGACTCTTGCCAAAAAACTTAATACAATTCCCTACGAAATTCTCACCAATGTAAGTGAACGTGTGAAACGCGTGTTTTTTCAGGATTGACAATACTTATACTCAGAGGACGATGCCCTTTTTTGCCTGTAATCTAATTTACGCTAATGGAGTGATCTATAATCAACGTTGTGTGCGCATGATTTTCTTCCGTTGAATCTTGACCAAATAATATCCAGTCCGAGCGAAGACCAGCAATCAAAATGACCAGCAATATCAGTCCCGTTACTATAAGTCTGGATACGAATTGAGCTTGTTTTTGATGGTGTGTGGAAGGTGAGCCAGATTCTGCAAGTCCAAACATTTCACTATGAATTTTATTCAGTGGGACTTGTAGATCCCTTAAGTTTCCAATTACGGATTGGCTCATAAGTGGCGGACCACACACATAATAGTCATTGGTCGAGATAGAGCCTAGACAATATTTCTTCAGTAATTTAGCATTAAACCGCCCTTTTTCTCCTTCCCAGTTATCTTGTTTACTGAGTATGTGTACTACTTTCAATTTGAGGAACGTGTTTTCTGAAATTTTATCTAACTCCTCTCTGAAAGCAATATCAGCTTCGGTAGCATTGAAATAGAATAGCGTGACTTCCCGCGCATGATTCATGTCTGCCATATATTGCAACATACTGGCAAATGGTGTAATGCCAATACCTCCAGCGATAAATACAATTGGTCCAGAATGTGATTTTTCCATAAAAGACATTTTTCCAAATGGTCCAATTATTTTTACTTTATCACCTTCTTGGAGTTGATGAATCTCATTTGTAAAATCTCCTGATGCTTTGATTGTGGATGCTAAATAAGACTTTTCGCTGGGGCTGGATGATATGGTAAATGGATGTTCTTCACTATTTAAATGTTTGCAATTTGTGAATTTTATAAAGTGGAACTGCCCTGGGTTATGCGGATAGGGTTCATTGCCATTTTCCAAAGCAAATTGAATGGTGTAGGTGTTGTTTGCCCTTTTAATGATACTTTGTATGTTATACTTTGCGGCAAAGGTGAAGAGAAAGAATCTTTGCCAAAGAAAAAAGGCAATGGCAATGGGAGAGAGAACAAACCATAGTACCTGTAACGGAAATAATTCTAAATCGCCTCCTGCATAGAAACTGTGAACGAACATCAATACGAGCAAACTTACAGCAAGCAGATCATGAATAGCACGCCATCGTTCATACTTAATATTTATTTTTTTATGACCAATACTTACCAAAATCTGTCCTGTCAGAATTAGGAAAGTGATTTTACCCAAATTTATATACCAAGGTTCACCATTTCCCAACAACATGTCGAGTGATTCCTCCGATATAGTTAACAATATAAAATGTATTACAATAAATAGAAATGCCCAAACACCCATTTTTCTATGAAAATAGATCAAGTTGTTATAGGCGAACAATCGGTCAAGCCACTTTATTCGAGCAGAGATGATAAATTGAAAGAATACCATCATGATACCACACAAGCCCATTAGCATTCCTAATTGTGCGATAAAGCCCTCTTCGGTTGATGGTTTCAAAGAATAAGCCAATATCAATGGAATGGTCATGGCTACAAAATATCCACTTACTACTGCAATGTGTTTTATGTTCATAAGATTAGGATCAAATAGATAAAAACTGTTAGAACCTAGCTGTTAAACCACCACCACCACCAAATCTGCTATCGTAGCTACCGGTAATGGAAAAATTTCTAGATATGATATAGTCCAATCCAACATTCCAAACTTGCTCCGATACATACGTTTTCCCAGCATTAAGTTCATTTACTGCTCCAAAATCAGACCTATACTCATATCGACCAAAAACAGAAACTCTTCTAAATACTAAATATTCAGCAGTAAATCTCACTTGAGGTCTTAATTGGTTATCTACACTTAAATCTGCGTTTATAAAATAAGGTAACAAATAGCGAATTCCAACCTGACCAACAGTACTAAATTGGCCTAAATCATCTGCCATTTCATTTTCAATATTGACGCCTCCATAGACTCTAAAATAGTCACTTAAATATCTTTCGTAAGAAAAATCGGATTCAAAATTTTTATTCCAACCTATTTCAGCACCAAAATTGAATTGATTACGCACGTTAGAGGAAGTCAACTCTACAGCTGCCATGTGGCTTGCTCCATAAGCTATTCCCCAAGAATAATATTTGTTGGTTTCTTTAACTAAGGTGGAAAGCGGGTATCGATTTAACTTTGGATCTCTGGGTGTACCATAGCTAAATACACGAGCCATACCACCTTCAAGGTGGTAGAGAATATGACAATGAAAAAACCAATCTCCATACTCATTGGCATCAAATTCAATGGTAATCGTTTGCATGGGGGCTACATTTACAGTGTGTTTTAAAGGCGAGTATTCACCATTTTTATTCACTACTCTAAAAAAATGACCATGCAAATGCATCGGGTGGTTCATCATGGTAAGATTTCTCATAGTAATTCGTACTACCTCCCCCTTTTTTATTTTTATTTTATCGGATTCAGCCAACACTTTTCCGTTCATACTCCAAATATATCGCCACATATTCCCATTCAATACGAGCTCTATTTCTCTTTTAGGCTGATCCTGAGGTAGAGTTGTTACTTCTTGCGATTTTAAGAAATCATATCCTTGATCGACACCCATGCCAACCCCATCTAAAACAGATGTTTTACTGGCTAAACCCACATTCATTTTTTCATTAACCATATCTGGCTGTTGCATATTCATGGAAGGCAAGGAGTCACTTTTTCCCATATCTATTTTCATGGGTTTTTCTCGCATATTCATCCCTTCCACATTACCCTTCATGGATGACATATCTCCTTTCATTTGCACACCATATTTTTTCATCTTGTCTAGACCATCATTTTTAGATGGATTGAATATCATGGCCGGAGCACCCATTTTCATATCCATTTTAGCTATTGCTTTCATAATCCCCACATAATCAGGTTTTGGTACTTCAGTGGCTGGTAATACTTCTCCAAAGCCTAAAAAAGCAGAGGTTTGCCCTGCCCCATCCATAGAGGTGGCTCTTATTTCCAGTTTTCCGCTTTCAGGAATGGTGATCAGAAAGTCATAGGTTTCTGCAATAGCAAAAAGGAGTTTGTCTTTGCGTACTGGCTCTACATCAACTCCATCAGCTGAAATAATTGTTGGGCTACCACCACCAAAGGTTAACCAATAATATGTAGAAGCCGAGGCATTTATCATTCGCACACGCACTTTTTAGCCAGGTTTAAATTCCGGATATTGTTTTGTTTTTTCTCCATTGGTTAAAAAGGCACTATAATAAACATCAGCAATATCTGCCCCTGGCATTCTTTGTCTCCAAAATTTTAATTGTGCTCCAAGTCCTCCATTAGCAATTACTTTTCCTAATGGTGTGACTGTATTTCGTTTAATAGAATACCACTCGTTTCTTCTTTTAAGATTTTTTAATACATGCATGGGGTCTTCATCAGTCCAGTCAGAAAAAACCAAAACCAAATCCTTATCATAGTCAACTATTTTTTCCTTTGGTTCGATAATGATTGATCCATATACGCCCTGCTGTTCTTGTAACCCCGTATGAGAATGATACCAATAAGTACCACTATGAACTAATGGAAACTCATATTTCTGAGTTTCTCCGGGTTCTATGGGTGGAGTGGTTAAATAAGGTACGCCATCATAAAAGTTAGGAAGAATAAGTCCATGCCAGTGAACTGAAGTTTCGACATCAAGGTCATTCTTGACATAAATTACTGCATAATCGCCTTCTCTAAAACGTAATGTAGGGCCAGGGATTTGTCCATCAATAGCTAAAGCCGTTCGGTCTTTGCCTGTAATATTCACAGTCATTTCACTAATGCTAATGCGATATTCAGTGGTGTCTGTTTGAGCGTGAGAGCTTATAGATAATAGTAAGAATATGCTTGTGATTGTTATAGTGGACTTCAAATTTCTCATGTTTTTTTGTTTTCGAATTACCGCCAACGGATTCGTGTATGCTATGTGTACAACCGAAATTAATTTCTTCTAAAGTAGTAAAATCCGTACCAAGAAGCAGTACATCACACAGGTAAAGTCCGAACCATCATCTAGACATTGAAGAGCTTTCTACCAGCCGTTAATGGATGGAAAATGAAAGAAGAACACATCCACGTGAAGTACAAAGAAAGAGAAATTGTAAAAACGCTATGCTTACATAAGGTGGTCTACCGCAATCCAAAGGAGACCGTGTTCAATATCTTTACCAACAACTTTGAAATAAGCAGGACGAAGCAACCATTTTTGGCCATCAGATGCCCATCACGACCCTTGCCGAAAAACTTAATACCATTCCGTACGAAATCCTCACCAATGTAAGTGAAAGAGTGAAACGCGTGTTTTTTCAGGATTGAGTTATTTGTTCTTCTTCGCTCTCTTTTCCGCCTTTTTCTCTTTTGGAGTTTTAGCGGCTTCCTTCTTTACGTTTTTCTTAGAGTCTTGAGATTTTGCCATGGTAGTGTTGTTTAAGAGTTAGTTTTTAAAAGTAAGATATAGTTGCTGATAGTATAATTAAGATAACAACTCGTACAAGAATAGTAGAAGGTTTCAAGGTACAAACTTTTCAATTCCTCACTAACCCTATTTCAAGATCCTAAATCTGAATTTAGCCATTAAACTGATATTATTTTTATGCAGTCTAATGGTTTTTATTTATTGTCGGTTGGGCTGCTTGTTCAATATATGCAACGCCATCATGGTTTTCAATTATTTTAACACAGAAAGTACTTGAAAACGTATGCATAAAAGCATGATGAGTAGTTAAAACAGCGTCTTGAAAATATTGGTCATCTTCCAAATCAGTAATATTCAGACCTACGTCTTTACATTCTTTTTTTGAAATGTGTCTTGCATGAGATTTTTGCTCAGTATGATTTGAAAAAGTGCCTACTATTTTATTAACCTTATCTTTGTCTCCTTCGCACATATTGTTTTCAAGCCACTCAAACACCATTTTTTCAGACCATTCAATAGCCTGTTTACAAGCACCTAAAAAAGTTGGATGGTACTTACTTATGATTACTTGCCATAATGCTGCAGATTGAGGATTTTGCCTAATATCTTCCTTTGCTTGCTCAAATTCATTCAGTACTGCCTGACAGGCCAATCCCCCCATTTGTGGGTCAATTGGCCCCAAATTGGAATGTTTTCCCATTACAATTTCTTTTGATGCAAAAGCAATCATAGTACCTGCAGACATAGAAATTTGAGGAACAATAACTCTAAAGTCTTTGCCATACATTGAATAGAGATAATCAACAAGAGATTCTGTTGCAGCAATATCTCCTCCTGGAGTATGTAAGATTAAATCTAATCCCTTAGTTCTGTCAAGCTTATTTATTGTAAGCATAAATCCAGACTTATCTTTGTCTCCAACTGCTGTCCCTGCTACTTGGGGTTTTTGAAGCCAGCCAGAGTAATAGGCTATGGTATTGCGCCCAGAAACTTCAGAAACTCTTTTTAGGTATTTCCTTCTTACAGTATCAAGTGGATTTTGATTAGGATTTTTCGTTTGCTCTTGTTGTATTTCAACAATGACCTCATTCCAATTTGGCATACTATAAAGCTTTAATCAATGTAGTACTTCCTAAAGTCTCAACTGAAACGTAGGAATTGTCATACATTGAAAGCTTTTGAAAAAAATCACCATCTCGCGCCCATTGCGTTTCAATTATAACAGATTTTTCAGAAGAATTAATAATCTCATTATATTCAATAGTAAAATCTTGAATTTCTACTTCCTGCTTATTTTTTGAGTTATTTTCCATACTATAAAGTTACGTATTTTTAATTAAAGTATAAACTTCTTTCTAACTGCCACTTATGATGTAGAATATATTCCAAACACTGACTACAGCAACGATCACCCACACCCCATTCCTCTTCTGAAGTCAACATCATCTGGCAAAACACCCGTTTGTTGAATCTCTTTCTCTTCAACTATTGGTGTCTCTTCCTGAGCTGTTTCCTCTTTTTTAGGCTGCTTGTCCTGAGAGATTTTAAGCTTTGGCATCTTATTCTATTATTGGTATATCTACAACTAGCGCTCTATCGGAGAGATAGCGTTCGATGGTATAACCAACCAAAGTGAGGTTTTGTTCCTTGGCATAGGCTCTCAGTCCATCTTCGATTTCATCCGGCTTAGGCATTACCAAATTATGGGCATCAATGTGCGCCCTCACTGCTTTTGAACTTGCAACCTCTTCAATCTTGAAACCAATAGGAATCTCGTTGGGCTCTGCGTCAACTTGAGAGCCAATCAATTGATACACAAATCCATCCTCCGTGCTGTCCCCAAGTAGTGGGTAATTGACAATTACCAGCTGATCTCCAATACTTTTAGCCTTGTAAAAGATGTCTTCTATTTGTAAGCTGTTGTATTTCCCCTTGAAAGATTTTGCTACGAGCATGTGCCGATCTACTGTGACAATGCTCTTCTGGATATCACTGACACCACCAAGCTGGAAGTAGAAATAGGACAGCATGATGGTCATCAAAAGGACAGCTAGTATGACGTATTTTCTCATTTCTTATAATTGTAAACAGTGCTTTCAATCATTCCATGATAAAAAGTATCTTGAAAGTCTATTGTATGTTCATCTTTGTTGAATATCTGACTGAAATCAGGGAGTTCAGAAGCCTCAATTCGACATATCGTTCTAAAAAATCCATACATCGCTTTCATCAAAATCTTCTGCCACCAAATATCGGTATTCTTAAAGTCAGCCAATAACCAAATGGCATCCTTTTTAACTTTTTGATTTATCAATGACTTCATTCTCAAAGCCTGACTTGTCTGAAACATATCCCAAAAAAATGCAGTTAAAACGACATCATATTGAGCTTGCTCTGGAAATTGATCAATAGAGCCGAGTATATAATTAACCTTCCCTCTAATATCTCTTTTCTTTGCGCGATCAATCATTTTTTGGGAAGCCTCCACATAAGTAATAGAAGCATTCTGATGCACCTTGAAAATCTCTTCTAATATCCAACCTGTACCTCCTCCTATTATCAGCCACTCTTTGTTATCTGAAACCTGTTCGATCAGCGCAATCTGGGCCCTTCTGATGGCTGATCCGAACACAAGACCCACCATCCAGTCATAGATTCCTACTAAGCTATCAAACCCTCCATGCGACTTCATAGCAGTGCAATAAATGGGAAATAAAACACACCATCACCCACGATGCGGTACCATTCATTTTGAGTGAATAGCTTCTTGAAATAGTTCAAAGCAATCAATGTCGCAATCATCAATATCAATATAATAGATGCGATGTTGAGCGTTCCAAAATTGCTCAATTGATAGCTCCAAAGAATAAATAAAATGCCAAAACAGACTGCTATGATCAGGTTGGCATTTCGCTTGCCAGTGTACCTAACCAAGGAGGTATGTTGGTCTCTCTCATCTATATGCAACTCGTAAACAGAAAAAATCAACAAATTGCAGAACGCCATAAGTAAATAGATTGAGAATAAAAGTAACACCCTTTTGTTGCCCATTGTAGACATCAAACTCACTGGCCCAAGAAATACTCCAATTGCATAAGCAATTGCAACCAACGGCTCCTTATACACAGAAGGTCTAGCACCTATTATTTTGAGCCCAATGAAGTATGCGACTACGCAGCCGACTAATAAAAGTCCATTGACTATTACTTCCTTGGGAAGTTGAAATACTACTACAATGCCAATTACCAACATTGCTCCCAGAGCTATAAGAAGTGCCCGTTGATGCGCTATATGAAATTGATGTCGATCTGTCAAAGGAACCTCTTGAGACTTATTCCCATCTAGTAAGTGATCAGCCGTGTATATAATCCAAACGGCAATCGCCAATGCGATCACGACCAAATTGGGCAAGCTGACGTTTAAACATTTCGCTACAAACAAAGTGGAAACGCAAGCTCCAAGCACTACGTCCAAGCTAAGTAGTCTGCAATAAGAAAGTAGTTGCCTGATCATATTTAGTGTATAAAAAAAACCCTGATACCGACAAGTATCGGTATCAGGGTTTCAAATATATCAAATCTTTTGATCGTTACCCAAGTGCCTCTGCACCCGCCACGATTTCCAGAATTTCTGTTGTAATAGCCGCTTGGCGCGTTCTGTTGTAAGTCAATTTCAAGTCTTTCAACAATTCCCCTGCATTTTCTGTTGCTTTATCCATTGCTGTCATACGTGCACCGTGCTCAGAAGCATTGGACTCCAACACAGCCTTATATAACTGAATCTTTAAAGATTTAGGAATCAGTTCCTCTACAATCACTTCTTTCGAAGGAGCATAAATATAGTCAGTAGGTACTTCATTAGTATCTTCAGTATTAGATACAATTGGCAGAAATTGTTCTGCTCTCAGAATCTGCGTTGCCACATTTTTGAACTCATTGTAAACAACCTCTACTTTGTCATAAGTGCCTTTGGTAAATTCACCCATAGCATATTCAGCAACCTTCTTAGCAGCATCAAATGACAATGCTGTAAATAACTGTGAAAAATCACCATGCACATTGAATCCACGCTTATTATAATATTCCAAAGAACGCTTGCCAATAGGAAGAATGGTCACATTTCCTTGATCCAACTGTCTCTGATATTTATCAGCGATCAACTTGGTAGTTGTTTTGAATACATTACTATTGAATCCTCCACATAATCCCTTATCCGAAGTAATAGGAATAATCAAAATGTTTTTCTCATCTCTTACAGTGCCGTAAGCATTTTGATCGTCCTCTCCCAAACCAGAAGATACATTTTGTAGAATAGCAGAAAGTTTTTGAGAATAGGGTCTCAACTGCATGATGCTATCTTGCGCTCTTCTCAACTTAGCAGCCGCCACCATTTTCATAGCTTTAGTGATCTGTTGAGTCGAAGTTACCGACTGAATTCTCGCTTTTACCTCTTTTAAATTTGCCATTTATTCGTTCTTAGTTTGATGTTTTAAGTTCAAGGTTTTGTTCCTTCCAGACTTCAACCTTAAACTCTAAACTTTAAACCTTTAACCTTTAACTTTAAACCTTTAACTTTAACCTTAAACTCTAAACTTTAAACCTTTAACCTTTAACCTTAAACTTTAAACCTTTAACCTTAAACTCTAAACTTTAAACTTTTAACCTTTAACTCTGAACTTTAAACCATTAACCTTTAACCTAATTAGCGTATTTCTTTGCTAAGTCAGCAGCAACTGTTGCCAAAGTCGATGTTACT
>Ga0209634_1000382_pt1 | contig 34363 bp, 42 predicted proteins | sample LinPmetageLP40_FD_184043 | JGI IMG/M metagenome (GOLD analysis project Ga0209634, IMG submission 184043) | Marine viral communities from the Pacific Ocean - LP-40 (SPAdes) (version 2) | ecosystem: Environmental > Aquatic > Marine > Oceanic | place: Pacific Ocean | collected 2010-08-26 | reverse complement strand
ATCTAAAATTTCATATAGACACCAGTGATTGGAACAACGACGAAGACGCTGACCACTGCGCGGATTTAATTGAAACAATGGTTGGCGAATGGGACGAATCAACAACGCGCCTTAATCATCAAATTTTATTGGATGCAGATTCTGAGTTGATAGATTTCGACGCGCCGGAGGTAGTCGCGATCAGTGACCAAGCATCAGCGTGCGCCCACAAAATTCTTTCAGAATATGAAGGGAGCGTCGATACGGGTCACAACGCCTTTCTGTCGGCGTACAGGGGGCAAGAGGCATGAAGTCAATCAAAGTTAGGATTATTGACGATGGAATCCACGGGCGGGTTTATCCGCGATGTGAAACGTCTGAAAAATTAGTTTCCCTCATAGGTCACTGGATGCCTGCGGAGGACATGTTGAGTGTGGACGGATGGGTTCCGATCAGCTACCTCGATCAAATCGAAGGGCTGGGCTTTCAGGTCGAAGAGGTGCAGGCATGAGTAAGAAAAAACAACTTTTCCCGCAAAGCTTCAGCTTTGACTTCGAGGTGCTGACCTTGGAACCTTGGGATTCTGTAGATGCTGTTCAGCTTAGGCAGTCCCTCGTTTCGCGGATCGCTTCCTTGACCGATGAGCAACTGCTAGAAACCTGTTATGTCGAAGATGATGAGCACGAAGATTTTTCAGGTTATGACCGTCAGCTACTAGAGCGGTTTCACCCCGATCAGGAGGTAGAGTGATGACGGACGAAAATTATAAAATAAATTTAAACACAGCTTCTTGGGAGGCGACCCGACACTTGATTGCATTGGACCAAAATTTCGTAGGGACCGAAGACTATCTTGGTCTAGCTTATTTTTGGAAATCTTGCAGCCTCAAGTGGTGCTTGCGCGAAGCAACCGTAGCCAAACGCAAAAAGATCCACAGGCTGTGGCTGCTTGAAAATCTTCCAATGACGTGCGAAACCCGGCGACACTGGGAGCTTGTCGCCCAAGTCTTGAAAATTAAAATCCCTAAAAAAATCCCTGAGAAATGCGCCGACCACGCATCAATTTCAGAATGCTTTCGACATGAGCAACACAAAGGGTTGACTGATTCAGAAACCGAGCATGAATCTGAGTTGAGCTTTTTCTTGGAGATTCTGAACAATCACCACCACAACAAAGTTCAAAGGAGTGTCGAGCGAATGAGCAGGCAAAGTTATCTGGAAGAAATGCAACGCTTTTGCAAAGAATATGGATTCCACAACATCTACGCTGAGTGGATCACGGAAGCCCGTTATAATGCTGAGGGCGACGATCAGAAAGAATTCGATGAAAAGCTCAACTCTTGGGGTGTGAACCTCATGTACAAAAACGATGATCACTCAAAATTTTTGAGGGTCATTGAACTTTGTAAAAAATACGCCCCACAAAAAAAATCCCACAACGTGATCACGGAGAATGGATGATTATGGCTCTAAAGATCGCAGGTAACATGCCTGTCCCCAGCCGGGGACAAGCGATAGCGAAAGAAGAATACGCCCGTACAGCTTTGAAGATGGAAGTTAATGACTTTATAAACACTAAAGACAAAAAGACAACCACCGGGTTGCTAAGGGCGCTGGAACGAATAGATCGCATGGGCGCTCAACGCACCGTAGATGGGAGTCTTTGGGTTTGGAGAATTCAATGAACACTAACTCAGAATTTAATGAGTTGCGGGGGGCTGGCGGCTTTGGAGTTAAAGAAGCTGCCGCGATGATGGATGCAAATCTGAACACGGTAAAGTCTTGGGTGAAGCCGCCGGGGAGTGCCGGGTCTGCCCACATGCCAACCTACGCATTACGGTGCTTTAAACTGGTACTCCTACTGCGTTCGCATGGGATTTCAGAATCTCAGACGGGATAAGGAAGACCGCTTTTGGATGCCGATCATCTCCACCTTGGATTTGAGTCGGCATGATCCGCTCGATCAACACGCACGCCTTTAGCTTTTCAGAACTAATCCAAATATTCTCTTCCCCGGTGACAAACAGCCAGTGAGTTGCCTCGCTAACCGAAATGCCAGACGGCTTATTGTGAAAATATTCCAATATGATATTGCCGGTCTCTAAAGAACGGGGATCAAACTTTACCTCTATGGTGGTGTCCGTTTCTGGAATGGCAATATCGAATCGACTGTCCTTTCCGAACGTCATGTAAGCGTCGTGGAAAAGGGGTAGCAATTTACTCAGCCATTCGCGCTCTACAGCTTCGCCCCGCTCAAGATCATCAAGCCACATCTTTTTTACCTGAATGCCAAATCGCGATGACGCCGCTCTCCACAAAGCCCTTCATGTTTGGTGGCTCTGTGATGTCGGGGATGCTGGCTATTGCCTCTTGGCGGTCAAGCTTAGTTGGCAAATTAAGAATCGCTCTGGGCAGGAAATACCAGACTGTGCTCTCGGCGCAAGCCCACCATTCTTTAGGTAGTTGGCGGCGAAGCTCCTCTATGACTGTTGGGTAATGTGTTTTTTTTGCCGCAGCCTCACATATCTTATGAACTTGCGTGAAGTTTCTAATCTCCATTCAGGTCTTCTCGAATCAACATCATCAACGTTTCCCAACTAACTTGCGCGGTGTATTGCTTTTCTTTGGGGTAGTTGGGGGCTATCAGATATAGCGGCACCACAGCCTGAATCTGACGATAGTCAAATTTGAAAACCAAGATCGGTATGAGATTCATGTGTTCGCCAGCAGCCCAAGCTTGCGACCACCAAGCCGCTTGGGGTTCCGCGCCTTTTGCATACCGCTTGCACTCAATTATGAACGGACCAAGCTCAATGTCGCCTAAATTACCTTCCCGGTATTGGTCTAAAATGCGGCTCGTTCTTATCCCTAGATCGTCATCGATCATGTGAGTGATTGTTCTCTCGAAGCTATGCCCTTTCACTCGGGCTGAAGCGCTCATCTATTTTTCCTCGGGTCTTTCCCGTTATGAAAAGCCAAATACCATTCAGCCTTTTTCAGATCCTCATGAGGGGTGGTGTGCTTTTGATTTGATCGCCACTGATATTTGAAAGCTGCGATCTTCGCGTAGATTTGAACTTCTTCAACTCCATAGCAATGCACCATCGCGTCGATGCATTCTACGAAACTTTTGTCAGCGTAATGATTTGGCGAATTTACAGGATCATTTTCAATTCCAGAGCGCGGATGATCGTCTGATATCGCGTCATCAGCTAAGTCGTTCTCTTGTTGCGTTATGAAGGATGGCTTCTGTTCCATATCTTGCCTCGAACTTTTTCTTATGTGGGTGTCTAGATGTGTAAATTTCATTGTCACTGCCTTCTCGGTGGTGCCGGTAGCAAAGCGGTATAGTCAGTAGATGGCTTCCCGGTTTCACTTTGCCGTCCATATGATGAATTTCTGGCTCGGTAAAAGTCTCCCACTCCAACAAACAAACTATGCAGCCCATTTGCGTGCAAGCAGACATCCAAGCCTTTTCCTCTTTGGTTGGGGTGTGAGATTTTATTTTCCCCGCTCCAAAAAAATATTAAGCCGGTCAAGTACCAACCCAAACTCAGCGCCAGCCTCGCTAATTCTGTCGATTAACCCGTCCCCGAACGAATCGATAGAAAGATCAAGGTCCGGGCATTTAAAGGTTACCTGCACGCTCAGGTTCCGTAGATCCGCTTCTCGAACCGTGTCGTTGCCATCTGCGTTTGCCACGTTTTGAATTCGACTTCTGCTGCTAGAAGGTTTGCTTTTGCTGCTGCTAGAAGTCCTTTTGCGAGTCCTCGGTTTAGTCTCGCCTGTTCCATCTGCTCTTGGTTGTCTGCCCATGTGGATTGTGCTGCCGCCGTTTTGCAATTATGGTTGGCCTGCGCTGTCATCATTAAACTCGCGTAGGTTCGTTTCTCTTGAGCTTCTGCTTTTGCTAGGTCTCTTTCAGCCTTTCCGACCTGAGCACCACAATCACGCAAAGCTTGAGCAAAATTTTCTTGCTGATTCAAATTGGTCTATCCTTATCTAAGGGTTTTTTAACGAACGGCTTGGGCGCACCGCGACGGGTCTCGACGTACTGGCACGAACGATCATCGAAGTCGAAGCCAACCTGCCCTTCCCATCCGCCGTTACGATTCTTTAAAACGTGCAGGTAAATATCCCAACCCTTCACGATCTCAGGGTCCGGTTCACGCCCCAATATTTCGCAAACGTCTAAGTGATCTGCCTTTCGTTTGTTTTTCCAAACGCTCAAGAACGCATCAGCCAAATCGGTGATCGACCCAGAGCCTTTAACGTCAAATTTATTGGGCGCTTTGCCTTCGTCTTCACCCTTACGGGCGTGCGTCACCAAAAATATCGTGACCGGGAACGACTGCTTAAAATTGACCAGCCGCTCTACAAACTTTTGCTGCTCTGGATAATCGTCTTGCCGAACCATGTTAGTGAGACTGTCGATCACGAACACAGTGATGCCGTAACGCTTATAGGCGTATTCAAAGCACTTCATTAGATCGTCGGGCTTGGGGGTGAGCTTATCCACGAACAGCCAAAGATTCGGAGCCACCCAATCTAGAGACTTCTTCCTATATTCTTTATCTGGTCTCGCTTCCGCAGTAATCTGCTTCATCAGCCTGCCCAACGTATGCTTAGGCGTCATCTCCATGCTGGCAATGCACGTCTTTGCACCTTGTTGAACTAAGTTCAGCATCAGCATGTTCAGCCACATGCTCTTTCCGTGACCGTTGATGCCAGTCAAACCGATTAATTCGTGAGGTCTTAGCTTGAAATCATTTTCATCAATCTTATTAAAGCCAGTGCGGAAGCCACCAGAATCATTCAAAGACAAATCAAAATAATCATTAATGACATCTGCGTATTCCACGACAGACCTTAACTGTTCAGGATCTTGCCATTTGGCTTGGTCAAAAGCCTGCCCAAGGATATTCCGGGCAGACTCGTAACCTTTTTCCAGTAACAGATCGTTGATATCTTTTGCGGGGAACTGAACACGAAAGCATCTGTCGCCAAGTCGTTTAATCAGAAGGTTTGCACACTTCTCTCCCGGCTCGTCGTGGTCAGTCGCAATTGCTATGTCCTCGAATCGAGCCAAGTTGTCGAACTCATGCTCGATCCAGTTCATGTTGTTCACGCCGCTTGGAATACTTAGCGCAGCAAAGCCAAGCTCCCGCGCAGCGATTGCGTCTAGCTCGCCTTCGGTTATCCATACAGAGCGTGCGTGATCCGGTACGGTTTGCCATCCATACAATATGGGCTTCAATGCTGGCTGGTTGCACTGACCGGGGCTACCATCGTAGTCCATTGGCTTGTTTTTTAAGAAGGTGATCTTGTTATCTGCGCTGAAAAATTGAAAAACTAAATCAGTGCCAGAAGTTTTCAGTTCAGAAGTCGCATATATCTTGTGGCGAAAGCAAAGCTCACCAACGTCCCTGAATCCTCGGTTCTGCAAGAATAAGTGAAGCGTCTCAGTGTTGATCGACTGCGGGGGTTTGGGGGTGTTGAAACTTTTCTTTTCTGCGGCTTTTATTTTTTGCGATGGAGACCTATCTCTAATGCCAAATTTTTTCGCGGTCCAACTCATAGCCTCCTTTAGCGAAAATCCTTGCGCCGCCATGACTAAGTCCAGCAAATCACCATGATCCCCGGACTCGAAGTCCGTCCATCTCCCGGCTTTATCTCCATGCAGGACCACACTTAGTGACCTTCCGTCTTCACCCCTAGTCGATCCGATCTTGAAATGCCCGGACTCTACCTTGCCTTCTGGATATAGCTCTTGGCATAAGATATGAGCATGTGGCGCTAACGATTGCTTTAGTTCGCGTATCTCAATCATCTGACAGCCCCAAGAAATTCATCTCTGTCACTGTCGCTCTTGTACGCTGCCACTACAGCCCAGTCCGGCTTGCCGATTGATTTCCACCCTCGGTTGATGCAGTTCTGAACCAGCGCAGAAAAATCTCGATGTCCAGCAGCCGCCAAGGTTTCAAAATCAGCCGTTGCTAATTTGATCATTTTTTCTGACGGCTTTCGGTTGCTATTAATTTTTGTCTTGTATTGCCAAAACAATTTCCAAGCAGATTCCGTTACATGTAAAGGCGGAGGAGGAAAAGACGCTTCTTCATGCACAGTATTTCTTTTCTTCTTTAGTAGTTCTTTATGCACAGTACTACTTAGTTCTTGAATTTCGAGATCTTGAATTTTGGGATCTTGATTTTCGAGATCTGGAATTTCGGCATCCCGTACGTCACTTACCAGCCAGTCCCAACCTAGAGTTTTGTCGGGCAATACAGGTCTGATTCGTTGGATGTAACCGGCTCGACGCAAGTCGTTTGTGATTGAGGTCACTCGCGACGTGCTAATTTTGAAGTGGGTCGAGATCTGCTTATTCGTTACGGTCCAATCGTCTCGGTGAGATAAGAGATAACAAAGAACCCCCAAGCTCTCAGGCTTGATCACTTCTTCTCTAAGCAGTTTATTTGGCAAGACAGTGAATCTGTCGTGTTTTGCGTTAGGTCGATAAATCATTAATGCGTCGCCTCCATGCGTCAGTTAATACTACACATGAAGATCAATCTTTCAATACCTATGGATGAATATATTTACTTTGATATGTTTTTTATACTTTTTGGCTCGAAAAATGGCTGCGTTTTGCATGTTCAAATGTGCTGTACGAATTCACAGCTACTAAAAGTCATTTAAATGTGTGTTAATGAGAAACAGGGAAGGGAATTTAACTTTAATCATTACAAGGAGTGTTAAATGGTTAGCCGAGACAGCAGAGCTGCATGGCTTAACCTGGTGCTAGCGCGACAAGGTGTCGCAGACTACGGAAGAGCAAGCGCAATAGCTAAAAAATTAACGGTATCGAATGCAGTTGTCCAAGGATGGTTGGGCGGATCACTAAGTAAGGACTTAGAAGTCGCGCTTAGATTTGCCAACGAATATGGCTTCACTATCGAAGAGTGGGTCACGTTAGAGTCGAAGCCACCAGCAACTGACGATAGCTGGAAAGAGCACGTCCTAAAAGCCAAGCAGTTCGAGGACGATCACGGGGCGCTATCTGCGAAGCAATTCATGTTCATTATCGAGTTGATAGCGAACGATTCTGAAATTTATAAAAATAATAAAAAATTACTGGCGGAAGTTATTGGGAATAACCGCGACCAGTCAATAGGGGAACAGTGAATGGATAACGTCGAACTTATAGAAACGTACAATGATTGGGCGAACAAGAATGGGACAATCGTCAATCAAGAGGTTCCCTCTCTTGAACTGCCACGTCATACGTCTTCCGCCTCATTCGTGACTAGGGCGCAGGTTTCATACACGGGCGCAATTTTATGGGCCTGCGATAACTTAGAAGCTCACACGTCTGAGTTAAAAACCAACCGCGATGACAAGTGGACTTTGGTTGGGAAAAATATCCGCATATTTAAGGATTTACTGCCTGAAGCTGTGGAGATAAATCTGCGACAGATTCAGCAAATCAAGGAAACCGGAAAGGCAGAGGCAGTCGTTTATAAATCCATCTACCAAGACAGATATTATTTGTGCCTTGCGGAGGGTTGGAACGATACTGTTTTTCTTGAGCAGGTAAGACAGTTCTTTCTTCCTCGATGTAAGTGCAACGTATGAAAGCGCGATCTAAAGGTTAAGAAGTTTAACTTTTAGATCTAAATCACATTTTAAGGTTGTAAAACTCATTAGCAGATGATTTAATTCATCTGTACTAAGGAGTATTTACATGGAAAAGTTATCTCGCGCCCAAATCTGGGCAACCCTATCTAAAGTGAGCAGTAAAGATTTCTCAACTAAAAAGTTTGGAGAAATTACTTACGTCGACTGGATGTCGACACACGCCGTCATGATGTCTAAATTCCCCGAGTATCGCTGGGAGTTCTTACTAAACGCAGACGATAGACCCGCTTTCTACTATCCAGACAGCACCGCAGAGGTTCGCTGTAAGATCACAATTGGTGAGCATGAAACGCTTACTACCCTCCCCGTTTATGGCTCCAGAAATAAACCAATCCAAAACCCTAACGCGGACGATGTGAACACAGCGAAACAACGCTGCCGCTGCAAGGCATTAGCTGAATTCGGTCTCTTCCAAGATCTATGGTCTGGAATGGAGTTTGATGGTGAGACCGACTCTGAAGCGGTGGCTACTCAAGCATCCACTGATGATCAAACGCCAACTGCTGCAACTAAAACAGCGGACGATATTTGGAGCGACAATCAGGCAACGATGATGAAAGCTGTTGATGGAGGGGAAGCCAAAAAGCTTTACAGAAAGTTTGAGAACTCCTTAAAAAACCTTGGCATTAAAGACAGCAACGACAACCGCTTAGATCAATACCTTAAAGCGCTAAAAGCTAAGGCACAGGCTGCTAAAAAGGCACAAGCGTGAGCGTTCGTGCGGTTGAGATGGAAGACATACCAGCCCCTCAAGGCGGAGAGCTTTGGGCAGCTATCAGAGCAGAATCGATTAATTGCTCAACCTGCTTGGCTTGGGAAAGGGAGCACCCTTACACGTCTCCAGAAAAGATAGTGCGCGAGCAAGTCAGAGCGCTGGCTAAAGCTACAAGCGAGTTCGTAATGGTCCCAGCGATTCAACACGGCAACGACAATGAGGCAGCAGCGCTCGCTTGCCTTGAGCGAGAGAAGGGCTATCAGCTTTACGTTACCGGGAGTGTTCAGCATCCAGAATACAGTTGGCTGCGCGGGTCTCCTGATGGGTTGACCGGGCTGATCGGCGGCGCTGAAGCTAAATGTCCTTTCTACGTCAAGACTCCCTACAGCGTTTACGACGCAAACAAGAAAATGTATTTGTGGCAGTGCTACGCCGTGATGGAGGTATGCGACATCGAGTGGATGGATTTCATCTGCTACATAAACGATAACGTGTTTAAGATCGAGCGAGTCGAGCGCAGAACTGGTTTCCTTGAGGAGAAGGTTTCGGGTCAGTTTTTGCCGCAGCCAAGAGCAGGGAAGGTGAGGCGCATAGACCTTTGGCAGGCTTGGCACAATCAAATACACAATGAATTTCAAGACCCGGTTTTAAGAGAGCATCACTTAAAGCCTCTCAAAGACGCAACAATTTACGTCAACGACGATGAAGAATTAGACCGACTCGACGTGATCGCAAAAAGAATCGCCGTCCTCGAACACAGATCCTCGGATGATATCGACGCCATTTCTGAATTGAAAGCCGAGAGTGAAACCCTAAAGAAAAGTGTCTCTGCTCGGCACGGAACAACCGTTACTAACGGATCAATAATGGTGCAAGTAATTAAAAAAATACCACCTCTAGATTTCAAGGCAGCTTTTGAGTTCTTGGGTGGGGTCGAGAAAGTTTTGGAGAACGGCTCCGATATGGAGAGCTTCAGAAAAACAACAGGCACAACTCAGGTGTCTGTAAAACCCCATAAGGAAGATAAGAAAAATGTCGGATGAAAAAGAATTTGTAGACGGTTTATTTGTAAACGCTCCAAGGGAGGGCGCTCCTGACTTTGTGAAAGCAAAGATCTCCATAAAGCGTGTAGAGCTAGGTAAGTGGCTCCAGCAAAAAGAGGGAGAGTGGATCAATCTAGACGTGAAGGTTGCTAAGTCCGGTAAGTGGTACAGCGAAGTGGATAACTGGAAGCCGAAAGGTCAGTCCGATTCTGGTGGCGGAAACAAAGATGCGTTCGCTGACGTGTTTGAAGATGATTCTCCTTTTTAGGAAAGCCGCATGGCATTGAAAATTACAAGAGCCGTCGATACCCGCCTTTATGGCGGTTTCGATTTGGACCCTACCAATCTTGAGGGAACTTTTGATCACCGGGTCTGGGTCAGAAAAGTAATTGATGGCTTCGATAACGAGCAAAGAGTTGTCGTTAATATTGAGGACTCAGACGGTATTACCGAGAAGGTCATATTAGTCGGAGAGACTCACAGCCTGAATGACAAGGTGGTTCTGACCCTTAGCGGGGTACAGAGCCATGTAGCTGATCAGCCCACTTATTGCCACTACTGCATGAGGGGTGACCTAGTTCCCAAAAGAGAAATCCCCCAAGCCAGATTTGGCATTGAAGCCCCCCGAGATTATTTAATTTTAAGACACGACGCGAGGAAGAAATGAGCGAGACAGAACTAACCAACCAAGAACGACAGATTGTCACTATCGGTGGCAATAACTTTTTTGTTGACGCGCTAACCGAGCAGCAGGTACAGCAGCTAAACACTGTGAACGACCTGTCAAAAGCGGTCAGTGCTCTTGCAAGCGCCGTGCTTGTGGTCACAAATATCAAGAACATATCCGCCCTTGCGGCTATGGGTCTAGAGAACTTTACAGCCCAAACGGCTGAAGCCTTGTCTCAAAATGAGGAGGCGATAGTACCGGCGCAAGAGGAAGCCCCAGCAATCAACTAATCTTGGCTCACCCCGAGAAGCCCCGGCGCGTCCTCACGTACGTGCCGAACATAGCCAGCCTGATCCACTGGTGGCGAGAACGGATCAACTTTGATACATTTTGGGCAGCGTCGAGACGCTTGCTCATATACAAGGAAGTATTATGAGGACGATGACACTAAATGAAGTAGTAGAAGACTACTTGGATGAGCCGACTAAAACCGGCAAAGATAAATCCGAAACAGCCCATAGGCGACTAGGTGAAATGGTTGCGATTTGGGGTGAAGATAAGCTGATAACCGATATATCGGATAAGGATGTAAGGCTTTTCTTTAGGAGGCAAAAGAAGCGAGTAGATCCAAGAAGTGACCGAGTCATTTCTGGAGCAACCTATAATACATATGTTGTTTACTACAACGCCATGATGAATCATGCGCGAAAAGAGTTAAAGCAGATCCAGTATTTCCCGGAGGCAACATGTGTTGCCGAAGAGGAGAAAACAGACTTTTTAGAATATGAAGAGTTTGAGCGGTTACTGGAAGAGCTTGACCCTTTAAGGAGAGACATCGCTTCAATTTGTGTCCTCACCGGGTTGAGAAAAAGTAATGTAACGAACTTGAGGTGGAGTCAGGTTTCTAAGTGTGGAGAATTTATCCGCATCGATGGAAATGAAATGAAGAATGGAAGTCCTATAGAGGTTCCTTTGATAAGCAAGTGTAGGGATATAATTTCCTACCGAAGAAAGTTTAACAAAGCACTTTTAGAAAGATATCCGTACCTCAATAAGAAGTTAGAATATGTTTTTGTGCAGAAGTCTGGAGACGTGAAGTTAAACGGTCAGCCTCTTAAAGAAGTGTGCAACCGAACTTGGAGGAACGCTGTTGAACGAGCAGGGTTACCCAAAGGTACGAGAGTGCATGGACTGAGGCATACCTTTGCGACTTGGCATCGAAGGGCAGGAACTGATGACAGACAGGTAAGAAAATTAGCTGGCTGGAACTCAGCGAAATCCATAGAAAGATATTCGCACATTTTGGCACCAGAGCTTATTGAAGCTGCCGGTAATTTAGAAAATATTATTGGAAAAGAACAGTAGCGAAAGTTACAAAACTAGAGGGTTGTTGGAGCTTGACCGGAACACCACCTGAAATCCCGGTGGTAGTCGCGGAGCGAACACAACCTATTGGAGTTTGGACCACAACCGGAACAACCAGAACCTTTGTACGGTTGTGACACACACGATTTTAAGTGCTTGATTTATAAGGTAAAAATGGAGCGGGAAACGAGACTCGAACTCGCGACTTCCACCTTGGCAAGGTGGTGCTCTACCAAATAAAAAAAGCTAATAAAATCAATAACTTGCAAGACTCTCGACGCTTGCAAATTTCAGGTTCTCGGTCATAGCGACCAGAACCTTAACTTTGGTTTTAGAGGTAAATAATGAGTATTTCTGGAGACGCTGGCTACCCTGCCAGCGCATGTTTTGACCCTTCCGCACCCTTCAATTTGCCAGACGCTGAATTCTGCAATGTTTGCGATACAGAGCTAGAGAAAAGTATGTTCTGTCCCAACGAAGACAACCACCATTTAGAACATCCGATATATAAAGCTAAGTTCTGGATGCCTGAGTTATCTGAATATCTGACGTGGCAAGAAAGCACAGACTTCTACGCGGGGAACTTGTAATGGATAATCTTCAGCTTGGAACATTCGAGTACATTATTAGAAGTTGGCATCACGATAGGAACTTAATTAAAGGGTCAACTGATAAAGATCAGTTCTGTAAGTTGATCCAAGAGTGCGGAGAGTTATCAGACTCGATCTGTAAAGGTGAAGACATTAAGGACGATATCGGGGACATCATAGTAGTCCTCATAAATATCTGCGAGAGGAATAATCTATCGCTCTCAGAGTGCCTAGATTGCGCGTGGTCGGACATAAAAGATCGCAAAGGCAAGATGGTCGAGGGTGTCTTTGTTAAGGAGGCAGACCATGCGAAGTCGCTTTAAGCCGGACCTTTTTTACAAGGCTGTCCAAGTGCCAGGAAAGTTGCACTTATACTTCGAGGGTCACAACGCTTTCGACAATGAAACCGCATTAACCGAAGACCAAAAGAGACTGGCTGCGGAGATGTTTAGGGGAGGGAGGAAACCTTGGTATATCGCGAGCGAATTAAACATGCCCCCGCATCAGATTTACAACTACCTAAGACGGCGGACTGATAAGCATTAATCGTTGAAAGTGCTTCCCTCACTCACCCATCGCGGGACGCAGTAAGCAGTAATACCTTTCTGCCTATACTCAATCTTATGCTCAAAATATCGGCACCGATTAATATCTCGAAACAAGAAGGGTTGAGGTGATTGCAGTTCCGCGCCTTCGACAATTATCAGAAGGACAAACGCCATAATCAACTTACATCTCTGACAGTTTTTTAGGCTCCCATCCTTGGGTTTTTATATGCCTGCTCGGATAACCGTCTTGGGTTTTATCTAAAACTCTAAGCTTTCGGTAGACATTAGGCAGTTCACTCCAACCAGTAATTTCATTTTCATATCTGCCACAACCTTTACATCTAACGTCACCCCAAAGTCTGGCGGTACACCACCCCGTACACGGGTCATCGCCCAAGCTTTCTACGTCACCGTTTAAGTTCATTTTCTATTCATCCACGCTGCTACGCCCATGTGCGCTCCCACTATTCCAGCCATTGAAATATAAAAAAGACCTGCCAAATCTGACAGGGCATTCACTCTAGACTCTGAGACTGTTGGCGAAACCAAGAGCGCAGTAAAGACCATAATCGATATAAGAGCCGACCAAGCCATACTGCGCTGGCTATCAGCTTTTTCTTCAGCGATCTCCATATCCATAAGCTTGCGTCCTGCGTCAATCTCAGCATCACTAACAATGCCATCGCCATCCAGATCAGCTTGCTCATAAATACTCTTTGGTTGCAGTCTTTTATTGCCCATCGTCTTCGTCATTTAGTAGAGCTTGGATAATTTTCCATCGCCGTTCGTACTCTTGACCCGTAGAGTCTCCAAATAATAAATCCGCTTTTGTTACGCTGTTTTTTAATATTGAGTCGGACATCTCCCATTTTGCTGGATCTCCGCTCTCCAAAGCTAAAGCATCTTTCTTTGTGATGCCGTTACTCCTGAGTACTTTTATGATCTGCAATTGGTTTAGACCTGAGCTTCGAGCCGCTGAGACGATCTTGCTCATTTCGTCAAAAGCTTCTTTTCTTGCTGAAGCCGATCTTTGGAATGCATCCCTTAACTCACGGTCAGAAACGTCATTAACGTCACGGAAAGTGGAGGTAAGAATTCTAGTTGAGTCTCTCTTGTTTTGGTTAAAGTCAAAAGCTCGGAAGTGCAGTGATATCTTTGGATCAAAAGTGCTAACCCGGAATCCAGCTAAAGCTGCCATTTCATCCTCGAACTTATACACTCGACCACTAGCGTTACGGTCACCATCAATCGCCTTAACCATGCGCTCAACATTACTGATCACAGACGGTCCCACACCCTTTATAAGATGATAGCTAATAGAGCTTAACTGCTCTGCGGTTGTGTCAGTTTCGTTATAAACGCTACCACCACTAGCCTTCTCGTTCTTGTAGATCTCCATAAGATTAGAGAACGATATATCAGCACCAAAAAATGGCTTCATCGCTTCTGCGGCGGACTGCATCATTGCATCATCGATAGGCTGATCCCTTAGCAAAGCATTGATCGGACGCTTGAAGTAGTTATATGGGTCAAACGCCGACATATCTACATACTGTAGCCTGCCTTTTTCTCGACCAATGAACCCGAGATTGGAGTTCTGGCTCCACGCCGGACCAAGAATTCGTACCGCTTCTTCCTCTTCTTCATCAACATCGATCATATTGATTAAAGCTTGCTGCAATGCGTATACACCAGCCGATACCATGCCAAGACCAGCAACGCGGCGAGGTACAGTTCCCCTCATGTCTGGGTCTTTCATATCCTCACGCAGGTACTTAATCATATTGAAAGAGGTTCGGATGACTTCTGCTGGGAAAGATACAAACGTACCAGCCAGTGGAAATCTACGGAGCTTCTGTACACCCCTGCCAACCAGCGAATAGGTAGGGTAGGTGTCTCTGATACGCTTCGCTGCTATCGGTTCCGCCTCTGCGCGGGTGATCCCTTTAGCATTCATCAAGATATCTATCTCGTTCTCAAAGCCAACAATTTTCCACATATCGTCACCAAACTGGTAAAGCTTGGTAGCGTTCCCAGCGATGGTCTTTGAAAAACGGTAAAACTTATTCTTATCGTTTCCGAAAAAGTCCTGCTTCGCGTCATCAAGTAGAGCCAGCATTTCACCGGCATATGGGGTGTCATAGACAACGCCCAGTTCTTTCAGCCGTCTCAGGTATTCAATCTTGTTGCCGGTACCTTTAAAATACGCGCCCATGCTATCAAACGACTCTCCAAGCTTTCCTGCGTTGAAGTGACCATTCGCCAGCGTGAACATATAGGCTGATAAGTAGTTTCTTGCCAGAGTGGTAGGTGCTATTACGGTCTTGCCATACTTCACCATTCCATTGGCTTGAACGATATATCGATACCAGTCTTCCATTTGCTCTTTACCTAGAGCATCTTGAAATGCCTGAGCAATTTCAGGGGTAGTCTTTAAACCATTAAGAGGTGCCATTACATCTGAGGACTCGGCAGCAAAAGTAACATACGCTTCTGGCGGCGCAGTTTCTGGGTCAAAGAAAAACGTGTCCATGCCAATATCTTTAACTTTCTTCAGGAAGCGGTCATTAAACAGAAGGCGGGACATCTTAGTCGCTGACTTGCCAAAGTTTACTCGCGGGTCAATGTACTCTCCGAGCAACGCTCTGATCTGTGGGGCAATGTCTTTTCGTTGTTTAAGAATCGTTAAATCTTTCGCGCCTAATTTTGACTCACGAACAAAAGCCTCCATAGAGTCAAACGCCGTACCCTCTTTGAGAATATTATTCAGCACGTTCTCTACGTTAGTGACACCACGTTCTTGGAGGTATGCGCGAGCATCGTCCAGTACGTTATCCGGTACGTTATTCGCCCACTTAGGATCATCGAAAGCGCGGTATGATCGATTAGCATAACTGCCTACATTGGACGCTATCGTATTGAGTAGGTCGATCTTGGCAGACGCTTTATCGTCTCTGCCCTGAGTTGATAAAGCCTGAGCTTCACTAAGCAGAATCTGAGCGTAATCAATTGACATATTGTCGAGGTAACGACGCATTCCAATAATTGCGTTCTTTATCTCAGGGTCTAAACCCAGAGAGTCAATGTTTGAAAATTCGGTGGTCAACGCCTCTTGCAAAGATTTCTGCTCCGCATCACTTAGATCACGGTTGTATACAGTCTTCACGGCTTCATCGTACTGAGCGACTAGCTGACGGATGTCTATCTCAACAGCGCCAAGCTCAGAGTCTCGCTTGATCTTTTCATCAAAAATTGACTTGGGCAGCAAGCCTTCAGGAGCTAAGTAACGTCGGAATGTCTTCTTTACCCGCTCAAATATTGGCTTATTCTCTTCTCGGATCTGCGCGTTAAGATCCTCAGTCAGAGAAACTCCTTCCGGGTCGGGCTGTTGAGTAGGCTGAGATTCAGCCTCTTGGATTAACTGAGGCTGGTCTACTTGAACAGGTTCTTGGACTTCTGCACCATCAACTTGATTTTGGTTGGAGTCATCTTCTCCAACTGTTCGTTGAATAATGTCTGGTCCTGATTCTCGTGCAAGTCGGATTGGTCCAGATAATTCTTGTCTTGGTTCCTCACCTTCGAGGATTTTTCTGAATTCTGTTTCATAATCTGTAGGCTCTGATTTTGCGTTACCGACTCCGTGCAGCTTGTATAGCTCTTTCTCTGGATACCAGATTATAGCCTGTAAAGCCCCCATGTTCACAGGGCGGTTTCCGTTGTATTTATTAACCTTGTCCAATGCAAGCTGCATCACTTGCCGAATATACTCTCTCTCTGTTCCATTTTGAGGCGCTTGCTTTTCGCCTTGAGAATTCTTTAGTGTGTTAGAAGCTTTGTTGATTTCGTTCTTTTCTTTAAACCCGTTTTTGGCGTAAGCAGATTGAACCCTAGTCGCATAACTAAGAAGATAATCATCGTCTTTGCGAAGCTGAACACGACTAATGCCATCATCCTTTAACTTCTTTTTGTACTCATCACTCAGGGCGACGCCTCTAAACTTGTCAATTTGTGCTGGAAGCTTTCTAGTTGCTTCACTCATCAACGAGCCTGTTAACCGCCCATAAGTTCTCATGAACCATCTGTCCATCGTCAGCGGGTTAAAGTTTCCATTTAGGTTTTGGTAGAACCCTCCACCGATCTTTGGACCCAATATAGCTGACCCTTTCAATTGGGTTCCCATTAACTCGCCGGAGACACTTAGGTTAAAGTTATCCTTTAGCTCTTTAACAGTTACATTTTTGTCCATAAACTTTAGAACAGAATCTATACCGTGCTCGTTGATCAGTTCATTTAGCAGCGCAAAAGAACTCTTCATTGCTTTAGATTCTTTGCCTACACCAAACAAAGAAAACTTTTTAGTCTCTCTGTATTCTTCATAAAGTTTAAACGTGTTTACTGAATTTTCAGGAACTGATGCTCCGTTACTTGTAATAGCCATGATAGACGTAAAGGCAAACTTTGCATTTACATCACTAGCGAGTTCAGGGAATTTTTGAGCCGCAAGGCTCATAGCGTTAGATACTTTTTCCTGATACCACTCACCAGCATTACCTTCCTCGTCTAGGGCGGCTAAAGCCTCATGAGCAATCATGTCAGATATAATTTCTGCGTTTTCTGGATTTTGCGCTAGAAGGTTTCGATCTGGGTAAGCTTCAGCAACGCGCCTGTCTAACGCCGTTGCAACACTAACTACTGTAGGTCTATCACCAACATCTAGTTTTTCTTCATCGCCATAAAGAATCTGCGAAGCGGTAACACTTTGAGACTCGGGTCTTAGATCCGACAAGTCTACGATTTGCATCAAGTTTGAAGATAAAGTTTGAGGCTCGGTTAAATCAACGTCACGCCTGTCGGCTTCTTCCCGTAAAGAAGGTCCATTTTCGTCCCGGTCTGTAAGCGACTGCGCTCCTCCCACGACTTCACCGGCTTGTCCCTCTTCAGGGCTACTGATGCCAGACGCTCTACCTCCAGAAGACCCACGTCCCTCATTGCCTCTGGGCTGGGTGGGTGATCGAATTTCTTGTAGTACTGCTCCAGTATCCCCTTGGCTGAGGTCTTGTTGAACTGTATTTTCATTTTGTGTCTCGGTGTTCAGTGCGTTAAACGCTGATAGTTGAGGGTCTTGCAACATAGTCTTAATTACACCATATGTTACAGGAGCTTCCTTTTTTAACAATGCAGGGCTACTAATGAATGTAGCGAAAGCTTGAGCGAATGCTTCAGCCCTTAAAAATTCGGTAACGCTCTCAACATCGTCTTTATACTTTCTTAAATGATCAGGTGATACATGTGCAAACGGATAGGCGAATTCCATTCCGAATTCGGTTCCACTGGTATATAAGTCGTATAGTTCCGAAATGACTTCCCCGGCGGAAAACGTAAGATCTCCAGTTCCATCATCTGTTATTAGCTCAAGATTAAATCCGGGCATTCTTGCCGTGATCTCAAACTTATGGTCTGCGGCGTGAGCTATTTCATGAGCTAATACAAAACGAAACTGACCGGAAAGTGCATTACTACTAGATAGATACTTACTTGAGACTCCTATAAAACCTTCGCTTGAAGGGTCAAAGTTATCTGCCGGGGCAAAAAATGCCGCGCCTCTTGTCGACATTGGGACAAATACAGAAAAGCCGCCATCTACTGCTTTAAGCCAAGATTTTGGAAGCCCCATAGAAATTAAATCTACAACCGCCAAGGCAAGAATTTTCCCCGCTGTTTCGTCCGGTTGTATGTTGTTTGTTCTGTAAGGTCCGGTCCTTATTCTCCTTGTGGGAAGGTTTAACTCTTCCTCAGAGATTTGATCTTTTGTGAATGAGTCTTCTGTCCCGTCATATACGGTCTCAGTGACTGCATTGTTGTCTTGAACCGCTGCGCTTACCGCGTCTTTAGGACTTACATAATTTCGCACATCTTCTTGATATGAATCTTCTCGATCCCTAGCCCGGTTAATAGAAGGGTTAACGTATTTCCTATATCTTCCGGGTTCAGCCGTAGGCTTTTGTATCTCAGTAGCGCCTTTTCTTAAATCTATAGCTTTTAAAATCGCCTCATCTATTGCCGCCAAAGCAACTTCTCGTTCATAACCTGTTAACTTCTTCGCCTTATCAAGCGCAGACTCTATTGTGATTTCATCAGGTATCGGTACGTTCTCAGTCTCGGCGTCGGCAACAATGTCTTCTTGTACCGTTACAGGAAGGTCGTCAAAGGACATGGTGTCTTTATGCGGGGTAGCCGGTGTAGTCGGGGTAGCCGGTGTAGCTTCTTGATCAGAAGTAACAGGGTTTGGATCTATTGCTCCTCCAGCAGGCAGAACTCCACCCTCAGCTTCGAGCTTCATGCGCTCGACTCTTGAAACCACTGACGCTTCTCTTATAGTCCTTGAATTTCCTTCATCATCAATAACCTGTATCGAAACAGTGTTCCCATCATCGTCACTATTAGTTCTTAGGTATGTGTATTTTTTCCCTCTTAGACTTAATTCGGAGGTTCTGGGGTTATAGGTTACGTCCGCATCGAACTCTAAATCGCCGCTGGTTACTCGGGTGCCTGTAGGGGTGTTGATTCTTGACGTTGCCGTCAACTCAACGCCAAGGTCTCTAGCTGTTCGGCTCTCACCAGACTCTATAAAAATGTCTTCGTTATCTGCAACAACGAAGTACCCATCCTCTCGCTTTACTAAAACGCCAACAGCCCCCCGGAAAGAAACATTATTCCCAACGAGGTTTTCAAGACCTTGATTAAGGCGAGAGTCTTCTGGGTCCATAGCTGCTGATACAGCTTCATCCATAGCTGATAGATTTTGGTCCGCTTCAGCATCGCCTTGTGGCGGTTGGACAGCAGCTTCCTCTTGCTCAAGGTCAGCAATTACTTTCTGTGCTTTTTTCCTAGCTTCAATCTGGTCAAATAGAGGTCCATAACGGTTTTGAGCGTCAATTTTTCTTTGCGCCTCAGATTGTTTTTCTTTTCTTCCATCTTCTAGGCTTTGATCATCCTCTACAGGTAATAGGTTCCCGTCTTGGTCGTATTCACTTTCAGGTAAAGGTTCCGCCTTTGCTCTATCAACAGCACCAGCTACCTCAGCATCGAAGTTAGCAGTTTCAATTTCATCTGTTAAAACTCTAGATGTTTGGGTGACAGGGTCGTTGGTAACTGCACCGCTTACCCCGCCGAATACCCCACCGCCGACCACGCCTGCCGCTGCTGCATTAACGTATGCTGAATACTTAGACTCATCAACTAAAGCTTGAGTAAAAGCCTCTCCTAAATCCGTATAGTTCGTTTGAACGTATTCAAGCGCGACATTTTGAACAATCTCTTGCATGCCTTCTGTAAGCCCTTCGATACCAGCTTGCTTGCCAGATTCTTTTAGCGCTCTAGTGTAGAAGGAACTCTTGTTAGAAACGCCGTTAGCCATTTCCCTAATTACTGATTCGTATTCTCTTCCGGGAAATATTCTTTTAAGCGCACGCATAGGCGCGATGGCATCAAGCGCCCCACTTGCCATGCCGGTAATTAAGGCTACTCCGGGAGCTTCTTCCCCTTCCTCATTTAATATTCTTGTGAAAGCTTCGCCGCCACCCATTCCTGTACTAGTTAGATACGCACCAACACCACCACCTACTCTTGCAGCCTTGCTAAGTGCAGCAGCAGTGTAGTCATCTGCCACTCTCTTTTTAAAAGAGCTTGCGGCTTTATCTGTTAAACGATCTTTAGCGTAAGTTAGTGCTTTTTTTTGTATCGCTGATTTAGCAACACTTTTAGCCACAACGCCGCCAATACCACCGCCAGCAACTGCGGTTGCTAATGAGGGGATTGAATTCCCCGCTGTATAAGAAACCCAAGACAAGAAATCATCGAACCCATCAATGTCCTCAATCCTTCCGATATCACCCTGACTTTCGGCAGCTTCCGCCATTTGTTCGTTGTAATAATCTAACCCGCTAAACATTAAGTCATCATTATTAACCGCTGATCCAACCAGCGCTAACAGACCGCCACCAAGCGCTTGCGTTTGATCTATTCCCGCCGAAAAACCTTTTGTAAATTGAGACCTATCATCTTGTCCAGCAAATAAATTATCATCGGACAAAGATCCCAGATCTTCCTTGTCATACAAGTCTTCAACGTATAGTGGCATTATCTATCTTCCAGGTGCGCGATATGGGTTATTAGATTTAAGCCCTAAAACATCTCGCCTAAATTCTTGAAATTGCTTTTTATATTTCGGGTCTAAAATAAAATTGTTTGTTGCATCGCGGGTAACGAACTCCTGCATTCTTAATAGGTTCGCTCTAGACAAGGGTCTCTCTCCTTGCTGCTCAAGCTGCGCTGATAAAGCTTGAACCTCCTTAACAGTATTAATCTTGTCTATCATCAGGTTGCCGTTGCTTTTTCTTATCTGTCTCTGGTTCGACAAAGGATCGTATCTCTCAGAAAGTAAATGGCTTTCCAGTAACCGCTCATCGTCAATTAAGTCTTGGTTTGTTTTTCCCGGAATATCTGATTCCTGTTGCATGCGGTTTTTTACACTTTGCTTGAAAGATTTTTTTGACTTACTCATCCAAAGGTTATATTTAGAATCGTCGTATCTGCCTTTAGTTTCAAACTCAGTATCCGTTTGTATTCTTCCTTTTTGAATTTGACCAGCCATAGGCTTGGCAACACTTGCGTAGGTTAAATACGCTCCAGCAACCTTCATAAGATCTTCAGCGCTGACTTTTACTTGAGGAGATATTCCCTCGCCGTCCCCACCTTCAGTCATTCCTGCGGTGTAAATGTGCGTCCTCCCGGTATCAGGATCTCTTACCGTCACATCGACTTCAAATGAATAGGCTGTAGACTGAGTGCCGTCCTCGTTCGTTTCTGTGCTTGAGGACATACTGACCGGCTGCTTGGATACGATTTCCCAGCCCCTAACATAATCTGGAGCACTGGGATTTTGATCTTCAGTAACGATAGTCCCCAAACCTGCAAGATCTCTATCTCTAAGCGCTAACGCACCCATGTCTAGAATTGTTCTTTCGTCGGCTTGACCTCCAGACGCCATTATCTGCATTTGCTCTTCAAAAGATTCCATAGTCCTAACATTTATTGGATTGATATATTGATCAAAACCAGCAAGACCCCCAACACCTTTAATCATTTCACCAAACACTTTATCGTCATATTCCATCGGATTAGTACGACCATTCCTCCAGTAATCTAAAGCGCGTTGAGCCGCTAGATAATTGTTTGTTGTCTGTTCACGCCTAGTACCGGCGGCTATACGTTCGTCTCTATCCGCTTTTTGTGCGTCTAATTGTTCGTTAACCCTTCTGTTTGTTGTTTCAAAGTTTTGCTGCCGCTGCTGCTCTCTTATCAAATTGGTTTCTGCTTGAACCCTTTCACGGTCTTCTTTTGCGCTCGCGGCTTTGGCTTTGGTTTCTTCAATTCCTAAAGCTCTGCTTGTGTTTTCCTGATCAAATTCTAATTTTGCCGCAGTATTTCTTACCTGCCCCTCTCGGTAGTCTCGGGCGATATCGATTTGCTCTTGATCTAGCTCATTACTTCTTTGACTGTCATAGAACTTATTTACCAACCCAAAACCTTGGGCAAGACCTTCACCAAATCCAGCTACGTTACGAGCCATATATCACCTAATCGAATAATTTTGTAATTAAGAATGCCGCGCCCAACCCAATTGCTAACGGACCAGCTAGTGCTGCAATATTAGCCAATGCTCCACCCGCTCCTGCTCCTGCTCCTGCTCCCGCGCCTGCGCCAGCCCCTGCTCCTGCGCTTGCGCCTGCGCCTGCTCCACCAGCGGCTGCTCCACTAGATGCTGCCGTTCCAGTCGTAGCCAAAGCGCCATCTGTTGCTAAAGCGGATACAGCCTTGCCAGTGCCAACAACATTTGATTGAAGCGGGGCTGTTGTACTAACTCCCAAGGCGTTTGCTGCCTGAGTATTCATACCTTGTAACTGAGCGGCAGACCCGAGTTGTGGACTCCCGGATGCAGGACTCATCAACGGAATGCCCTGAGTGCGGACCCCGTTAGTTATAGGGCTAACGCCTTGACGGCTGACAAAGCCTGCGGAGCTACTGCTGACAGGTGCGCTGGCGGCAGCGGTTCCACCCATTCCCTTCATGCCGTACATAGCCCCTATACCTGCGCCAGTACCCATTGTGTTCATGGCTTGAGCATCTTTCTGTGCGCTGATTGCTTCTCCCGCCTGAACCCTCTGAGCCTCTAAATTGGCGTTAGCTCTAAAGCCAGCAATAGCTCTTCTGTTAAGCCCTTGTCCTGCTGCGATTAATGTCATGTTTAACCTCTAGCCTTTTGTGCAAGTGATCCGCCAGTACCGCTCATAATTTGAGAGCGACGATCTTGGTCACGCATTCTTGTGTCGTTTAAGCCGCCTACTAAAGCCGAAACTGTAGAGTTCTGATTGGCAGCGCCCATATTGTTAGCTACCCCAAAACGCTCCATAGATCGACCCTGCTGCCCTGATACATTGGCTCCTGCGCCGATGATCGATGAGCGAGTACGGTCCAAATCTCCTTGTAGAGATTGCGTGCCGGTTGCGGTTATTTGCCCAGCTAAAAAATTCTCGACGGGAACAAATCTATTCCTGTAATCCGCTGTTTGTGCGCGAGTAATATCAGCAAACATTTCATCTCCCGGAAAGCCACGCGGGTCAGGGGTATACCTTTTATAGGCTAACGCGGCGTAGGGATTACCTTGGCTTCCGTTATATCCGTAGAAATCGCTGACTTGGCTTCTAGTCTCTGGACTTAGCCTTTCTAGGTAATCTTCAAATTGACTCATTACGCAGTCCTCTGGTTAAGCCCGTATCCAGCCGCCATACCTGTCGCTGTTCCAGCAAGGTTTTGCAAACTACTTGATCTCATGAAATCCTGACCGGCTTGGGCTGACGCTCGGTCAACCCCCATTTGCGCTGAATCCACTTGACCTTGTACCGCTTGGCTTGCCAGACCTTGACCCATTGCCACGACATTACTTAGTTGGTCGTAGCCTCTGTCAGTACTTGCAACGCCAGCACTGGCTCCTGCCAGTCCCATGCCTCTGGCTTGCGCCGCTCTTAAAGAATCGGACTCACTTTGAAAAGCTCCAGATGAGGGATCGTAGCCACGCCGGAAACCAGCCTGCTGCATATCGTTTAAGCCCTGCTCGTAAAGAGCAGCGGTTTGCGTTGTCGCTCTACCCATAGGGTTTCCATAATTTCGGGCAAAGCTATCTTCATTAAAATAATTAGTTGCTTCGCCAATCATCATGTTTTCTATAGGAACGAAAGTCTCTCCATAGCGTTGCAGGCTAAATCTTGCAGCCTCTGCTAAAGCTCGTTGAGACTCGCGCTCTTCTGGTAACCTACCTCCGCCTCCGCACATATCAAACCTTCCTTTTCATTATGTTTCCGACCTGCTTAAAACCGGATCTTAAAATTAGTGACTCGTATCCTTTCCCGGCGATTCCGCTGGTTATTCCTATACATACTTCGTTTGCGTTTTTACTTTCCGCCCACGCTGTAAACTCGCGAACCAATGTGATTATTGGCTTAATAATTCCACCCCGTTGTTCAGGGTCAAAAACCATCACAAGATCTTGAGCAATCTTTTCATGTGAGAAGAAGTACTCAGTTATAGTCCCTAAGAAAAACCCAATTACTTCACCGTCTTTATCCACAACCCTGATAAAGGTGCTGGACTCTGGATCTGTCCCTGACACAAGCCAAGCAAAACACTTGCCGTCAGACCACCCGCAATGGGCGTAAAGACTATTTTCCTGAAACCATTTCCCTAACGTATTGATCTGGTCAAAATCACTTATGCGCGGACGCCGAATGGTATAAGCCACTTCGTCTCCTTGTGTTTTTTCAGAGGGGAATACGCACGGTTCGTCCGCTCTGAAAGAGGGCATCCGTGCGTTAAAAAGGGGGGCGAGATTGTCCTATCTAAAAAAGCCGTGATGACTCTTCAATCTCTACAAATCTTATAATATTTTACTTGGTTACCATTGTATTTCATAACTTTTTATGCATTGATTATCTGTTCGTGAGCCAAACCAGCAACCCACCAATCGCGGCAGGAACTAAAACGATCACCACCATAAAAACCAAAGCGTACTGTGTCATTTCCTTCTTAAACTTCTTCTTCCTAATAGCCTCCGCCTTGATAAACGCTTGTCTGTTTTTCCTAGCCTCCGCCATCTTCTGCATCATATCAGCCCAGAGATCCATCCTATTGGTCATCAAGAACACTTCCTTGATATTTTCTCTTGATTGACGCAGCGTCTCCTCTGCCATAACGACTTTCATAGCCTCGGCTTCGGTTAAAGTCTTGCTGTTCTTTGCTCGTTGTAAGTCAAATTCAGCAGCACCAAGCTTTCCAATATACCCGCCCAGTTGTTCGATATGGTTACAGGCACCCGCAGCCATTTCCAAGGCTTTGCACGCTGCACTTACGGCTGCCACTGCTTCAAATATCATTTTTAACTTGGTGCAGTCGGAAAGGTTACATCCTGTAATGTTATTATGTGGGCAAAGTTTTCAGTTATGTCCCGTAAATCCTGCCGGTACAACTGCCAAGCCGTTCTTTGGTCTCCAGTTAATGGTGAGTCCGTAGTTTGTGTCCAGTCGCTTCTCATTAATAGATAGTCTCGACGCATACGAACTACCATCCACATCTCAGCTAAAGCTTCTGCGTCCGTCTGTGTGATCTCGACAAACTCACCGTCTACTAATTGATGCGTAGAGTCACCCCAGTCGCCAGTATTTTCATACGCAGTGCAGCCGTCAGGTACGACGTTAAAGTCTTCGCTCAAACAAACACCTGTTGACATAATTTTGCCTGTGTCTGTCTCAACAATTACGCGCTCTTTCACTTTTTACACTCCAGTGTCTGAATTGTGCGATCTGAGTAATAAGCGTATTCATCTCCGACGTTTACTTGAAGCGTATAGGTTCTACTGCCGACCGATGTGTTGGTATCTAAAAAATGAAATGGGATGACAAAGTTGTCAGGCGAAGGTCTGACCGCTTTCGTTTGCGAAGTGAACAGAACAGTACTGCCTCTCCGCAAACGGTATCTCATTAGTGCTTGATCGTTATATGATCTGACAGAAAAAGAACCCGAAATCATGACAGGCGCACCACTGAACGTGGCGGTCAAAGTCTGAACAGTCACGTAGGTAGAAAAACTATTATTGTGAGTCCCTGTCAAAGTTGAGTTCGTAACGACGGCAGACGGAAACGTGACCGCTTGGTTTTGAATCTTCAATGTTGAGACTGAAAGGTTTGCAATCTTTGCGTTATCTACTGCAAGGTTTCCAATCTTTGCATTAGTCACAGCTAAGTTTGCAATCTGTAACACCCCACCAACAGAGGTTAAAGTCGATCCGTCAATATTTAATCGGCTTGTGTTAATCGTTCCCGCATTGATTTTGCCAGCATTAAGATTTGCGATTTTTGCATCGTCAATCGAAGCGTTAGCAATCTTCGCGTTTATGATTGACCCATTACGAATAAATGCATCGGTCATGTAGACGCCAGCAGGAACTGCTACCCCACCAATTGTGGTTGCTGAAGCCTGGACTATAAACGGTACAGAAGCGGCTGTGGTGTTAGATCCACCTCGCATAATTGCAAAGCGATCAGCATTGACCACAAACTCGCTAACAATGTTACCTGCGGATGTCGTAGTACTAGCCAAGCCGTATCCTGCAACAGCGCCGTTAAGATCAATCTTTACTGTGTATTGACCAGACAACCCGTTAATGGAAGTTGCTTGAGTGCTAATTGAACTGGTATTACCTGCAACGGTAGAGCTTACCGTGCTGATCGCCGAACTAAGCGCACTGTCTTCGTTAGCTCTTGTAGTTTGCTCTGTCGAGATTGCACTTGTGTTGCTGTTAACTGTAGATGACAGGGTAGTAATAGATGAAGATAAAGCTGAATCAGCATTAGCGCGAGTAGTAGCTTCGCTTGAGATTCCCGCTGTGTTTCCAGCTACAGTCGAGGTGAGTGTAGTAATAGACTGCGACAAAGCTGAATCAGCATTCGCTCTTGTCGTGACTTCAGAATTGAACTGGGCTGAACTAACGCCATTAGCCGCACTGTTCTCCACAGCGCCTAATCGAGTAACAAGACTGTCGCCGGTATACGAACTGCTGTATCCGGTAAAGGCATCTAGAGCCGCGATCCCTGAAGTGTGTGAAGGAATCAGAGCAATCGGAGTAGACAAAGAACTAGCAAGCTCACTCGATGTAACCGCGTTGGTAAGAGTTGCTAATAAAAAATTTACATCTGGCGCAGTAACGCCTTGTACGCCTGTGCTGCTGTTATATGGACCAGTAACGTCGTTGTTGTTGACTGCCCTAACCCAGTAGTAAAAGGTTTTCCCAGAGCCTACAGGGTCGGCGTATACGCCGGTAAAGCCTGAGACTTGGGCGACCATCGTTGCTGACGATATTACGTCTGATGTGTGCCGCCACACCTGAACTGCGCTGTGTCCTTTATATAACCGTAAATCCCAAGTTAAGATTATATTTCGGAAGGCACCGTCTGCCTGAAGGTTTGTAGGCGCTGGCGGAATTGCTAAATCAGCGAAGTCGTTAACGATAGCTATGCTGGAAGACAGTCCGTCAAAGTTCGTAATCCCTGACGCAAGCTGAACAATTCCTGCATCTAATAAATCTCTAAAGGTGACAGCACGATCTAACTTGTCTCCGCGCTGACCCTGCAATACATCCAAGTTCTGCTTTATAGACTCGCCAAATCTGCGGTCTTGATTTGACCAACCAACAGGAACACTTAAATTGGTATTGTTACTGCCCACCAATCTCTCCCGCTTCTTCGTATAAGCATATTTCATTGATAGGCACTGAGCCGCTAAGTTCTATTTCAAACTCGTTAGCTTTGTAGCCACTAGGCAATCTAAAGATCGCACCGCTTGTCACAGTTTGTGTGTGCTTTAACACACCGTCCGCGAACAACTTCATCGTTGGATTTGGAGAATAAGAGTCGCAATTGACTTTTGCCACTCCGGGGTTTACGGGTCTTTGCGTATAGAACTCTTTAGTACGCCATGTGTAGTTAAGACTACTTCCCTGAGCAAACTTTACTACTGCACCCCCGACAACCAAGTACAACTCATCATTTTCAAGGTCGTTGAACCCTGCGGTTGCATAGAAGTCTAGCTTTGTGTAACTGTTTTTGCCGCCTCGCGGATCAAAGATAAACCCCTTACTTTCCGAACCGTCATTATAAAACCCAATGTAATGCCCCTCATATTGAAAGCCTAAAATGGTTTCAGGGTTCAATGCTTGCCACTGGTCGCGACTCAGGACACTTTCAGTTATAAGTTTCATACCGTTATCAGTAGCCATTACTAAACCGTCCGGGCTTGAGTACAGTACGCTCTCACCCATATCGACCACTGACCTTTTAGAAACACACGAAAGAGTAGAATCAACTTCTATCATTGACATGGCTCTAGGGTCTAAGCCTTGAATCATGGCTGGCTTTTCTTTTGTCAAAACTAGCAGCCCGGTATTGAGCGGAGCCAAAGCAACAACATCGCTCTTCATTGTTAAGCGGTGCTCTGTCGGAAAAGCGTGAGGTTGAAAAGCCTCTGAGAATGCAACGGTCTGCCCTGAAAACCCTGCCAAAATTCCATTTGGCATGGATACCAACCCTTGCAATGGACCGTCAGGGTGATCGGCTGAAACGTCATCAGGTGGTGCGGCAAAAGTTGAAGTTGGAATTTCTTCACCAAGGTTTGCTTCCGCTGTGCTATCGACAACTGTATCGGTATTAATACTTACATCTGCGACGAATCTAAAGACGCCGCTACTATCACTTCTGTATAAACGCTTCTTTAAAAGGTTGTAAGCGCCAGTTGGGTTCACTGGGAAATTAATAGTTACCGGCTGATCAGAATGGACATTTACGATTTGAGATACAACAGCGTTATTTGGCTGACCCTCCTCACCATAATAAGAAACATATGTAAAAATATACGCTCTAGCAACGGGAGATTCTGTGGCAGAGACAGACGTAGATCCTAAAGTTACCGCATCGAAAGCTTCAGGCTTAGGAAGCCCTAGCTTGTAGTATGTTCCGTTTCCAACCACGGCAGCAGTAGTCATTCTTGGAAAGCCTGATGCACCGCCTATCCCCGAGACATACAGCCTTTCGTGAACATCTTCGGCTATAGGTGATCGAACAATATTTATGTCTTCATTGCTTCCAATCCAAATACTGGAGCTATACCTAAATAATGTTTTTGTTGCGGCAGAGATTGAATAAGATGCAACTGGGCTTATGGACGCAGAAGCATTTCCTTTCCAAGGTTCTAACCGACCAGAATCTAATCTGGTATTCGTGGCTACCGTGCTCATTTCGTTAGGCAGTAATCGCGAATATATTTTTGGCGCTTTGCCACCAAAAGTTTGAATCTTAAACCCAGTCACTTGCTAACTCCTTTAGATCTTTCGTAAGTCCTGCCACCAGATAATCCGAGCATGCCCAATAGTAGAGGCATCATTACCCCAGCATCCGCTTGAGGAATCTCAACGCCGAAACCGGCAGCGATGGGCGAGACTAAGAAATTCACGAATAACCCCATCACGCAGCAATAACCTGCTAAAGGTCTCCACGACGATTGGAACCAATTACCCTTAGCATCAAGCTTCAACACTTCGATCTGCTGCAACTGAATTTCCTGAAAATGTTTTTCGGACATAGTCGAGATTTCATGGGCAAGCGCAGCCTTCTGATCAGCGTCAGGGATGAACTTATCTAAGAGACCGGAAACTGGACCGATTAGCTGACTGACTATGGACATAGCTACTCAGATCCAACCGGCAAAGCATCTGTTAGTGCCATCTAATTACTCCGGTGCTGCTACGGTTTCGTGGGCCAAACAACATCATCTAAAGACGAGTATGTGACTGTTATATCTCTTAGAGCCTGTCTGTATGCCACCTGTTCAGAGGTTGTAGGAAAATCCTGTAACCCCCAAATGTCGGTTTCTTTGAGTCGATTATCTCTTTCAGCTCTTAACATGGGCAAAGCATTGGCTGACCTCAGAGCATTTAGATCTTCATCTACTGATACTACTTGATCATTCACAAGTGTTACGATTTTTGATTCTATTGTGAAGTCATCTTCAACTTCTTTAACAACAGAATTTTCTCCTAAAATAATTGCCGAATCAGAACTGGTAGGATCTACTGAAGTAAAAAATTTTAGAGAGTTGTTTTCAAATACTATATATCTCATTAATTTATTCCTATTACGCTACACTTGTTAGTTCTAATGGCCAATGGCTTGTTATCTCAATAATAGCTACAAATCCACCAACGTAGCTGCCCTGAGTCTTAGTAATAACAAGGGGTGAGTTGTTTGCCGGACTACTTGCGCGTGTAAAAGTGAAGGAACCCGAATTAGTACTAGTGAGATTATATTGATTAGCTTCACTAATACCTGTGTACGCATCTGTGTAAACATAACTCTCTCTGGCAACTGCATAGCTACTTGTCCAGTGCGACCCAAATGCTTTTATATGACCCGCCCCGTTGCTCATACCACCAAAAGTGAGCACATATGCTTGATTTCCATACATAACCATAGAGAATCTTGTCGTGAACATAGTGGAATACCCACTGGAGTTAAAGTACTCCGATACGGTACTGTTATACATCTGGGTATATTTACGTCCAGCCTCTGTTAGCCTAAAAGACAGTGCGTTGCTTGAGCTATAAAAGCTGGATTCACCATCATTACGAACTATAAATTTAGTATTTAAGGCGTTGTTGCAAACCTCTAGAGCATAATTATTGGTACCGCTATCTACACCAGAAATCGAGAGCCTCGCGTTTGCGGCTGCATTTCTTCCGATACCCATGTTTCTCGACGAACCATCAACCATGAGTGCCTGTTCTTGCTTGCCGTTGCCCACGCGGAAATCACGAAAGCGTGTAGCGCCTGCGTTATACCCCTGATAGTTTATCCAAATGTCTGCATCTTCTGAGTCAGCGTTATACCCCGAAGATATTCTATTAGAATGTATAAAAAGTTCACCGGCGAGAAAGCCGCCACCGTTGTCCATTACGACATTGTTCGTGCCGTCATTCAGCAGCCTTAACGCATAAGTGTTGTTAGCGCCTATGTAAAGTTCATCACCCGCAGCAGCTTTGATTGCTATTGCGTTTGTTCCCCCGTTAATAATTGAGAAAGATGAGGTTCCACTGGTATTAAGATTCAAAGCCGTTGCTGTAACACTAGAATTAAAAGTAGCCGCACCCGCCGCTGACATATCAAGGGTTAAGGCTGTGATTGTTGAGCCGCCATCGTTTCCAATGAACTGTATGTCTGCATCACTGACTGGATTTTGTATTCCAAAATGACCAGTGTGGGTGAATCTACCCCATTCGGTGCCTGCATCTTTTAATCTTATATCTTGCCCATCAGCATCAAGAGTAATATCGCCAGCAGCGTCTAGTGTTAGATCGCCTGCATGTAAAATATTACCAGCAAACGTAGCCGACTCGTCTGAACCGATAGTGATCGCCGTAGCGTTGCCGTTATCGACAATGCTTGGAGTACTTGACAGCTCGCTGGGTATTTCTGTTAGTGCCATATTTTACTCCGGTAAAGCATTAGCCGCTTGTGCAGCATTGTATGCAGCAATAGCTTCTGTGGTGTGGAATGTGTTGCACATAGCCTGAACCTCTGTGGATTCACCAGCCCAATCGTCGTTTGGTATCACGACATGGCGATGGAAAGATCTGCTGAGTTCTACGTCATCTTTGCTAATTACCGTAGCAGTTCGCACTTGGATGGCTTTCCAGCCGCCCATATCTACTACTTCAATTTTGTCTTCTACTGTTGTTTCTGAAAGAGCCATTTTAATTTTCCTTTAGTTGGGTTTTCCAGCCTAGATTCCACTAGACGTAATGTTGTTAAGCTGACGTTCGGTAGCTGAAAGTTGCTGCAAAATGACTACCGCTACTCTGCGCGTAGGTCATAACAGTACTTGTTGCTGCATTTCTATGGATTTCCAGACCTATGCTATTCGTGCCATTTTGTCCTACCCTACCAAATACTCCGGTTACGTTTGATGGGAGAGACGGAGTACCGCCGTAAGAGACAGAAAAATAACTTTCGTGATTTACCGCCTTTGGAAAAGGTAAACCATTAATAACAACCGAAGCAGTACCTGTACTTTGAGTAAGATTATATATATAGAAATAACAAGTGACTAAACTTCCAACTTTCACATACCACTGATTTAGATACAGTGTTGCCGTCCCAACACTCACCGTTGGAGTCCAATTGCCAGTTTCTACGTCACTCAATTTGTTAGCCGCACCTGTCCCGCCAAGGTATACGCCGCCTGATAGGTAGAGGTCTTTGAAGCGATGAGCAGATGAGCCGAAGTCGAGTGTGTTATCAACTAATGTACCAGCATCACCGCCTGTTGTTGGTCTAATTTTGGCAGAGTTTATATAGAAACCACCGCCTCCACCGCCCATATAAAACTCAGTGCCGTAGTCAACACCAATTCTACCTACGGTTGAGCCATCTTTGCGGAAGTCTATTATGTCACCATCAGAACCCTGACGATTAGCATATAGCGGTGTTCCTGTTCCTGCTATTTGAATCTGCCCTGCATTTAAGGCTATGCCTGTACCAGACGCATCGTTGTATACGCTGTTAGACGTAGTACCCACCAACAGGTTGCCGCCTGACAAGCGCATGCGTTCTGTGTTGCCACCAGTAGCAAATAGCATATTTGTTTGAGCGCGTATTGCTAAGTCATCTACCGCAGACCCAGCAATCATGTCACCCGTGGATGTTACTACCTGAAGACCAGCCTTGAATGTAGTTCCGTTTAAAAAGCGAAGCCTTATGTCATCTGTGTCTGCTACTGTCATTTCTGAAGCAGTAGCTGTGCCAGTAACTGCAATCGCGCCAGCAAAAGTAGCCGACTCGTCAGCGTTGAGGGTGATCGCAGTAGCGTTTGAGTTGTCAACAATGCCAGTGGACAGCAAACCTCTGGAGACTTTTGTTAGTGCCATCTAATTACTCCGGTAGTGCTGCTTCAGCTTCGGCGTTACGCTCTGCGGCTGACTTTGCCCAGCCTCTAGTAAAAGCATCAGCTACGATTAGTTCACGGGTTGCCGGAATAGCAACGCCTTCATCTAACGCACGGGTTGTGTACATCTGGACGATTTCATCATTTGAAATACGAGCTTCATTGTGTAATGCGTTGTCCGCGAAATCTTGAGGCGTATTGCAAGAATACTCTAACCCTTTCAATTGGTGGTCTGTAAGTTCTACAGTAATTGTTGGCATTTCTGTTCCTTTTATCCGATTAAATAACCAGTGAAATATGTGTAGTGTGTGTTTCCGTGGATAGGAAATGCTTGGGAGTTAACTTCGACATATTGATTTGCAGCGCAATTAAGCACGACAGTCGCATGATCTACAAAATAACCGGCGTTACCAGTTGTCCCATTTACATACTCTGCCCGACGATGCGAGTAAGAGGTTAGCGCCCCGTTTTTTAGAATTCTAAAAGCATCAGCCATGTTTTGCCCTTCAGAAAGACTTGGACCATAGATAACAACAGTGTGGAAGAAATAACGACCCGCAACTGGGCAAGTAAAACGTCCGCTAGAAGTGCTGTAATGCCCTCCGATGTTGAAATGGTGAACATTTGAAACATCATTGAAAACAATTGCAGTGTTATGGCTTGGAGTGTAGTTAGTAGTGCGCCCTGCTTTGAACGCAGGCTGATAAGGGGTTGTGACATAGCCCTCTGCGGAAATTCGCATGCGTTCTGTGCTGTTCGTGAGAAAAGTCATAGGAGAGGTATCATTATGAGAAATTCTTGCCTCAGAACCTAAATTTTGCATGAAGAACGTATTTGTTGAGCTATCGTCTATTAGCGCAAGTCCTTGTGTGTCAGATAATTGCTTAATGACTAGCGTACCTAACGCGCTAAAAGAACTGGTATTTACTAATAGGTTGCCCCCCGACAAGCGCATACGTTGTGTTCCATTCTGGTAAAACGAAACAGGATGATTAGTACTAGACCCAATACGAATATCACTATCTTGCACTGTTTGAATAAAGGCTTTTGTGCTTTCACTGTTTGATTTCACTTGGAAGTTTGTATGTGATGCTCCTTTTACAGTTAGAGAGCTATCAGGGTCGCTTTCCCCAATACCCACGTTGCCATCAGAACCCTGCACAAACAAAGCGTGTGTGCTGTTATCAGACTCAACGCGGAAGTCTAGGTCTTGACTACCTTCATTGATGACTGCCTCAGTTGGAAGAATTGTAATTCTGTTTTGTAGTGTCCCTGCCACCATAGAGTTGATAAAGATAGAAGAATCTTCACTTCCATCGCTTACATCGGCAGCTTTTGCCTTAATAGCTGCGTAGACCACATCCTGAGAATTATCATTGCGTCCTTCAAATTCTAAAACTCCTAAAACATCTGCATCTGCTGGGCTTGCAGAATTTCTATACATTCTAAGGTTTGGGCCAGCACTTGCATCTGCATCTGTAGAGATAAGTGAAAGGGTGTCAGTATTATCTGCTGTGGTAGCTGTAATCCCACCTGTAACCGTCAAGTCACTGGGGGTAGTCAAAGCACCAGACAACTTAGCAGACGTAATAGTCCCATCAATTGGCACGTTGATCTCTGTCTGAGTAAACGTCATAACCTCTACCGCGCTACCAGTAGGCG
>Ga0209634_1000381_pt1 | contig 34422 bp, 28 predicted proteins | sample LinPmetageLP40_FD_184043 | JGI IMG/M metagenome (GOLD analysis project Ga0209634, IMG submission 184043) | Marine viral communities from the Pacific Ocean - LP-40 (SPAdes) (version 2) | ecosystem: Environmental > Aquatic > Marine > Oceanic | place: Pacific Ocean | collected 2010-08-26 | reverse complement strand
TCGCCCGGCATCGGAACACGGACGCGGTTCCGCTCCACCACGCCGGGTTTGGTGACACGGCGCACGACGCCAGCGGGTGGCGTTCATCTGCGCGAAACGGTCGAAGGCGAAGGTCTGGTCACGCCTGCCCGCGCGCAGGTATTGCAGGGTTTGCGGCGGGCGCTGGCGGTGGCCTTGGCCGTCGGCGGCGCGTTGGACGATCGCACGGGGTTGGACGGGCTCAAGGCTGCGAACCTTGCCGGCCGCCTGCCCGAGGGCGACCGCGCCAAGTTCACCGAATTGCTGGAAGTCGAGGCGCTGGCCGTCGGCCATGTCTTCGCCAATACGCTGGCATTTCTGATCGCTCCGTTGCGCGGCACGACCACCGTAGAAGTGCCTGCCCCGCAAGAAATCCTGACCGACAACGCACAGCTTATGCTGGAAGGCCTGCTGTGGGAGATCGACCAGCGGCTGGATGGTTTGGACGACGATACACTGGTCGCCACCCTCGCCGCCCAGGCCGAGGCGCTGCTGGATCGCCTCTCCGACCGCGCCCGCACCGCTGCCCGCAGCGCGATCTTCGGCGACGTGACCTATCGGATCGAAGCCGACGACCTGTCGCTGAACGGATTCACACCCGCCTTGCGCGCAACGGGCAGACCCCTGGTGATGCAGTTCAAGGCGCCGCATGAAGTCGTTGGCAACCACATCGCCAAGCATCAGGCACTGAAGTTGTCGAAGATGCTGATGGCCTACGATTTCGAACGCAGGCTGAACCCCTTTGCCGACCTTGGCGGCTTCATCTTCACTTTCATGGGCGATGGCGCGCCCGGCACCGGCAAGACGACCCTGATCCAGATGATGGCCGGTTTGATCCACGGATATTGTGAGATCGCGGGCTATCCGTTCCGTTACGAAAACCTGTCGACCGACAGCATCGACAGCTATCAGGGCAAGTCGGCGCAGAATGCCAAGGCCTTCGTCACCGGCATACTGGACCCGAATGTCATCGGCTTCGGCACGATCGACGATATCGACCAACTGGCGGGCAAGCGCGGTGACCGGCAGGCATCGGCGGGACAGTTGGAAATTACCTCAGTCCTGATGGAAAGCTTCGCAGGTGCGAACACCGTTGTGCGGGGCAATTGCACCTTTGGCATGTTCTCGAACTATCCCGAAAACGTCGACGATGCCCTGCGCCAGCGGGCGGGGGCGCGGTTTCTGGTTGATGGCCCGCAGACGCGGGATGACTACATCGATATCCTGTCGCTTCTGTTGGGCAAACGTCACGATATTCCGCTGGGCGATCACGACCTGTTCGCCGCGCAGGAACTGACGCGTGCCGTGGCCGAAAGCTTTGCCAAGCATTCGCGACCCGCCGAGCAGAAGCTGGCAGAGGTGTTCGACCGGGTGAAAGACCGGATCGGCGAGTTGGACACCATCGCCAGGATCGGCACCTATCTGAAGGGCATTCAGGAGGCGGATGAACGCTTCACCGGGCGTGCGATCAAGAACATCACCGACGCGGTAAAGGTTCGCGCGATGGACGTCGAACTGCCCGATGCATGGTTCGAGAGGCCGGACGCCTTCATGCACAAATCCTATGACGACAAGTTGGCAATGGTGTCCGAAATGCGGGTGCCGATCACCACTGAAATGGTGCTGCAAGAGGTCAACCGCTACGCCGATTCCGAGTTCCGCTATGCCGATAAGTCCGACGAGGTCGCCATTGATACCGCAGTCCGCGACATGCAGCGGATGGAGGTCGCCAAGCGCCGCTATCTGGAGGGCAAAAGTTGAACCTGATCCTGCCTCTGGTCGGTCTGGCTGTCGTGGCGTGGTTGGTGCCGTGGCTGCTGGGCAAGCTGGTGCCTGAAGGGGTCATCTGGTTGCTGGTGAACGGGGTGCTGTCGGCGCTGTTGTTGGCCGTCATTTCTGCCGCCGGTTTCGTCTGGCTTTACGGTGAGGCAGGCGGTGTCGTCTGGCGGGAAGCGCCATGGCACTTCGTGTTGCTGTCGGCGAAGGCGGGGATCGTCTGGGGGCCGGTTATGGTGCTGTCGTTGAGTGCCCTGCCGAAGCGGTGGAAGAGGGCGGTTTGGTGAATTGGATTATGATGACTGCCGCGATCCTGTCGCCGGGCATTGCGCTGCTGTCCGGCTACTCCGCATGGAAAATCCACTGGACAGTAGTGGTTTCCATAATCCCCCTGATCCTTTTTGGTTATCTGTGGTCCTCGGTGGCCGTATTCGTCGACCGCAGCGCTGAAGATGCATTTAGGGGATATGGGCAATCGTTCTATGGGAGGCCCATTCGATGAAGCGCCTCATCCAATACGGCCTCATGTTCGCCAACCTTTTCGAGGTTTCCTCTCCCGCGCTTGTCGAGCGCTACAACCGCGCGCTCGAACATCTCACCGGCAAGCGCACGAAACTCGACAACTTCCACATCGACCTCAGTGGTTTCTCGCCCGAGATTGGCGATGAGTTGGGCGACATGGAGTACCTTAACCCCGGCGGCTGCAATCGGCAGATCATCCTGCTGTCTACGCAGCAGAAGGGTGCGCCGCTGCTGGAGATGAAATTCTCCACGACCCAGAACATCATCCGTGACTTCATCAACGCCAACGAAGCGCAATTGTTTACCCTGACCGCCCGCGATGCGGTGGCAGGGGAGTTGCAGAACTCGGTCTTTTCGGTGCCGGAACCGCAGCGCCTGCTCGACATCCGCTCGGTCACGGTCGAGGCGGATACGACCACCGGCATCGTGCGCGACGCCGCCAAGCTCGACACGCTGATCGCGCGGTTCCGCGACGAGCCTGACGCGTGGTGGGACGATGTGCTGGTGGCGCAGATGATCGGGCTGGCGCTCTCCACCGGCGACGTGACCCGCGCGCCCGTCACGTTCAAGACGCCCAGTTTCCGGCAGGACGATTTCTGGACAGCGCATCACGGCGGGCTCTATGTCTTTCGATCGGTCGGCAGCCCCGCCGTACTGGCCAACGTACCGTTCGAGGCCAGCGGGATTGACGTCCATGACCTTGCCAATCGCAACGGGGTCGCAAATTTCCTGCAGGTGAACGGCCTGACCCAGCCCATCGTCGAGGGACGGGGCGAAGCGGCGGCGGGTATTCTGCGTGAGAAAATGGAACATCTGGCCATCGACGCGCTGGGCCGTGCCGGTCAGTTGCCCAAGTCCATCGACGACAGGTCTTTGCGCCGCGCGATGCAGGCCAGCGGGGCCGACCTGCCGCCGTCTGTTCATGCCCTGGGCGCGATGCTGGCCTGGGCTGAAGGGCGTGGCGACTGGCCCCGGATCGACAGCGCGAACCCTGCGTATTTCCATACGTTGCGCGCCGCCCCTGGCCCGCTGCGCGACCTGACCAATATGTTGCTGGCGGAATTGGCACCGCAGGATTTCCGGCAGCTGCATATTTGCCACAAGCCGCTGTTCTATGACCGCTATCGCGCCAGCCCCGAGCCATTGAAGGCATGGGTCGCCGAACGGCTGGCAAAGGATTATGCTGCCGACCGGGCAGGGGTGTGGAAGCATTTGTATGCGTCTGACGTCGCAGCGCCTATGCCGCAGGTTGTGTTGAAAAAGGCCGCGCGGGCTAAGGGACCATGGGGATAGAATGTTCGGACTTCTGAGACTGAGCGTCGTGCTGCTGATTGTTCTGACGATCGTCTATTGGGCGCTGGTCTTCTATTTCCGCGCCGGCGAACGTGATCGTCTGGAAGCGGAGTGGGTCGCGAAACAACCGCCCCTGCCACAGCATACCTACGTCGAAAACGGCATCCGCGATTATCGGCGAAGCCTTCGGCGCAAGTTGCTCTGGGGGGTGTATATCGTACCGATCGGGGCCATCTTGCTGTTGATCTATCTTGTGAACTACGCCTGAGGGACCGCGCGATGACCTATGTGAAATGGATCTTTCTTCTGATGGTCGTAGCCGTCGTCGGGGGCTTCCTGCACTACACCCTGCCCCAGACCGATATCGTGCGGATCGTCGGGACCGAGAACCGGCGCATCGACTTCGGCGAGAATTCGATCTTCTGGGCGACCCCTGATGTCGGCACTACGGGTCTTGCGACCCGCGACGTGCGTTTCATCGAAGCGGTAAAGCCTTCGGGTCGCGCATCTGTCTATCGCAACGAAGATACCGGCTGGGGCTGGCCGCCGTATTTCAAGCTGGATTCATCGAACCTTCAGGCCGAGGCGCGGGATCAGATTTCCACGTCTGGTGCCCCTCAATGGGTGGCGCTCACGCATTACGGTTGGCGCTCGGAGTTTCTGACGATCTTCCCAAATGCCGTCGGCGTGCGCCCGGTCGAAGGGCCGGACGTCACGATCATTCCGTGGTTCAACATCATCTTCCTGACACTGCTGGCGGCTTTGATCTGGGCAATCACGGTCCGTATCCTGCGGTTCCGCCGCAACCGGATAGACCCCCTTCTGGAAGATGCGGGCGAGGTCTGGGACGATGCGGGCGATGCAGTGGAGCGCCGCCGCAAGGGGTTCCGGGCATGGCTGGATACCTGGAAGGGCAAGCCGCGGGCCTGATGGCCCCTTCGGTCAATCGTCCCGCACCCCCAGCTTCATCCGCGCTTCGGGGTCGATCTTGGTTGGCGGCCAGAGCGCTACGCCCGACCTGAACGCAGCGCGGCCTATCATATGGGCGCCGACAGGCGCGGTTATGAGCAGAAAAATCACGATAGCCACTGCGCGCGCAACTGTAGGAGCATCGCCAAAGCCCGCCGCGACCGCCAGCATGATCAGACCCGACGCCAGCGTGCCAGCCTTGGTTGTCGCGTGCATGCGGATCAAAACATCCGGCAGGCGCAATACCCCCAGCCCCGCCACAAATGCGAAGAACCCGCCGAGAAGGACACAAGCCGTCATGAACAGTTCCAGGATCATGCCCCGTCCTCGCTGTCTTCGCCCGCGCGGTGCAGGCGTTGCGCGTCCGGGCGACTGGTCCTGCGCTCGACAAAACGCGCGAGTGCTACGGTTGCAAGAAAGCCGATCAAGGCCAGAACGACTGCGACGTCCAGAAACGCCGCCACGCCGGTGTCGATGGCGAACAAACCGCTGAATGCGACGACCAGCACCGTCATTGTATCCAGCGCGACAACCCGGTCGGGCAGAGACGGGCCTTTAATCAGCCGGATCATGGCAAGAATGACACCGGCCATCACCATCACGAAGGCGATTTGCACGGCAGCATTCAGGATCGGCATCTGTTCGGTCAGGCTGACCGCCAGCAAGGTATCTCCTTTCATTCCAATGCCTCCCGCACCCAGCGTTCCATACCGTTCTCGATCTGCGCCGCGATTTTGGCCGGATCGTCCGCGAACATCGCGTGGACGACGAGCGTGTTGCAATCCTCGGTCACGTCCAGCGACAGGGTACCGGGGGTCAGAGAAATCAGGTTGGTGACCAACAGAACTTCGGCCTCACCCCTGGCTTTCAAAGGGACGCAGATGATGCCGGGGCGTGCGCGATGGCGCGGTGTCAGCACATCCCAGGCGACCGAAATAGACGATACGATCAACTCGTAATGAAACAGCACCAGCAATTTAACCCAGCGGTAAACCTTGGCGAAATAATTACCCGTCGTTCCAAACAATGGCTGAATGACCCAAAGCGCGCCAAAGCCCACGGCGAATCCTACGGCCAGGCCAGGCAGAGTGAACTGACCGGTCAGCGCGGCCCATGCGATGGCCAGCAGAAGGTTCAGAAGAAAGACACTCATGACGGTCCTCCCAATACGGCGGCCAGATAGGCGGTCGGGTCCAGCAATTCCGCCGCCGCGCGTGCGGCCACCTGCACGAACGGCTCGGGGAACAGGCCGATCACGATGGTCAGGCTGGCCAAGAATGCGATCGGCACAAGCAGGGTGACACGTTCGCTCAGGGGCAGCGACGACAGGCTGGGCACTGTGCCGCCGGGATGCGGGGCCCAAAAGGCGCGGCCCCAGATCTTGGTCATGGAATAGATCGTCATCAGGCCTACAGCCAGCGCGGCGAAGGCGACAAACCAGAGTTCCAGATCGAGCGACGCCTTGACCAGCACATATTTCGCCCAGAATCCCGATAACGGCGGAAAGCCCGCCAGCGAAAATGCCGGGATCAGGAACAGAAACGCCAGAAGCGGCGCGCCTTTGTACAAGCCCCCGATCCGGTCGATGTTCGTGCCGCCCGCGATGCGGTTCGCGACGCCCGACACCAGGAACAGGTTCGCTTTCACGATGATGTGGTGGACCAGATAGAAGACCGCGCCGGTCAACGCGAGCGGCGTATACAGCGCCAGACCCAGCACCATGTAACCGATCTGACTGACGATGTGGAATGACAGGATGCGGCGGAAATCGGTCTGTGCTGCGGCCCCCAGAACGCCTGTCACCATCGTCGCCACGGCAACCCAGAGCAGCAGGCCATGGGTGAAGCCGACGTCCCGCGTGAAGACCAGAGTGAACATTCGCAGCAGTGCATAGACACCGACTTTGGTCAGCAATCCCGCGAAAACGGCAGACACTGCAAAGGCCGGGGTGTGATAGGCGGCGGGTAGCCAGAAAAAGAGGGGAAAGACCGCAGCCTTCACGCCGAAGCCGACAAGAAACATCATGGCAATCACTGTGATCAACCCGGCATCGGCGGTCTGCACCGCTGTATGCAGATCCGCCATGTTCAGCGTGCCGGTCACGCCATACAGAAGCCCGATCCCAGACAGGAACAACACCGTCGAGATCAGGTTGAGCGTCACATATTTGATGCCCGCGTCCATCTGCACCCGCTTGCCACCCATCACCAGCAGGCCGAAGGAGGAGATCAGCATCACCTCGAACCAGACATAAAGATTGAACAGATCGCCCGTCAGAAACGCACCCATGACGCCTGCGATAAGGGTATGGAACAGGGTGTGATAGCCGACCGTCTCCATCTCTCGTGTGACGTCGGATATAGCGTAGACACTGACCGCCAGCGCGGTGATGGCGGTGATGACTACCATGATTGCGGACAGCGTATCGGCTACCAGTGTGATGCCGAATGGTGCGGGCCAGTTGCCCATCTGTGCGGCCTGGACCCCGTTTGCCAGCACCTCGGCCAGCAGCATACCGCCTGCAACCAGCATTAGCGCCGATCCGGCGACCGAAATCCAGCGCCCCTCGGGCCCCTTGCGGAAAAAGAACGTCAGGATCGCAGTGGCGAAAGCGATCAGGATCGGCAGCGGCAGCAAAAGGTCGGTCAATGCCCGTCCTCCGGCTCGGCCAGGCGCATTTCATCGGAATCGAGCGTGCCCATCGTCTGATAACCGCGGTAGATCAGCACCAGCGCAAAGGCGAACAGACCGAAACCGATAACGATCGCCGTCAGGACCAACGCCTGTGGTAATGCGTTGGCAACACCTTCGGGCGGAAGTTTGGCCCCTTCGGGGATGAGGGGCGGCGATTCCGGTGTCAGGCCCCCGGATGCGAAGATCAACAGGTTCGCCGCGTTCGAGATCAGCAGAAGACCGAAGAGGAAGCGCAGCACGTTGCGCGCCAACATCAGATAGACTGCGGCAGCAACCAACGCACCGACCATCAGGGCGATCAGGAATTCCATCTCAGATTTCCTCTTCCAGCGCGAAGACGAGGGTGAGGACAGCGCCCAGCACCACAAGATAGACACCCAGATCGAAGACCAGAATGGTCGAGAGCGGCAGCCCTTTGTCACCTTCCGTTGCCCCCAGAAACAGCCATTGCCCGGTGAAGATCGCATCGCCGGGAATCAGCCCTGCCAATCCAGCCAGAAACGCAATTCCAAGTCCCGAGACTGCAATCGTCTGCGGGTCCAGCCGGAGCGCTTCACGCGCGGCCTTACTGCCATGAGCGATGGCATAAAGGATGAAACCCGTCGCACCGATCAGCCCGCCGATGAACCCGCCGCCCGGGTCATTATGACCGCGCAGAAGCATCCAGATCGAAAACATCAGCAACAAACCGACCAGAAGCCGTGTCGCGGCGCGAACGATAAGCGACGTCATGGGTTCGGCCTCCGCGTGCCGCGCAGCAGGGCATAAGCGCCAAGACCCGCGACCGCGATGACGGCGATCTCGCCAAAGGTGTCCAAAGCCCTGAAGTCCACAAGGATCACGTTCACGATGTTGCGGCCGAAAGCTTCCGGAACGGACGTCACCTCGAAGAATTCGGTCAGGCGAAGGTCCAGTGGCACGGCCATGACCGCGAGCAAAACCACCGTCGTCATGACGCCCAGGGTGACGGCCAGCGCCAGATCCCAGCCGCGAATGGTCCGGATGTACTCGGGGTTCAGGTTCGGCAGCTTCAGCATGGCAACGGCGACAAGCACGACCTGCAGCACCTCGACCAACAGCTGTGTGATCGCCACGTCGGGTGCGCCAAATATGATGAACACGAGGGCCACGCCGATGCCCACGACGCCAAGTGCCGCGACGGCGGTCATTCGGCTATTGGTGAAGGCCGTGAGAAGCGCACCGGCCAGAATAAAGATCAGGACCGCCCAGTGTTTGACCCGCAAATCCTCCAGTGCGGGGAGTTCCGGTGTCAGATCGGCGCGCCAGATCGCAGCCCCGAGGGCGAACGCGAGCGTCATGAACGTTACGAAGATATAACGCCGCAAACGACCCGTCTGGATCAGCGCCGTCAACCCGTGTGTGCCCGCCGCGACGCCGTCCATCCCACGATTCCAGCCGGGATCGAACAGAGCGGGCACACGGGCCAATCCCACGCGCAGAAGGGGGTGGATCAGATAGATGACGAAGCCGACAGCGAAGGTTGCCAGCGACAGCAGGAAGGCGGCATTTACCTCCTTGAAAAGGTATAGATTCACCTCTGCGTCCCTGCCCAGAATGGCTGCTGTGGATGGGCTGACGAGGGGTTCAGCCCAATCCGGCATCAGACCGAATGCCAGACCGAACAGACCCAGAAGGATTGGCCCGACCAGCATCGGCCACGCCCCGTCATGCGGAGTTACAGGCGTTTTCGCCAGATTGCCGGTAAAGGGGCGAAACGCCACGATGCCACCCGCCGCAAACATCAGGGCCGACGCCACAAAGATGCAGCCCGTAACCCACAGCATGGCAGGCGCGCCGAGCGCGGCCTTATAGAGGAACTCCTTGCCGACGAAGCCGAACGTCGGCGGCAGGCCCGCCATGCTGAGCGCGGCCAGCACTGCCGCCAGCATCGTGAATGGCATCGCCCGGCCCAAACCGCGCAGAACCGTCGCGTCCCGCGTGCCGGTGCCATGATCGACGATCCCGATCATCAGGAACAACGCGGCCTTATAGAACGAATGAACCATCAGGAACGCCATTGCCGCCTCGATGGCGTAATCCGACCCGACCCCGATAAACATCACCAACGTCCCAAGCGCCATCAGCGTCGTATAGGCCAGCACCTGTTTGATGTCGGTTTGTCGGATCGCCAGCACGCTGGCGAAGACGGCCGTGACACCACCGAATACCACAAGCGTCCAGAACCAGATGTCTGTGCCACCCAGACTGGGGTTCAGTCGCGCCAACAGGTAAACCCCGCCTTTGACCATCGTGGCGGAATGCAGATAGGCCGATACCGGCGTTGGGGCCGACATCGCGTTCGGCAGCCAGAAATGAAATGGCACCTGTGCGGACTTGGTGAACGCTCCGGCCACGACCAGCAGAAAGATCGGCAGATAGAGGGGGTGGTCTGCCAGCGACCCTTCGATAGCCGCGATCGAGAAGCCACCGCTCGCGATGCCGATCAAAACGATGCCCGCCAGAAATGCGAGGCCACCAATACCGGTGACCAGAAGGGCCTGTAACGCATCGCGTCGGGCTTTCGCCAGATCAGCGTCGAAGCCGATCAGCAGATAAGAGGATACCGTCGTTACTTCCCAGAAGACGAAAAGGGCCAGAAGATTGTCTGACAGAACCAGCCCCAGCATGCCCGTCATAAAGGCCAGAAGGTAGATCACGAATCGCGTGTAATGGATGTGTCCTCCCAGGTAGCTGGACGAAAAGAGCGTCACCAGTGCGCCGATGCCGGTAATCAAAAGCGCGAAAGTCAGCGACAATCCATCCAGCAGGATGCCGAGCGATACACCAAGGGACGGCACCCAGTCGATTTGCCAGACCAGCACCTCGCCCGCGGCAATTGCAGGCAGAAACTGAAGAAACCAGAGGAACAAACCCAGCGGAAGCAGGATTGATATCCAACCTGCCGGCCCGCCCAGAACGCGGCTGTTTGATCCGTGGTCTGCCATCTGCACCCTTTGCTTTGACCCGAGATAGAGGAACGCCTTGATTGTTCAACCCACAATGATAACTTAATTTCAATAGCCGCTATCTATCGAGAGCTTGATGCCCACCCTACAACAGTTTCGTTATCTGGTTGCCATCGCCGAGACTTTGCACTTCCGTCGTGCTGCTGAAAATGTGCATGTCACGCAGCCTACGCTGTCGACCCAGTTGCGGGAACTGGAAGAGAAACTCGGGGTGCAATTGGTCGAACGGTCCCGTTCCGGTGTGACCCTGACCGCCATTGGTGCCGAAGTGGCGGCTCGGGCACGCGTCGTGTTGCGCGACGTGGCTGACATCGCGGCGCTGGCCCGATCCGCAGCCGACCCGCTTGCCGGAACCGTGCGCGTTGGCGTAGTCGGGTCCCTCGGGTCGTATTTCCTGCCGCTCGTCATTCCGTCTCTCCATGCGCAGTATCCGAAGTTGAAATTCTATGTTCGCGAGGGCACGGCGGCTGATCTGCTTTCGCGGCTGAGTGAAGGCTCGCTTGACGTGCTGTTCTTTCCGACCCCGCTGGACGAAAGCAGCCTGCATATCACCCCGCTGTTTCATGAGCCGCTCCTGATCGTTTTACCAGCCGATCATCCGCTGAGTGCTACGCCGGTCGTGGATCGCACTGCCCTTCGGGGCGAGACGGTAATGACGTTGGAACCGGGGCATCGCCTGCATGACACAGTGGCCGATCTGTGCACCGAAACTGGCGCGCAACTGTCGCTGGATTACGAAGGGACATCGCTCGATACCCTGCGACAAATGGTGGCGATGGGATTAGGATTATCTGTCCTGCCCGCACTTTACGTCAGGTCCGAAGTCACGCGCGAGGCGTTGGTGACCGCCCGTCCGCTGTCCGACCCGGCACCGGGCAGGGACATCGGCATGGTCTGGCGGAAGGCGGCGGCGCAGGGCAATGCCTATGGAGAGCTTGCCGCAGCAATTCGCGACACACTGGCAAAAACCGCGCCCGAAGTTAGGGTCATAGAATAGGTCGATCTGGCCCTATCGGCGGACGGTCCGGAATGGCAAGTCAGGTGGATGCAACTTCTCGCATTGACCCTGCCGGACCTGATTGTCCTGATAGTCATCGCCTTCGCGGCAGGGGTCGTGCGCGGCTTTTCCGGTTTCGCTTTGTCAGCTTTGGTGATGGCGTCTGCGGTGCTGATCTTGCCACCAAAGGAATTGATCCCGGTCTGCTGGGTTCTGGAAATGACGGCCTCGCTTATGATGGTGCGTGGGGGAATTGCCGAGGCGGACAAGCGCATTGCACTGGGTCTCGCCGTGTCGTCGGCACTGGGTGTTCCGCTTGGCCTCTACCTTACGACGACATTGCCGGTCGATCAGACCCGGATGCTGGCCCTGTTGGTTCTGATAGCGCTGGCGGCATTGCAACTGGCCCGCGTGCGGTTGCCGTTTCTGGCCAGCAATTTCGGGTTGTATGCATCCGGCCTGGTCGCAGGCGTCGTCACTGGCATTGCTTCGATCGGTGGCATGGTCGTGGCACTTTACGTGCTGGCGCAGGACCATCCGGCACGGGTAATGCGCGCCTCTTTGGTGCTGTTCCTGTTCGCGTCATCCTTATTTTCGCTCATGTGGTTGCTCGGATACGGTGTGATGGATGAACTGGCCCTACAACGCGGCATAACATTGGCCATGCCTGTCGCAGGGGGCGTAGTCATCGGCAAGGTGCTGTTCCGGCCTTCGCTCGAGCGGTTCTACAAGCCCTTCGCGCTGTGCCTGTTGCTGAGTTTGGCTATACTCAGCCTGATCCGGTCTGTCCTGAATTGATCGGGCATCCTCCGGCGGAAATATTGCCGGAGCAAAGACAGATGATCAGGTGCCGAACGGAATCCAGATCGTCTGTGTATCGGTCGCGGCATGCAAGAACGGTCGCGCGTCGGCCGAGCTCCAGTCGCGCGACCGGCCGTAATTGACCCACGTGCGCTTCAGATCGCGTGCCGCCTCGCGCTCGATGGTGGCGGAGATGTCGGCGGAGGAAAAGCTCCAAACCGCATCAATATCCATATGGCCCGCAACATCCGGTGCGAGGTCGATATGCGAACCGGTCAGAATATTAACGACACCACCCGGAATATCGGACGTATCAATGACCTGATACAGGTCAGTCGCCGTCAGAGGTGCAGTTTCAGGGGCGATCAGGATAAGGCGATTGCCCGTCGCCAAAGTCGCGCCGATGATCTGCGCCAGCGCGATCAACGGGCTGTCTTCGGCGGCGAACGCACCGATATTCCCTTGCGGAGTGTTTAGCGCAAGCGCCATGCCACTGGTCGGCACACCCAGCGTTCGACCATCGTGCTTATCGGCCCAGGCAGCCCAACGGAACAAGTGGCGAACAGCTTGGTCCGTCTCGCCTTTTCCGCCGGTTTGCGCGCTCAGCCGGGCATCGAACTCATCTGCGCGGGCAGACAGGTTCTCAGCCAGAAAATACAGGATTTGCGCGCGCATGTGACCTGTCGACCGACTCCATCCCTTGGCGGAGTTTGCGGCTTCGACAGCATTGCGAAGGTCTTTTCGGTTGGCGATGCCAACTTCGCCGACGATGCCTTTCGGTCCGATCACGGAACGAGAATAGCCGCCATCGGGGCGTGCCTGTTTGCCGCCGATATACATTTTTGGGGTCCGGTCTATGCCGGCTCTCACATTTTGCGAAGTTTCGAACGTCTTGGGCGCAGCCAGCTTCGATCCCATCGCTGGACGCAGATAGGCCTGCAAGCCGACGATGCCGCCTTCGCGCCCGAAGCCCGACTCCTTCATGCCGCCGAAGGGTGCAGCGGCGTCGAGCATGTTCGCGCCATTGACCCAGATGACGCCCGCGCGGATCTTCGGCGCAGTGTCCAGCGCCACATCGATGTCCTGCGACCAGACCGATGCCGCCAGACCGTAGCGCGTATCGTTGGCCAGCTGCACCGCCTCGGCAGGGGTGCGGAAAGTGGTCATGGCGAGGACGGGCCCAAACACTTCCTCCTGCATCAGGGGGTCTGCGCCGTGCAGGTCGGTCACGAGGGTCGGGGGCAGATAGCAGCCGTCGGGGCAACTGCCCTGCGTGATCTTGCCGGATGTGCGCGCCAACATCGCCTCGACATTCGCCTTATGATCGGGATGGACCATCGCGCCCATGTCAACGGACTTATCCAGCGGATTGCCGACACGGATGCGGTCCATTCGGTGTTTCAGACGGCTGGTGAAATCGTCCGCGATGCCTTCCTGAACCAGCAAACGCGCCCCGGCACAGCAGACCTGCCCCCCGTTGAACCAGATCGCGTCGACCAGACCCTCTATGGCCGAGTCGATATCGGCATCTTCGAATACCACGTAGGGGGATTTGCCGCCTAGCTCCAACGTCAGGCCAATACCGCGTCCTGCGGTCTCGTGGCGCAGGATGCGGCCCACGTCCGTTGAGCCAGTGAAGGCCAGCTTATCAATATCGGCAGCGACCAACGCGGCCCCGGTTTCGCCGTCTCCGGTTACGATGTTGACGGCCCCGGGCGGAACCCCGGCGGCGTCACATATATCGGCGAAGGCCAATGCAGTCAGCGGAGTCCATTCGGCGGGCTTCAGAACGACGGTGTTGCCCATGGCGAGCGCGGGCGCGATTTTCCACGACAGCATCAGCAGGGGGAAGTTCCACGGCACGATCTGGCCGCAGACGCCCCATGGCTCGGCATCGGGTGTGATTTCGGAACGCAATTCGGCGTGGCCTGCGTGATGATAGAAGTGGCGCACCGCCAGTGCTACGTCGATGTCACGTGCCTCGCGGATTGGCTTGCCGGTATCGAGGGTTTCCAAGACGGCGAACAGGCGGGCATTCTTCTGGAGGCCACGCGCAATGGCATAGAGAACCTTGGCCCGGTCGTGATCGGATGTTGCGGCCCAGCCCTTCGCGGCTTTGCGTGCCGCCTTGACGGCTGCTGCGACGTCAGCCTCGGTCCCTTGGGTAATTTCAGCAAGATGTGCGCCGGTTGCGGGACTGGTGGTGGCGAAGGTATTGCCGGGGGCCTGACGTTTGCCGCCAATGTAATGTCCGAAAACGCTGTCACGCGCGTTTAGCCAGGCGTCCGCTTCGGCCCGTGCTTCGGGTGCGGTGCCCCAGTCCATCGTCTCGAAAATTTCGGCCACGGTCATTTAGTGCCTTCTTTGCTCTTCAAATATTCCGGGGTCGGGTGCAGCGCCCCGCCGCTATCCGATTGCGTGACGATGGCTGGCCGAATAGCGCCCTGTTACATGATGTTCCAACTGCCGTTCGATATCGCCCAGCAGGGACGACGCGCCGAACCGGAACAGGTCCGGGCGCAGCCAGCGATCGCCCAGTTCTTCCTTCAGAAGCGCCAGATAAGTGATCGCGTCCTTGGCCTTGGATACCCCGCCCGCAGGTTTGTAGCCGACCTTGAAACCAGCCGCAGCATCATAGGCGCGGATTGCACGCATCATGGTGAGAGAGACGGGCAGGGTCGCGTTCACCGCTTCCTTGCCGGTCGAGGTTTTGATGAAGTCCGACCCGGCCATCATCGTGACCATGCTGGCCTTCATTACATTTTTCAACGTACCAAGCTCGCCGGTGGCAAGGATAGCCTTCATATGGGCATCGCGGCAGGCCGCGCGCATCTGCGCCGTTTCGTCATAGAGCGCCGCCCAGTCGCCAGCCAGAACATGGCGGCGAGAAATGACGATGTCGATTTCGGTGGCACCGGCAGCGACAGACTCCTCGATCTCGCGCAGGCGCAGGTGAAACGGCGACAGGCCCGCCGGAAACCCGGTAGAGACGGCAGCGACGGGAATACGACCAGCAACGGCCTCGACCGCCACGGGGACCATGTCGTGATAGACGCAGACCGCCCCGGTGGTCAGATCGGGCAGGCCTATCGCCTCCAGCAGATCAGCGCGGACCGGTGACAGGGCCTTGGCGCAGAGGCGGCGAACCCGGCCCGGCGTGTCATCGCCCGACAGTGTCGTCAGGTCGATCATTGACACGGCGCGGGCCAGCCATGCGGCCTGATGGTCTTTCTTGACGGACCGGCGCGCCGGGATCGTTGCAGCACGACGCAGTGTTGCGGGCGTGTTGACGCGCACCGCTTCAACCACGGCAGGGTCGAACGGCATACCGGCATTTCGGGGCAGGTCGGATGCGGTCACACAGACGGTCCGGAATGGTTGAATTTACCTGAAAAGCGTTGCACGGGGTCTGGCCAAGTGCAACCATGACCCCGCGACGCCAGGGGCCCGCGATGCTAGGGTCCGACACGGATACTCAAGCCGACTTGCAAGAGGTTGCGACGCTTTCATGGCCCCTACCGGCATTTCTTCGGCCCTGTTCCAGCCCGGTTCGATCGGCTGGACCAAGGCGTTGGTTCTGAACTTGACGGGCAGCCCGATCCATACGCTGACTGCACCGGGAGGGGGCGGGCGCAAGTCCGTTCGCGCGCTTCTGGAAGATGGACGTAGCGTGATCGTGACCCGGCGTGAGACACCCGCCCGCAGCGAAACAGAGGCCGCGCTGTTGCAGGTTCTGTCGAGTGAGGGTGCCCCGGTGCCCGCGGTCATCGGATTCCGTGACGGTCTTTTGGTGCAGCAAGACGTGGGCCGGAGACGGTTGTCATTCGCGATGGCCTCTGCGGATGCGAACCAGAAGGCCGCGCTGGCCCGTGCGGCGCTGACCAGTCTGCAGGCCTGCCGCGCTGCGATGGACCGGCGGCCCGACATATTGTCTAAGCTACCCGGTCTGGGGACGCGTCCCGGCTGGGCCGAGGATTTCGTGTCGCAGCCATTCTTCCTGTCAGGCGATCTCGGCATCGCCATGCCGGATGTCGATGCAAACGCGCTCGCCATGTCGCTGGCGCATGACCCGCTGGTATTTACCCGATGGGATGCGCGACTGGCCAATGCCGCAGTGCAGCCGGACGGATCTGTGACGTGGTTCGATTGGGACCTGTTTGGTCGGCGCGCCGGGGTCGAGGATCTGGGCTGGGCCATCGCGGATGAATACTGGCGACTGAACCCGGCGATCACGACCGCTCTTCTATCCGAGGTCATGCCCGATGCCGACGCACGCGGGCTGGCGTTGCGTATGGCGGTTCTGGTCGCAGCGAACCGGCTGAAACGGATCACGGCGCGGATCGACGCCAATGGTTGGGCGGATGCCGACGACGCGCTGCGGCTGGACCGGATCGGTGCGGTGCCAGAAGTTGTGCGCGATCTGTGCGCGCGGATGCCCCAGATCGCGGCCAGCGATCCATTGACGGCTGGCTTCGAAGATTGGTTCAAAGCGGTTGGCAAAGCGTTGATTGCGCGGGCGTCGGATTAGGCTTTGCGGTCAAAGTCTTGCCTCGGCGGCGCAATCAATCCGTCGAACGGATAATCTTCGAGAATTTTTCGAAAATGGCGGAGGAACCACCGATGACATGCCCGTCCTGCAGCATGGTCTGGGTGTCGCGGATCGGTTCTGCGAACCCGCCCGCCTCGCGCAGGATCAGGATGCCGGTCGCAAATTCCCAGGGCTTCATGCCGCGTTGCCAGAAGCCATCGAAACGTCCGGCGGCGACATGCGCCAGATCCAGCGAAGGGACGCCCGACTGACGCACGCCAGCGCAGACGGGAAGGAGCTGCACAAGGTCCTTGATCGCGGCGGGCAGGTATTTCTCGGCGGCGGCGGGCAGGCCGGTCGCGAAGATGCACTCGACCAGCGCAATGCGACCAGACACGCGCAGGCGGGTGCGACCGTCCAGCCAGGCACCGGTACCTTTTTCAGCCCAGAACAACTCATCACGCAGCGGGTCATAGGTGACGGCAGAGACTACCTCGCCCTTGTGCTCCAACGCGATGGACACGGCCCAATGCGGGATGCCGTGCAGATAGTTCATTGACCCGTCCAGCGGTGTGATGATCCAGCGGCGGGTCGGGTCGGTGCCCTCTACGCTGCCGGACAAGGCCTGAAAGCCATAATTGGGGCGGGCGTTTTCCAGGTCTGCGCGCAGGATATCTTCCGATTTGGCGACAGCCTTGTTGGTGAAATCGCGCGGACCATTGGCCGAGACCTGCAGGGCCTCGACTTCGCCGAAATCCTTCAGCAGGGCGCGCCCGGCCTTGCGGGCCGTCTTGATCATCACATTGAGGTTGGCACTGCCTTGCATCGGGTCGCTCCGTTCGGTCAGGGGCGGCATCTAGCCGAGGAAGGCGCGGGGGACCAGCCCCCGATCACGCCGTTCCGTTCGCGGGAAGAAACCCGTCATTAACCCGCCGTTTACTATTCTCCACCTACAGTCCCGGAGAGATGCGAAGAGGCGGGCTGATGACGAATCCACGGTCTTTCGACCTGACGCGACTGACAGACTGGCTGCCAAACCGGGTGAGGGGGCGTCGGCCGGAAATTCCGACCTACCCCGAAGCCTCCACTTGTCGGACGTCTGGTTTCAATGAAGCTGCACAGCGGGGGCTTGCCGATCTGGAGGCGCGCCTGCCGCCGCGTGACGTGGCGACCCAACCCGTCCACTCGCCAAGCTGGCGTCAGACTGATCGGCTCTCTCCATCGGAAAGCGCGGGCGGCGGGCTGGTGCGGCATTCCGATGGGTCGACGCGCCCACATTATTGGGGGCATCGTGAACGCCTGCGCATCCGCTTCTTGTCCGGCGGGCACAAGTCGATGCCGGAATACGAGCTCTTGGAACTGGTGCTGTTCAATGCGATTCCACGCATCGACGTGAAACCACTGGCCAAGCGCCTGCTGGCCGCCTTCGGGGACCTGAACGGAGTCGTCGCCGCGTCCGAGCGTAACCTCCTCCGCGTCGATGGGGCGACCGACAAGGTCTACCTGCAACTTCGGATCGCCGAGGCCTTTGCGCATCGGATGGGGCAGGCGAAGATACTCAACAAGGAAGTTTTGTCGTCGTGGACGGACGTGGTGGGATACTGCCGCACGACGATGGCGCACCGTGATACCGAACAGTTCCGCATCCTGTTTCTGGATCGCAAAAACCGTGTGATCGCCGACGAGGAGCAGGGCGAGGGGACCATCGATCACGTGCCGGTCTATCCGCGCGAAGTGACGCGCCGGGCGCTGGAATTGAACGCCAGCGCGCTGATCCTCGTCCATAATCATCCGTCCGGCGACCCGACGCCCAGTAACGCAGACATCGAGATGACGCGCAAAATCGTCGCCGCCTGCGGTGCGCTGGAGATCGTGATCCATGACCACATGATCATCGGCAAGGATCAGGAAGTCTCGTTCCGCACGCTGGGCCTGATCGAGGACTAATCGGAAGTGGCTTTAGGGCTGCAGTTCTCGGCGGGCCGCATTAAGGGGTCAGAAGGTTTGCGGGAATGTCGCGCGCATCATGGCTTCGTTCACCTCGGTCTTGAAATAGAATTTCGATGAAACCCTCGGCCCGGACGGACGCGGGTCGGGCATTTATCTTGTCGAACCATGCCTGCATGTTCGGATAGCTGGACAGACCGTCATCCGCCTGAATTGCAAAGCCCGCCGCGCTGACCCGGCTGTCCGATTTTACGGTTTGATTGGGCACTGTCGATGCCGTCGGGAGGGGGCATCCACGCCATCAACAGAGCCATAAGGCTCTGTTGTTTGAATTTACATTTCTCACTCACGAAACGCCCGGTTGAAGTAATCCGCCAAGGGCTTCACAAGATAGCCCAACGGCGTCCGATCTTCCGTTCTCAAATAAGCCTCCACCGGCATCCCGGGCAACAGCACCAGACCTCCCAGCCGCGCGATCTCTCCCTCGTCGGGAAGCACCTCCGCCTGATAGTACGTTGCTCCGGTCGCCTGATTGGTAAACGCATCGGGCGACACGCGGATGACAGTCCCGAACAGTTCCGGCGTGGTGCGGGCATCGAAGGTCGGCAGGCGCAATGTCACCGGCTGACCGGGGTAGACCTGGTCGATGTGGATCGGATCGACCTCGGTCTGGATCACCAGTGGTCGATCCTGTGGGACGAGATAGAGGATCGGATCGGCGGGCCGGATCACCGAGCGGCGGGCAAAGACCTGGAGGTCGTAGACGATACCGTCCACGGGCGCCGTCACATCAAGCCGGCTCATCCGCTTGATCGTGGCACGATACTCTCCCGACAGTTCGAGTTGCTGTGCCTGAAGGTCGCGAAGCTCGGCGATGGCTGTCTCATGGGCTCTGGCCCGGAGTTTGATGATCTCAAGGCCAATCCCGATCCGTCGTCCTTCCAACTCCGCGATGGAAGCCTCGAACTCTCCGACCGTGCCCATTAGCGAGGCTTCGTCCCGGCGCAGTGTGAGGACACGCTGGGCTTGGGTCAGACCGCGATCCAGCAAGCTTTCCTGTGCTTCCAGCTCTTCTCGGATCAGCTCAAGCTGTGACTTCAGCGCAAGGGCTTGGGCTTCGATCCCGTCGATCTGGCTGTCGATCTGATCGGATTGCTGGTTCAGCTGCTCCGTCTCCCGTGCGACGAAAGCCGCCCGGGCTTCGAACATATTGCGCTGGCCCTGGACGACCTCGCCGATTTCGGGGGTGAGACTGGCTGCCTCAAGGAGATCGGACGGAAAGTCGATCTCGGCCTTGCCATCCCGCTCCGCGACCAACCGGGCCGTTCGCGCGGCCAACTCGTGAAGCTGGCTGCCGAGGATATCTGCACTGGAGAGCAGGTCTTCCGGATCGAGGCGGATCAGGGTATCCCCCTCAGCGACCCGGTCTCCTTCGGCGACGAGGATTTCCATCACCACTCCACCATCAGGATGCTGCACAACCTGACGATTGCTTTCGACCGCAACCCGGCCGGTGGAGATTATGGCCCCCGAGATGTTCGCAAGAACGGCCCAGGATCCGAAGCCACCGAACAGGATCAGCATCCCCAGAATGCAGAGTGTCGTGTACCATCGGGCGGACCATGCCTGACCTGCCCGGGCCTCGGGCGGATCAGGCCGGACGGGCGGAACCGTAGACAAATTTGCCGTGGTCCGTGTCACGAAACGGTCCCCGAAACGGTCTGCCCTGCAAGCGCCCCATGATTTTTGACCATCTTGGACAGAACTTCCTGTGTTGGTCCGAAGGCCTGCCGCACGCCCTGGTCCAGCATCAGCAGCAGCTCGCATTCCTGGATCGCCCCAGGCCGGTGGGCGATAATGACCACGGATCGGCCCATATCCTTCATACCTTTGATGGCACGGTTCAGTGCGATTGTGCCGTCATTGTCGAGGTTCGAGTTCGGCTCATCCAACACAAGGATCACCGGATCGCCGTATATTGCCCGCGCCAGGCCGATTCGCTGGACCTGCCCGCCTGACAGCCGTCCCCCGACTGCCGAGACGGGGGTATCGTAACCCTTGGGCTGTTGCAGGATCATCTCATGCGCTGCGGCCTGTTTGGCGGCTTCCACCACCTTTGCCGAGTCCGGCGCAGGATCAAGGCGGGCGATGTTTTCGGCAATCGTTCCGTCGAATAGAGTGACGCTTTGCGGCAGGTAGCCGATGTACCGGCCCAACGTGTCCGGATCGTATTGATCGAGCGTCGCGCTATCGAGTCGCATCTTGCCGCCAATCGGGGTCCAGACGCCTGTGATAGCCTTGGCCAGCGAAGTCTTACCCGCCCCGGACGGGCCGATCACCCCCATCGCCTGACCCGGTTTGAGCACGAAGGAAATGCTGCGCAGGCTTGCCTGTGTGGCACCGGGCGGCACAACGCTGATGTTTTCCGCGACCAGAAGCGCCTTGGGGTGCGGCAAGCTGATCCTTGTCTCCTCCGGCGGCACTTGATCCAGCAGCTCGATTACCGACGCTCTGCCGCGCCGCGCGGCCTGCACCAGCTGCCACTGTCCGATCAGCATCTCGATCGGTGCCAGCGCCCGGCCAAACAGGATGGAACCTGCGATCATGGCGCCCGCCGTCATCTCGTTCTGCAAAACCAGATAGGCCCCGAGACCCAGCATGGCCGATTGCAGAAACAACCGCAGAGTTCGCGTCGTGACGGTGAACAGGCCGGACCAGTCGGAAAACAGAACTGACTGTTCGAGCGAAGCACCGCGCGCCGTCCGCCAGCGCTGGAACGCCGCGCCGCGCATGCCCAGCGATTGCACCAGCTCCGCCTCGGAGGACAGTTGCTGCGCTGTTAACTCGGCGCGCGCGGTCGCCTGATTGGCCTGCGCCATCGGACCGGACGTTAGCCATTGATTGACAACGGCGATCGCCACCAAGACGGCCCCGCCACTTATCGCCAGAACGCCCAACCACGGATGGAACAGAAAGATCGCAGCCAGGAAGAACGGGGTCCAGGGCGCGTCGAATAGCGCCAGGAAGACCGGCGAGGCCATCAGCCTCTGCACGGCTTCAAGGTCGCGCAGTGGATTGCGCGCGCCCGAACCGCCCGGCGTGGCGGCCGCGCGGCGCAGATGCGCCTGAAACACCCGACCATCCAGCAGATCCTGAAACCGGGCCCCGGCCCGCGTCGTGATACGCCCGCGCGCATAATCTAGGATGCCCATCATCAGGAACAGGAACGTCACCAGAACCGACAACGCCAGCAACGTCTCCTCCGATCGCGACCCCAGCACCCGGTCGTAGACCTGCAGCATATACAGCGGACCGGTCAGCATGAGCGCGTTCACGACTATCGAGACAACAAACACCATCATCAGAAGGTGCGTGCTCTTGCTGCGGACATCCCCGACTTCCTGCGCGCCGGACTTGAAATGGGTGGAAGAGCGGTTGGTCATCTGCCGAGCATCGTTACGGTTTGCATCGGACGACGCAATGCGGAATGTCGGTACGATAACATCTGCGGCGCGCTGGGCACACCCCGACTTGCGCCGCCGATTGCTGGAGTTCACCAAACAAGAGTTCTTCTTCCCTTTAACTGTCGATCTTAGAAAAACTGTTTTCCAGGGCCGCGAAAAGGAAGAACGTCTACCACGCAACTCTTATTCACAGATGGAGTGCCGGGTCTGTGAACCGATGTCTTGTAGGATCGTTGATCTGGTTCAGCGCGTTGATGTGACATTCGGCCACTCCCATAGTGTCGCATGGCGAGGAGCGTTTCATACCAGGCTATTACTGTCAGGCAGTTGTCTTTCCATGGTCTGCCGGGCTTGCGGGCCGGGATGGACTGCACGGTGTTACATTCAATCATGGCGACGCGGCTGCCGCGTCCCATGTTCACCGAGCTTTCATTGGCTGACAGGGTTGCCGGAAGCCGTGTGTTGACGAAGAGCGGAAGCCTTCAGGGCCACCTGCATCCGGTTTTTCGCTCCGAAGTGCTTCATCAACTCGCGGACGTAGACCTTAATGGTCGCTTCCGTCAGGTCGAGGTGGCGTGCGATTTCCTTGTTAGTCTCGCCTTTGATGAGAAATTCCAGCACTTCGATATGACGTTTCTTTGTAGGAGCATCATCCTGCCTTGGCTCATACGCCCTGTCGTCGCATCTTGAAGAGGCAGCATGCCGGTCGGGTGATGCAGTCCAGCGGGGTGCGGGAGGGACAGTTTGCGACCGCTCGGGCGACGCTGCCTGCGGTGTTTGATGACTGCCAATGTGGCTGACAACGACAGAAGGCGAGCGCGTCTTAACCGACGTCTCCGCGTTCGTTACAGAGTGCGGATGATAGGTTCCGCCGTCGAGAATGAACTGGATGGCTGCAAGAGCGATATGTGCCGGCATCTTGGTCGGGATGAAGCCATGCAATCCGCAATCGATCGCAGCGGCAATTTCGAGATTGTCGTGGATATCAGAAAAAACGATGTGCGGACAGGCCGCAAAAAGGTCGCGAAGCCGAGCAATGGTCTGAGTAACGCGTTGGTCGCGAAGGGATAGCCCTCCGATCGAATAGAAACATGCCAAGGGCACGTGATCAGGAAGATCGGCAAGCTTATCGGGATCATGGACCACGTGGATATCGGCGTCTATCCGCCTCGCCCAGGGCGCAAGAATGGCGGCAAAGGCAGCCGCACGAAACTCACACGTATCGACAATAATAAATGCATCGGAAACCATGATATACCCACCCCAAAAGTCATTGTCCGGCGCGAACTTGAGAAAAATTCTCATGTCCAGCGTTATTCAAAGGTTTAATAAAATTAACCAAATCTTAACATAAAGTTGCAGGCATGTCACAGATTTTTCCTGCCAACTTTACTGTTAACGTTTTCAGGGGCTTTAGGTTGCAGTAAACCTGTAAATATTCAACTGGTTGCATGTATAGGCTAGGCGCCAAGTGGCTTGGTAACCATGGCGTTACCAAGGGGGGCAGCCTTCCAGACCGGCTCGTCTTCAGGATGAAGTGATTATCACAAGTAAGAATCACCTCCCGTATAGCGAATCGTTCTCTCCGAGAAACAGATGGTAGTCATACGCCTGCAAGGCCTTGTAGGCGGCGTAGAAAGCGACAACCGCTGCGACGAGGGAACTTGCAAAGAAGGCGTAGGCGGAAATTCCGATTGTCGCATAAAGCGTCAGGCTAAGGCCAAGATTGAGCAGCAGGAACCCGCCCTGGATTATGGCGAAGTGACGGGTACGATTGGCGACAAGAAGCAGCGACGCGCAGAGAAACATTAGCGAGTGGAAGAACACGCCGATCAGGCCCACGCGCATCATCAGAAACTGTCCGAAGCTGAAATCGAATGATTTTGCCAACAGGGGTGACATCAATATCAGGCCTATGGTGATAGCGGCCTGTACCAAGGCGATGTTGAACAGGCCGGACCAGGCAACCCGTGCAAGGCCATCGATACGGTTGCGGAGGACCGCATGGGTCGCGCGCGACTCGAGCACGGTTTTGAAACGCTCAATCACGGCGACAAGATCGCCATGGTGAAAGACAAGTAACGCAGCGTAGGTGGGGATAACCGAGAGGTGCGACAGAAACATGACGCTGTCATAGGCGCTGTAGTGAAGGAAGCCTGCAGTTGACCGGACGCCATCGGGACCGAACCAGAATACCCATTTGTCGATCCAGACGCCGCAGATCGCGAGAAAGACGCCTATGCACAGGATGGCGTTTGCGCGCAGCTGTCGCAGAAGCTGACGGAAGGTATCCGCAAATCTATCGTAGCGACAGGGGAACATCTGCTGGATATGTCGGATGGACAGGGCGGCGCAGAACGAAATTCCCGCAGCGAGACACCAGATGAGGACCTCGGTGGTCGGGGCATAAATCGCGGCCAGAAGCGCGCAGCCGACCGAAAGCGCCATGCCACAGGTAAAGGCTGCAATAAGGAAGCCGTAAGATTTTACGGCGGCCAGGACGGCGAAACTGGTCCATAGCAACGCGGCCGAGACGGTCAGGAAGACAAATCCGGTCGCGACGCCGACCGGGCCGATTCCGAGAAGCAGGATTACGGCAATGGCGACGATCTGCGCCACGATGCCGGAAAGTGCGGCAGAAGACAGGAAAAGCTCTGCGATGGTGGCGTGCTCGCCGGCTTCGACCGCAGCAGAGATGCTACGCGCCGTGACCGCGCCGATAGGTCCGGCAGCCAGCGGAGCGATACTGAAGGCATATACAAAGGTGAGCCGGAGATCCTCGACGGCGGCAAGCCCCATGATCGGTGTCATTGTGACGGAAATGATGGCCAGCGCGATGACGGAGACCAGCCAGGGCCCGGCAGCGACAATAATGGCCGCACCAAATCGACAAATACCGGCCAGAAGCGGGTCGGCCATCAGCCACTCTGCATCGCGGGCAATGGCGCGAAGGCGATCATGTATTCGGCGGGAATGCGACATCAGGCGACAAGCTCCTGATAGAGCGCAGCATAGCGTCCGGCCGAAATCTCCGAAGTGAAGTACATCTCGACACGTTTGCGAAGCGTTTCGCCGCAGGCGGCACGAAGGGTCGGATCGGCCATAAGTTCGACGATGGCCTGGCCGATGGCATCGGCGTCCATCGGGGGGGCAATACGGCCGCCAGGACCCAGATTGGGATGCTCGTCCGGCGCCCCTTCGATAATTTCGCGGCAGGACCCGACATCCGTGGCCACGCAGGGAATTTTCGCGGCACCGGCTTCGAGCAGTACGAGCGGCTGGGCTTCGCTAATACTTGTCAGGACGAGAACATCGATCTGAGGCAGAAAGTCGACAATGTTGACCTTGCCCGTGAAGCTTACAGTCTCGCTCAGCCCCAGTTCGGCCACCCGACGCCTGCAAAGGGCATGATAATCCTCGTCTTCGTCAGTCGGCCCGATGATAAGGACATGGACGTCGGGGATGGCGCGGCGGACAATCGCTGCGGAAGCGATGTAGGCTTCGATGTCCTTGATCGGAACGACGCGCCCGATCAGCGCGACGGTCGGGCGCCGGTCGGATCGTTGCGGCCGGATCGCGTCGAATTTCTCGAGGTCGATGCCGTTCGGGATGACCCGAAGCTTCGCTTCGGCGGCACCGAGTGTGCGCTGGAACGATTGATTGGCCCCATATAGCGTCGTGATCCTGAGGCAGCCGTCATAGGCGATACTGGCGAATGATTCGAACGTATCGATCCAGAACCGTCGGACGTCGGTGCGCGCATCGTTGCCAGAAAGGCCACTGTCGATCGTGTCGGCGATCCAGTCGGCCATGACAAGATCGATGCGGCGCTCGTTAGTGTAGATACCATGCTCGGTAATGGCGGCGGTGCGTCCCGTAACGCGTGCAGCGCGCACGGCGTAAAGACCGGCATAGCCTGTCGAGATTGCGTGATAGGTGCGCGCAGGCGGTATGGGTGCGGTCGCTATGGAAAGAAGGCTTCCGACAAGGGTGCGCCAGGCCCAGAAGAAGTCGCCGAATGCGGCTTCGGGCGCGATGCGCCGGTAACAGTCGGTAATCGCGTACCAAGCAGCAGCCGAAGTTGTAAGGTCGCCATAGTCAGGCGGACGAGGCGCGGCGATGAACCCTAAGGGCTTTCGTCGCACCGGTTGCGAGACAAAGTCGAGAAGGTCACCGAAGGCATCAAGGTCGCCATCGCACAGCACACTGTACATAAGATCCGCAAAGCGGACTCGGTTGATCGCAGGCCCCCGCAGTCCGGGCTTTCGGACCCGAGGCGCAAGAGGGACCACCTGAAAGGAGAGTACGTTCGAAGGCAGCTCGTATTTTATCTCGCGGACCCGCTCATCTGAAACGATGGCTACCACAGCGAAGGTTGTTTCCGGCTGAGTCCGGATCAGCCAGTCGAGCCACGACGAGACCCCTCCGGAAATGAATGGATAGCAGCCCTCGACGACGATGCAGACATCGACAGGGGGCTCATCGGGGGTCATCCCAAGCCGCCGCATGCGTATCGTTTGAGGCGAGGCATCGCCCGAAGCATCGACCGAGAAGGCCCAGGTCCGGAGGCGGAGGCGGAGGCGGAGGGAACAGAGGGCGGGGTATTTTCTTCTTTCAACGTAGAAGCAAGAAAGAGGAGTTTCTCACGGGTCTCATTGTCAACGAACCCGGAAGCGGCGACTTCCAGAAAGGCGTTTGCGTCGAGGGCGGGGCGCGCGTGGTCCTCGCGCTCGGCTTGGTCTAGAAGATCTTTGGCCCGGGTGCCGTAAGTCCCACGCAGCTTTGCATAGACGGCCGCCGCCTGAACGCGAAGCGCAGGTACGGGGGATGCCAGGGCAGCGGACAGGGCTGGCCGCATATCGGGATGATAACTGCGCGAAATCGCGGCGATAGCCTCCTGTTGCTGGTGAAGCGTGCCCGAGCGGAAGGTTTTCAGGAAGCTTGATACCGCATTACCGGACAATGGGTGCCGTCGGCGCTGGCAGATCTGATCAAATAGCTTGTCCGCAGCATCGTGCAGCTGCGGATCACGTGAAAACTGGTCCGCCGTACGGCTGGATAGAATGCGGGCCTGCGGCAGACCAAGCCCCGGAGCGATCATCATCAGAGCGAGGCCACCGAACGGCCCGAAGAGAACGAGAATGACGAGATTGGCGACGGTTGCGGATAGGGGCCGAGGGCAGAGTAGGGTTGACAGAACACCGAACGCCAACGCCAGACCGAGGTGAAAGGCAATCACCAGGATCATCGACAGGTCCTGACTCAGCCAAGCCTGGATTAGGATGATATCTCCAAGCGCGGCCAACCCTACGAGGAAGCTGGAATAAATTCCCGCTCTTCGAGGTGCCATGGCGAAGATGTCAGGCATGGGCGTGCGCGGGTTCTTCACGCGGGGGCGCGAGGTAAATCATCGACGGAGCACGACTTGGCGGGGAGCGTCGAAGGCTGCTCTCGATTGCACAACAAAGGGCGGCAAGGGCAGGCTCAGCATCCTCCATGCCACGCTCTGACGGCGTGAGGGCAAGAATTGCTCCTATAGGGCGGCCAACCTGGGAGAACACCGTACGGCAGATGGCGTTATATCCGGCAGGTGCAGGCCCCTCGCCCGGAGCAAAGCGCAAGGGCTGGTCGGACGCAGAGGTCATGATAGCAGAGGTCAGAATATGAGCCGGCGTTCTGTTTGGCATTTGGATATTGTCATGGGTGGCGATGACCGGCGACAGGTTTTGATTTTTGTCGAGATGAAGCCAGACAACCGGTGTGGACAGGCAGGTGCGCGCAGCTTCGATGAAAGCCATTGGGCGATGGGAAGCGTCCGCCCTTGAGAGGCGATCAAGAGCTTCCAGAATATCGGCGCCGGTAGCAGCATGGGGAAGCGCGGTCTCGAAGGCACGAGTGGCCGCTGCAAGTTCGGTCCGGGCGACGAACGCATCAAGGCGGTGGATTTCTCCAGCCAGCGTAAGGTTGACGTTCCGAAGCCGCTCGGCTTCTTGGGCCAGAGCGCGCTCTCGGCCCAGTTGCTGTTGTCGATAAAGGCCGATGACAAGGGCAACAACAAGCCACTGTACCGGCTGGGTGGCGATATCGACGTAATATTCGGTGATGTCAGTCCCGACGGCGCGCGACGGCCAGTCCATCATCATGGTCGCGAGGCCAACGATCGAAAGGCCGACGAAAAGACCATGTTGGACTGCCGCAAGAAGAATGACGATCCAGAATGGATGATAGGTAAGGCTGGAAAAATAGCCTGCGCCAAAAAACAGGGACTCGGAGGCCTTGATAGCAAGCAGCAGTACTGCACTGCCGACAAGGCCTCGCAGGAACAGGCCTGTTTCGGCACGCGGAAGTTTCAGATCCTGAGGGACGACATTATCTGCATAGGTCATCTCGTATAAGCACTCTGGATGAATACAGGCCGGTCCCGGGCCGCCGAAGCGTTGGTGAGTGCGTCTTCATCATCTTCATCCGCCGTCCGCGCCGCTACGGTGACCAAATCACCGGGTCGAACAAGGGTATTTAGATTGGCGGAGATAGTGCGGGTCTCGTTCTCGTCGGTGGGTCGGTCGATAGTGACAGCAAACCCGATCCCATCGTTCTTGAAGAGGTCCAGTTCGGCAAGCACAGTGTGGTATTCCCTGTCGACCGCGTCGGACCTGGCGGAAAGGCCGCGCAATTCGGCCGTCAGGGTCTTGATACGGTCTGCCTTGACCAGTTCTGCGTCATGTTGTGCCAGTCGCAGTTCTGCCTCAAGGCGAAGCAGCAGATCGTGCTTTTCGAGGAAAATGCGTTCGGCGTCCATGGCGCGCATCGCTGTGTCGTCGAGACCAGAGGCGGAAATCAACCCTTTCTGGAGCATCTCGGTCTTTTGCTCGCGGCGAGCGACGTAGTAGTCCATCTGGGATTTTGCCACCTCTTGCTGTTGGCGAGCGGTCTCGATCCTTATGGTCATGTCGTTAAGCATGGCTTCGGTTCGAATCTGGCGCATGCGTTCAGCCTCGATCTCCGCGGCTAGGGCACGACGTTCGGTGGTGACCCGATCTTCGCCCAAAAGATCCAGCGCTATCCTGATCGCCTTGTCATCTTCGGGAAATACATCCTGATCGTTCAAAGCGGCTTCGATGCGCATGCGTTCCAGCGACAGACTAATGCGGGTCTTGCCCAGTTCCGAGCGGCGGGATTCGAGCGCAATGCGACGGACTTCCTCCATAGGGTCACGCTCATCAATTGCACCGGCTTGGGCGAGGACTCGCTCGACAGTCAGTCCGGAGCTGTAGGTATAGGATCCGGGTGCGCGAACAGCGCCGCGCATGAGGATCGGGGGCCGCGTGGTAAAAGCTGCGGTGATGGTATTCTGCGTACGCATGCGCTTGAACGCGGCGTGTGCGACAATGGCCTCGATGCAGGACAATGTTTGCCCGGCGACATCGACACGGCCAATGGCCGGCAGGGAAACCGCGCCGCTGTCGCCGACCTCGTAGGTCCCGGAAAGGTCGAGGCGCTCAAAGACTATATCGGTTGGCGACATGCTGCCGCCGGAGGTCGTATCAGCGGCCAGGGTGGAAGTTTCGAAGATCCTCAACTGGATCCGGTCGCCAATGACTGAAGCGTCATATCTGGCCTCCGGAGCATTGCAACGATCCGGGACGATCGGTGCGGATACCCCGGTCTGCAGCGGTTTGATCTCAACCGGTTCCGGAGACGGAAGCGACACGGCGATGGCTGTGGCGATTGTGACAGGTTCGCCAGAGCTTTCCGTAGGCGATTGAACCACTGGCGATTGAAGCGCCGAGATGGCTGGGCGCAGGCGGAGATCGGCGCGGCGATAAAGGTCGCTTGCCTGTGTGGTTAACGCCTGAATGCCGCCATCCTGCACGGCGGGCCAAGCCCAAATACCGGTCAGCCCGGTTGTTACGATTGTCGCGCTGACGAGAAAACCACCAAATCCGCTCGACATTTCGTTTCCCCTAAAATTCTGGCCGCACTCGCGCAACCGACTCAAAAAAATATCTTTGAAGCATGTAAAAATTACGATAAATCAAACCTGTCTTCAATTGACTTTAGGGAGAGTCGACTGGGGAAACAGCCAAGTGACATTCAGCCAATAGTGAAAAAGATATTCGAAGGTTTAAAATGACTGGCCACAGGGTGAATCCGAAGGAACCCTCGGCCAGTCAGCGCTTGCGAGGTCAGCGCCTGCGAGGCGCTTAACCCTTCGGATGACACCTTAGGGAGAGACCGGAATAAGTTGGGTCGAATGATGATCGGAAGCATGAGGGGACCTTTGCTGGTCCATGAGAAACGGGCGTTCAGCCAACGTTACAAGGCCGTGCCCATCGCCCTTATCACGTTACTTGTCTGGGGCATTTCCGCAGCTGGGGTCTGGGGTTGCGAATCTTTGCCGCGAAAGACGCTGGCTCTGTATGATAGCGATCGTGAAGGCGAGCCGCGGGACACGCGGATTCACAGGTATGCCGAGGTGGTTCTCAATCACATGGGACAAGTGGTCGTTTACTACGATGTGGCGCAAGAGACGCCGCCCGAGGTTGATCCGGCCGAAGTGGGGCTTGTCATGTCTTGGTTTGATGGGACTGCGGTCGAAATGCCGAATGTAGGGAAATGGCTGGCGCAAGAAGATGCTTTTTGCAATGGCGGCCCTAAAATCGTAGCATTCGGAAATTTCGATCCTTGGGCCGGACTTCAGGATGATATTTCCAATAAAGCTCTAGCTTCAATGGGAATGGAAACCGATGGTGTAATTTACCCCGTCGGTGTGTCATCTGTAGTTTCCCAAAAGAATGATGCCCTGCTGGATTATGAAGCAGATTTCCTGATTGAACCGGGTGATTATCAAGGTGTAGTCGCATCAGACGCCGCTCTCCCGCTCTTGCAGATTTCCACTCCGGGCAAGGAGGTCGCCTTGGCGGTGGCAGGGCCAGCAGGTGGTTATGTTCACGCCACTGCAACGGTCGATACGGACGCGCGGGGGCAGGCTTTCTGGATCATTGATCCGTTCGAATTTTTCCAGCGCGTGCTGCAAGAGGATGCGGTTCCAAAGCCGGACCCCACAACATTTCAGGGTCTGCGCACGTTCTTCGTCACCGTTTCCTCGGTGGGATGGCTGGATGTGATGCCGACGCGGGTGTTTGGAGAGCCGGAACGACTGGCGTCCGAAGCCCTTGTGGAGCGGCTGGTCGAGCCCTTCTTCGATATTCCGATGTCGATTGCTGTCCTGGCAGGGGATCTTGTCCGCGAACCCGGTGGGAACTTTGCAGACCGGGGACGTCAGGCGGCGATGCGCGCCTTCGCGGCGGCGAATGTGCAGGGGGCCGCGCAGGGCTTCAGCGATGTCCGTGACTGGAGCTTCTTCGCAGATTATGACGAGGGCCAAGAGGCCGAGATACTTGATGCGCGGGAAGTGGAGGAAGGACGGGACGCGCTGGTAACGTCAGCAGTGAAAACGCTGCGAGGTGCATTTGCGGACACTGGGGCATCGACGTTCTCGCACACTCCGGGGGCGCCTCGAAAATATGCGACAGCACCATTCGACCTGGGCATGGAACTGGCGGGGGCGATCGAGCAGTTGAACGCGCTTTCGCAGGGCGAACGTCCTGTGCAACTTTATGCCTGGAGTGGCAATGCCCGGCCATTTGAGGAGGCGCTTGAAGCGCAGGCGGCAACAAGTGTGCCCGCTATGGGCGGAGGTGGCGGTATCATGGATGCGGCAGGGCCGTCGCTGACGGGCCTCTGGCCGTTCTCAGCCCAAGTCGGCGATTATAGCCAAGTCTATGACGCGCTCAGCGGGGACGCGTCCTATACGGGATACTGGACATCACCACTATACGGTTTTTACAGGTTGAAAGAGACCCTTGAACAAACCGAAAACCCCCGGCGGCTGAAACCCTTCCAGCTTTCTTTCGCCGCGCGGTCGACGATCTACTTTGAAACCCGACGAGCAATCGCGTCTTACCTGGATCTGGCGCGGTCATCAGAAATAGTGCCTATCCGTGCGTCGACCTATGCGGAAACCGTTCAGGGCTTTCTATCGGCGCGGATAATTTCCAAGGGGCCCGGCACCTGGCAGATTCGTGATCGGGGTGCGCTGCAGACGGTGCGCCTGGATCAGGCCGAGAACTGGGCCCTTGATATGCGACGTAGCGAGGGCGTCATGGGCGCGCGGCGAAAGGGCGAGAGCCTTTATGTCACGCTCGATCCCGGAGTCGAGGTGCCGCTGGTCGCGCTGACGCAGGAGGGCATCCAGAGCGGCATCGTACTTGGCTCCGAAGCCCCGGCGCTGATCGAAAGCCGACTGATCGTTGAAACCTGGAAGCGGGGCGACTGTGGCGTGGAACTGGAGGTTTCGGGCTTTGCTGAGGGTGAGGTGGTTCTGTTCGGGCCGCCTCAGGCCCGATACGGGGTCGCGATTTCGGATGCCGATCAGGATCAACGGCAGGAGAAAATGGCAGACGAGGCGGGACTGCTGAGAGTTCTGGTCCCGGCGACGCCCGGCGGCCTGACCGGTCTGTCCGTTTTGGGAGCGTGCTAGGATGAGACTGGAGGCGATGCGCGACTATGCAATAGTGTCTGTGGTTGTTGGGGTGATCGCGGTCGGAGGAATCGTGGCACTGCGACCCGACCCTGCAATAAAGTTCGAAGCAGATCTGTCGCGTATGGAACCCGAGGAGGCGTTGAAAGAGCTGCGCCAGGCAGAGGGCAAGATTGTGTTTCACGACAATCTTGAGCTTGTCTTTGGTCGGCTATCCTTGGCGGACGGTGATCTGGACGGGGCCCGCAGGTCGTTCCTGAGGCTGCTGTCGCAGGCTGGGCCGTCCGAGGATATTCTTGAGACACTTGCGGGTATAGAGGTGACAGCGGGCGATTTGTCCGGTGCGGCGGTATTCCTTCGGCAGGCATATGATGCCTACCCGACGCCGGATCGTCGGTTGCGCCTTGGCGGCTGGTACAGATCCCTGCGAATGGCCGAAGCCGAGCGTGCGCTTCTTCTGTCCGTCGATCCGACACAGCTTTCGACCTGGGAGGCCGAACGTCTGGGGCGCCTGCTGATCGCCGCCGGGCAGGTCGATAGCTACGAGAGACTGCTCACGTCATTTGCCGAAAGCGACATACAGGAGAACCTCGCGTTCAAGCGGAGGTTGCTTGAATTCCTGGTCGAGGCGGGACGGCCAATGGAAGCGGTGGTCGTTGCAACGCGATGGGCCGAAGGGCCCAAGGGCTCTGAGGCGCTCGAGACTTCGGTGCGGGCATTGATCGGACGTGGCGCAATCGATGCGGCAATTCTGGTGGCCCGGGAAGGATTTCGCGTGTTACCGCAGGATGGATACGTGGTCCTGGCTGTCTTTGCCAATAGCGGCCATGGTGGTGTTGCGCGCATCCTGCAGGCGGAATGGCTCTCAACCCGCGACACCCTGAGCGAGGCGGAATGGGCGGCGCTGTCCCTTCTTGCGGAAAGCACCGGCGATATGCGGGGCTTGCAAAGCGCGCTTGCGTCCGAGCGCAAACTGGCAAGTCCGCGGGCGACCGGGCAGGCCCTGATGCAATTGGTGCGTTATCGCGGCGCCGGAGCCCTGGTCCCGTATCGCCAACTGCTGAGCGAGGAGATTTTCAAGGAAGCACCGCTGGTAGGCGCAGCCTGGGCAAACTGGAGAGGTGATCAGCCCGCGACCTACAGGCATCTGGTCGCCGCGGCGAAATACCCGCTGGGAGAATGGGACCAGCTTATCTGGATGTCGTTGCTCGAGGGGCTGCGCGGCAGCCCTTTGCATCGAACGCTTCTGACGGGCGTGGTGGACAATCCGGATCTGCGCTATCGCTTGCGCGAAAGCATCATTCCGTTACGGCCGGCCGACCTGACGGAAGCTGGATCGGAGGGGCAACCTGGTTGAAGGCTTCGTCGGCGGCGATATAGGGATAAAAGCCCGATTGCGCCGCCTTCTTCGCAATTGTCTGGCGCAGTTTTTCAGGGTCCTGGTCCGGAAATTGAGTCAAGATATCGAGCGACAGAACGGCGACTCCCTGGTCGCGAAAGTCCTGTTGCAGCGCCTCGATCGTGCCGGCGTTCGTGGTCGCGGCCGAGAAGTTTTCGAGCATGACGGCGTCGATGGCGTTCAGATAGGATGAAAAACCGGCCTTGCCTTCGGGTCCGGGCTCTGCCCCGGCTGCATCGCGACCGATGAAGACGCCATTGTTCACAACGATATATGCATCGCATTTCCATTCGCGGGCGCGGGCTGCGATCAGTTCGACCAGCCGCATCATTTCAAGCGCGAATTCCGGGGCATCCTCGGGACTTTCGGGACGGTTACCTGTCGGCCAGCGGAGTGTGCCATCAAGCGCCTGAGTGTAATAGTGCAGCACGTCGTCCAGAAAGAGGCCATCGATGCCCGTCTGCATCAGACGGTCAACCCGCGC
>Ga0209634_1000380_pt1 | contig 34429 bp, 31 predicted proteins | sample LinPmetageLP40_FD_184043 | JGI IMG/M metagenome (GOLD analysis project Ga0209634, IMG submission 184043) | Marine viral communities from the Pacific Ocean - LP-40 (SPAdes) (version 2) | ecosystem: Environmental > Aquatic > Marine > Oceanic | place: Pacific Ocean | collected 2010-08-26 | reverse complement strand
CCTCTCCACCAGCGAGGTCTAAACTTTCTGGCAGGCCAACTCAAATGAATGCCATCATCTGCTTTGACAATTGCATCTTCCCAATTCCAGGCATCTAATTGAACAATGGAGGAAGTGCCTGATATGGAGCCTCCACTCGGGACGATCTGGGCAGTCAATATCCCATTATGCCTGAAAGTAGGGATGAGTTCTGAATCAGTATTGTAAGCAATGATTGATCTTACATTCGGATTTAATGAACCTACTTCATCTGCGTCTCTTGTAGCGTTCACGGACGCTACTTCGACAAGTCCAAGAGAAGAGTTAGGCAGTATAAATCCAGGGTATACATGCTTGCCAGTGATGTTTACTGTTTCATATTTACTCATGTCTATTCTCGCAACAGTAGCATCTGCCACCATGGTGATTTTGCCATTCTCAAAGGCAATCGCTGAGTTTTTGATCACCTCTCCATTTCCTAAATGCGCTATACCATTCATTAATAGAATTGGTTTTGACTGATCTGGTGCGGGTTGATTTGATTGTGCGAAGGTATTGCTCACCATTAGAGCCAATACCCAAGCGAATATATGTTTAGTTCTCATATTGATATTATTATTAATTCTGATTTAATGATAGGTGCTCGACAAGGTCATCGCAATGAAAATTGTGCCGTCCTTTTTTCGTTGGCTTTTGCGTGTCTTTTCCTCCAGCTTTGGCGTCTTTCATTTTGCCGATGAGTCTAGTGCGCTCAGCAAGAACTTCTCGTCTCATCTCTTCGTCCTTTTCTATATCGTAGTAAACTTTCCCATCTATGATTGTCTTTTCTGCTTTCGCATAAATGGACAATGGATGATCCGACCACAGTACGACATCGCCATCTTTGCCAACTTTTACACTTCCCATTTGGTCATCCAAATGCAACAATTTGGCAGGGTTTAAAGTCACCATTTTCAGGGCATCTTCTTCGCTCATGCCTCCGTATTTCACAGACTTGGCAGCTTCCTGATTGAGCCTTCTGCCCATTTCAGCATTGTCAGAATTGATGGCTACTGTTACACCTTCGTTGTGCATGAGGGTGGCATTGTATGGAATGGCATAGCGCACCTCCCATTTATATGCCCACCAATCTGAGAAAGTAGAAGCACCCGCACCATGCGCTTTCATTTTATCAGCTACTTTATATCCCTCAAGGATATGTGTGAATGTATTGATTTTGAATCCAAATTGATCAGCTACTTTCATCAACATATTGATTTCTGACTGTACGTACGAGTGACAGCTAATGAATCGCTCGCCTCGTATAATTTCTAACATCGTATCATGTACAATATCTTTGCGAGGCTTTGTGGCTTTTGCCTTGGATTTCGAAGGAAGGGCATTGTAGGCCTTCCATTCTTTTTCATAGGTCAAGGCATTGGTGAATGCATCCACATATACTTGTTCTACTCCCATTCTTGTCAATGGGTACCTTACAGAGTTGCTGCTTCTGGAGCGTTTTACATTTTCTCCCAACGCAAATTTGATAAATGGATCTGTTCCATTGATCAACATTTGATCAGGTGATGAGCCCCACCTCAACTTAACGATAGCTGACTGCCCCCCAACTGGGTTGGCAGACCCGTGTAGAAGCTGTGCAGCGGTAACTCCTCCAGAGAGTTGACGGTAGATATTGATGTCTTCAGAATCTACCACATCCTCCATGCGCACCAAACTACTGTTGGTTGCAACATCATTTACACTTCTCAAGGCTATATGAGAATGTTCATCAATTATCCCAGATGTTAGATGTTTCCCAGTGCCATCTATCTTTTTGGCATCTTTTGCAGAAAGCCCTTTACCAATTTTGGTGATTTTACCATTTTGAATAAGCACATCAGTGTCTTTCAAAATGCCATCACTTTCATTCGTCCAGACTGTTGTATTGGTGATGAGTATTGTTTCTTGGCTTGGTAAATTATTGTTTCCATAAGCTACGAACGGATAAACAACTTCACCTAATTTATCTTCTTGTGATTCATCCTTGTCTTCGGATTTAGCTTTATCAGCATCCGTTTTCTCATCTTCGTTTTTATCAAGCTCACTGGCATAAGTCATTGACCATGCGTTCCATGATCCATCGGTCAATTGCCCTTGACCTTTCCAGCCATTTACCGTCTTCCATCCAGTTAGCCGTACATCACGCTTCGCATCCTGTGGCGTGTAACTGAGGCTAATTAAATCGTCTATCAGCTTATTGGTCATTTTGATCTTGGTTGAATCGTTCACTACAATGTTGAATTTGTAGCTGCCAGATTCCCCGGAAACTTCCACATTGTATTTTATATCACTTATATTAAAAACATATTTTCCGATTTTGACATTGATATCTTCTTTGTTAACTACGAACTGTTCACCCTGAACCCAGTTTTCATATATCTTGGTATCTTCCTCAAATAGCCCACCTGAAGTGATGATGAAGTTGGCTATTTTGTTTTTGTGAAGTGATCCTAATTTGTTGTCTATCTTGAGCAATCGTGCCGGAACCATTGTCAGTGCTTCCAATGCCTTGGCTTCAGATAAGTTGTTTGAGACTGCTGTCCTTATGTTTTTAAGAAAGTCATCTTTCTTTTTGAGATCAGCTGAAGTAAATGCAAACTGAATATTGTTCGATGCCAGTACGCCTGGATTGGTAGGGGCTAGTTCCCAATGCTTCATGTCAGTAAGTGATATGTTATTGGCGTCAATAGGATCAGCAACATCATAAGCTTTTGGGAAATTGACGGGTATAATTAATGATGCCTTGGTGGATTTTATTTCTGAAATCCTTTGATATTCATCACCTCCACCTTTGATAATATATTGTACACCAAATTCATCACCAACAGCATCAACTCTCAGAACATTCAATTTGTCATTGGCTTCAAATATCTGAGGCAATGATTGCTGGCTGATCCAACTATCTAGAGATAAGTCCGTGAATGTCTGTGATGACTTGTACCAAGAAGCATCCATGTAGGTTTGTCTCAACAATGCGATAGAACCCATAAGTGAAACAGGAAAATTTTGCTTTGAAGAACCTTTATCGAATGAATAATAGGCTGCGGTTCTTTCGTTTATAATTACTTGATTGTCAGAAGTGCTACCAAGAGTGGCTAAAACAGAAGTTCCTCTGGCTATTCCATCTTTTCGAAACGATGATGTAGTGCCAAACCCGATACCTCTTAATTCCTTGGCAGCATCGTTATTTATGCTGAAAGTCGAGGCGGCATTGTGATTGGATTTGATGGCATCATTGGCATTATATGCTCCTTTGATTACTGGAGCTATTTTTTCAGCTGCTCCCCAGTCAAAACCGGGTGATTTTTCGAGTTTTGGCAATCCATAGCTGCTGTACATTTCAATAAATGATGGGTAAAGGTGTTTTCCTTTCGCATCTATTGTGGTATATCCTTTAGGGATACTTATCCCAGAGCCTACTTGCTGAATAATGCCCTCTTTAATGAGAAGTGTGGCATTTTCGATAGTTGTCAGGTGATCTACATGTATGGTGGCATTTGTAAATGCATAAGCATTTGTTCTGTTGTCTTTCACATCATTGATGGGGAAATTGTTCTGTGCATAGGAAATCAAACTCCAAATTGTGAAGACTGTTGACAGTATTTTTTTTCGCATAGCAATTGGGTTATGTATCGATTAGAATTCCGGCACATAATATAGCTATTTATGGGGATATAATAATTTTTTTATCTCAGTGGATTGGAGGAGTGATGTTCGGATTTATTAGCACCACCAAGTAGTTATTTATAATAATTATAAATAACGTAAAGTATGACCTAGGTCATGTATCTTTATTTGAGTTGTAGTAATTTTGGGTCAAGTCAAGTAAAATATGTTTAGGAATTACAAAGCAATAGGCATCTCATACAAGTCTTGTCCGATCGAAATTCGAGAGATTCTATCTTTGGATGAGGGTCAGGCTAAGCGGCTGATCACACTGATTAAAGAGACTACCAATGCGACCGAATTGTTGGTCTTGTCCACATGCAATCGTACAGAATTGTACTATGCCTGTGACCAGGATATTTCTATTGATTTGATTAAATGTTTAGGTGTCGCCAAAGGGTTGCTAAACATTGCTGACTACCAAAACTATTTTACCTTTTGGAAGAATGACCAGGAAGCGATCAAACATTTGTTTGACGTAGCAATGGGATTAGAAGCACAGGTAGTTGGAGATATTCAGATTTCTAACCAAGTAAAGAAGGCATATCAGTGGAGTGCAGATGAGGATATAGCTGGACCATTCCTCCACCGATTGATGCATACTATCTTCTTCACCAACAAGAAAGTGATTCAGGAAACTGCCTTCAGAGACGGTGCTGCGTCTGTATCCTACGCTGCTACAGAACTGGTGGGAGAACTTGCTGGGAATTTCATAGACCCTAAGATTTTGGTATTAGGACTAGGGGAGATTGGCTCTGATGTTTGCAGAAATTTGAAAGATTCCGAATACTCGAATATTAAAATAACTAACCGAACAATTGACAGGGCAGAAGAGCTGGCTCTGGAGTGTGGTTTTGAAGTTACTCCATTTGAACATGCCGATGAAGCAATCAAAGAGGCAGATATAGTACTATCATCCATCGGAAGATCAACACCGTTTATCACGCATGACTTTGTGCAGTCGATGGATGTGACTTACAAAGTATTTATAGACTTGGCTGTCCCTAGAAGTATAGAGCCGTCTGTAGATATGATCCCAGGTGCATTGGTATATAATGTTGACAATATTCAAAATAAGGCTAGTAAAGCATTGCAAAAGAGAATTGAGGCAATCCCTCAGGTAGAACATATTATCACTGAAGCCATAGGTGAATTCAATGATTGGTCAAAGGAAATGATCGTTTCTCCTACCATCAACAAGCTGAAAAATGCACTAGAAGGTATTAGAAAAGAAGAACTGTCCAGGTACCTAAAAAAGGCGAATGACCAGGAGGCGAAAATGTTAGAAGATGTTTCGAAAAGCATGATGCAAAAGATCATGAAGCTACCTGTACTTCAACTCAAAGCAGCATGTAAGAGAGGAGAAGCTGAAACGCTAATTGATGTTCTCAACGATCTCTTTAATCTCGATCAACAACCTGTCGAAAAAAAGTAGTATCACGTGCCGATATCCATGTGAATTACATTTAACCTTTGTCCACAACCCTCTTTCCATTATTTTTGTAGGATAAGTGATTTGATGAGATTTTTAGCTGCCCTTTTTTTATTTCTTTTTTCTTCTTCAGTATTTGGGGTTGACCATACGTACAATGTCGTTACAGTGAATGGTAAAAAGGGGCTAAAGGATGAAAATGGCAACTTTGTGATCTCTCCGAAGTATGATGATATTGGTTGGACAAATGGAGAAAATACACCAGTGGATGGTGTTATTGGCTATCAAAAAGATGAAAAGTGGGGATTGATTAATATCCGAAACCAAAAACTCACTTTATCAAAATATGCAAATCTTCAGCCTTTTCAGGGTCATACATATATAGCAGCTATCAAGGGTAAGTTTAGTCAGCGCGCATTTTTTGGAGTGGTCAACGATAAGGGAAAGTCGATCATAGAATTCAAATACTATTCTTTGAAACCAATCAATCAGCACCTCATAGCTTTGTCAAAATATGACCATCAATTTGTATATGGTCTACTAGATGCGCGAGGACAAGTAGCTCTTAAATTTAAGTATAAAGAAATTCATCAAGTTTCAGAACATTTGCTGAAGGCAGAGCTCAGTCACAATAGTTTTCACCTATTCAATGCTACTAAAAATCAGAGAATAGGAGAAAAATACACAGCCATCAAACAATATGATGATGAGCATTCATTGATTCAAGTTGACCAACTTGTTGGAGTCTTGGATCATCAGGGAGATGTATTGGTTACTCCTAAATTTGAAGCTATCAAGAAAGATGATAGAGGTAAATGGTTGGGGAAAAGGTTGACAAATTGGGCAATAATAAATACCGACAATCAAGTGATAAAGGAAATTTCTTGTAACTCTTTAACCATCCTAGATGATTATCTATTGATGAAAACTACCATGGGTGAAGAACTTTTAGGCAGTAAGATGAATAAAGTTACACCACAACCATTTGATAAGATTATTCATGTGTCTGGAAATAAAGTTCTCTATAAAAATGACAATAAATATGGCATATATGATTTGGGTAAACAGCACCTTATCGAGTCAATTAAGTTTGACACAGCTTACATTTCCAATCAATATATTTACGCAGGTAGAAAGTATAATAACAACATGAAATGGGCATTGTACGATACTTTTGGTATAAAGAGGACTCACTTTGACTATGAAGTTATTGAGAAGTATCAGGACAGGTTATTTGCTGTCAAGAGGAAGGGTTATTGGGGGTTTATGGACCGCCAGGGCACTGAGGTTGTACATTGTGTTTATGACGAGGTCAGTGAATTTAAGGAGGGTCTATCAGTAGTGAGGTATCATGGGCTTTATGGCGTTATTAACAAAAAGAACAGTTGGGTCATACTTCCACAAGAGGGGAAAATCAAGTTGGTAAATGAACAGTTATATCTAAGCGATGACGAAAGTACCACAGAATTGAGGAGTATTCATGGTGAACTCATTTATTTTACAGACAATTCAATCAAATTTGAGAATGGAAGGTTGATTGAAATATTATCAAGTGGTGAGCAACGGATAATTTCTTTAAGCGGAGTTCATTTGAACAATAAAAAAACTACTTCAGGCTCATATGAATACATGAAGTACTTAGAGGACGATATGATCGCTGTGAAAAGGAATGGCAGGTTTGGTTTTGTTGACAAGCAATATAGATTACGAATAACCAACAGATACGAAGATGTAGGGCACTTTCATAAAAAGGGTATTCCAATAAAGTTACTAGGGAAATGGGGGATGATCAATACACAGGAACAAATTATCGTCCAGCCAATGTATGATTCAATTTATAGCCCTAAGAATGGGATTTCTATCATTACTTTGCAAAATTTAAGTGGATTAATGGATGTTGGAGGTAAAGTGCTAATCAGTGCAAAATATGACCAGATAACACTATTAGAAAGTGGCGAATATCTGGTTTTAATAGATAAAAAGTATGGATTGATCAGTAGTGATGGTACACAGTTAGTTAACGCTAAATATGACGAGTTGATTAGATTGGACAATAACTCTGTGATTGTGAAAAAACGGGGAAAATACGGCACCATAACCCATCAGGGAATTGAAGCCATTCCCAATATTTACGATAAAATTTCCTACCATAAAAAGTGGCAACTATTCTTTGCAAAGAATGAGGGAGAATGGGAGTCAATTATAGTCCCATAGCTTCGCATGATCAGTAAGCCCAAATGGATTATTAGATTTCTACTGCCCAGTCTGACATTGTTGTTTTTGTTAGTTAACATTTCTTTAGGCAGTGTTCAAATCCCCTTTTCTGATATAGTATCTATACTTCTAGGCGAAGAAGTGAAGACTTCGTGGGTTCATATCGTTTGGCAATTCAGAGTGCCAAAGGCAATTACCGCTCTGATTGTTGGTGTAGGACTATCGGTCAGTGGCTTGCAAATGCAGACCCTATTCAGAAATCCACTGGCTGGGCCATTTGTATTAGGTATTAGCTCTGGGGCTAGCCTAGGGGTAGCCTTGGTGATATTTTCATTTTCACTATTCGGTGTGGTACTTTCACAACTAGGAGGAAGTAGCTGGCTGATGATCCTCGCGGCCATATCGGGGGCATCAATGGTACTTATTGTTGTACTATTGGCCGCGCAAAGAGTGAAGGACAGTATGTCTTTATTGATCATCGGGTTGATGTTTGGAAGCATTACCGCAGCAGTGGTCAGCGTGATGCAGTTTTTTAGCAACGATGAACAAATTCAGTTATTCCTGATCTGGACTTTCGGAAGTTTAGGCGGGCTAAGTTGGACAGAATTATATATGCTCTTTGCAATCATAAGTATCGGGTTGTTTCTAAATACTTTCTTATTGAAACCATTGAATGCACTCTTGCTTGGAGAGCAGTACGCGCAAAGTATGGGTATTAATCTCAAATTGACTAGGTGGTTGATAATTGTTAGTACGAGTTTATTGGCGGGCAGCATTACGGCATTTTGTGGACCTATAGCGTTTATTGGATTAGCAGTTCCACATTTGGGGAGACTCTTATTCAACACTTCCAATCATACAAAGTTGTTACCAGCAGTTATTTGGATAGGGGCTATTGTGATGCTTATTTGTGACATAGTAGCACAGCTTCCTGGAAGCGAACAAGTGCTTCCGATCAATGCCATGACTTCATTGATTGGTGCACCTGTCGTCATTTGGATTATTGTGAGAAAGAGAAAAATCAATAACCAGTTGAGTTGATGAATAAGAATGACAACATATTATTGACTTCGAATCACTTGGCAGTTGGATACCAAGAGAGGAGAAAGCAAATACCCATTCTAGAGAATGTTAATATCTCCCTAAACAGAGGGAAACTAGTTTGTTTGATGGGGCAGAATGGAATAGGGAAGTCGACCTTACTAAGAACGCTCTCAGGAGTACAACCACCGTTAGCAGGTGAAGTATCTATTGCTGGAAAGAATATTCATCAATTGTCAAGAATAGATCGGGCTAGGAGAATTAGTCTTGTGCTTACTGAAAGACTTAATGCCGGAAACCTGACCGTTGAAGATGTGGTCGTAATGGGCAGGTATCCTTTTGTTGGTCTAGATATTCGTTTGTCTGATCTAGATAGTCAAATCATAAATCAAGCTATAGATCAAGTAGGTGTCAAAGATCTTCTAGATCAAAATGTGCATAAACTCAGTGATGGGCAGATACAAAAAGTGATGATAGCACGAGCTCTTGCCCAAGACGGAGATATTATTATACTTGATGAGCCTACAGCTCACCTTGACCTTAATAATCGCGTTATTATTATGCGTTTGCTTAAGTCTCTTGCCAAAGACACTAATAAATTAATCCTCATGGCTACTCATGAGTTGGATTTAGCGTTGCAAACTGCTGATAGCCTTTTACTAGTGCAGCAAGATGGAGTTTTGACGGAAGGTATTCCTGAAGATTTAGTGCTAGATGGAACGCTAGATCGCGTCTTCGATCTTAAAGGATATGACCTTAAAACAGGGAAGTATCAACATGAAACTGGGTCGATGGGTGCTGTGCAGCTAATAGGAGAAGGATATGTTTATCTTTGGACAAAAAATGCCTTGGAAAGAACTGGCTATATGGTTAAGAAAGAAGCAGTCACAAAAATCACTATTGATTCTTCACAGGATAAACTGACTTGGAAAATTTCAACCCAGAATAAGCAAGAAGAAGTTGTTGACAGTGTCCTGAACCTTATTCAGACATTGTAATCAGCTGGTTTCGTTAATGGTTTATTTGCACTACGTTTTATATAATTGTCATATGAGAGCTATCGTTATTTTGTGGTTCGTATTATTGGTTATGATTTGCTCATGTCGCTCCACCAAACATACGGTCATACCATACAATGGATTTGTGCCAAAAGCAGAAGAGAATGTGCTGGTACATATGTTGAATAGTAGCTATGACTATGATTCAGAGCTATCAGGTCAGGTACTCGATCAACTAAATACATGTGATGGAAAACTGCTCTCATTTGAAAACACGAGAGATAAATTGTTCAGCCACTTGGTAGTTTTTAATCGGGTGTTAATTCCTGATACGGCTACACTTGCTAGGATAAATAGGACTATTGATGCAGATTATTTATTAACAGGTGGATATTTGGATACTTCTAAAAATGGAGGTTTGGGGATTGATTTTTTCAACTCTCAGGATCAATACAATTATGATAATGGTTGGTCTGAACTTCATTTTGTATTGATAGATCTCCATACATATAAGACAGCATTGAAGTTAATTGTTAAAACAACATCTGGTAGTATGGATCTTCCTGATCGTGATGATGATGGCTATGTCACTACAATCCACTCAAGCAAAAGAGTAAAGGTGAAAAAAGCTTTAAAAATCTTATCCAAAACTTTTCATTGTAATTGATCTTTTCACAGAAAAGCCATTGCATAGAAAAGCAACGGCTTTTCTATGCAATGGCTTTCAGTATCTTGTAATATATTCTTAGATATTATTAGAAGTCACTTTAGCCCCAAAGAATTCTTTGTTCATTCTGGCGATATGCTCCAGACTGATTTCCTTAGGACACACTGCTGAACAAGCACCAGTATTGGTACAAGCTCCAAATCCTTCAGCATCCATTTGAGCAACCATTTTCTCTACACGTCCTTGCCGCTCTGCATTTCCTTGTGGCAATAATGCCAGCTGAGATACTTTAGCAGCCGTAAAGAGCATAGCAGAAGCATTTTTACATGCGGCAACACATGCACCACATCCAATACACGCAGCAGCGTCCATCGCTTCATCAGCGATCATTTTTGGGATAGCAATTTCATTGGCATCAGGTACTCCACCTGTACTCACCGATACATATCCACCCGCTTGGATGATTCTGTCAAAAGAACTTCTATCGACCATCAAGTCTTTTTGTACTGGGAATGATGCCGCTCTCCAAGGTTCGACTACGATGGTGTCTCCATCTTTGAAACTTCTCATGTGAAGTTGACAAGTAGTCACTGCATCTTTAGGACCATGAGGTTTGCCATTGATGTACATGCTACACGTGCCACAGATACCTTCACGGCAGTCATGGTCAAAGTGAATCGGATCTTCTCCTTTTCTAGAAAGCTGCTCATTGAGCACATCAAACATTTCAAGGAATGACATGTCCGGAGATACTTCACTCACTTGATAAGTCTTAAATTCGCCAGGAGTAGTGGCATTTTTCTGTCTCCAAACTTTAAGCGTAATATTCATTGTATGTATGTTTAAGGTTTAGAGTTTAAAGTTTTAAGTTTAAAGTTTTAAGCCAATCTCCGACAAACATTAAACTTTGAACGTTAAACTTTCAACTATTTATAACTTCTCTGTGTTAATTTGACATTCTCGAAAACAAGTTCTTCTTTGTGCAAGTCTTCTTCTTGGCCTTCACCTTTATACTCCCATGCAGCAGCGTAGGAATATTTGTCATCGATACGCAATGCCTCTCCTTCTGGTGTTTGTGATTCTTCTCGGAAGTGACCACCACAAGACTCAGCTCTATCGAGTGCATCATCGACCATTAGTTCTCCCAATTCGATGAAGTCGGCCACTCTGTTCGCTTTTTCGAGCGACATGTTTATTTCTTCATTCTCGCCTATAACCTTCACATCTTTCCAGAACTCAACTTTCAAATCTTTGATGAGGCCTTTGGCTTTTTTTAACCCTGCTTCGTTTCTGGCCATCCCACAATACTCCCACATGATGTGTCCAAGTTCTTTATGGAAATCATCAACCGTTTTGTCGCCATTGATGGCTAATAACTTATCGATTCTATCCTTTACATCCTTTTCAGCTTTTTTGAATGCTTCATGGTCGGTGCTGATTTTTTCATATGGTTTTCCTGCTAGGTAATTGCCTATGGTGTATGGGAGCACAAAATACCCATCAGCAAGTCCTTGCATCAATGCACTTGCCCCTAATCTATTGGCTCCATGATCTGAGAAGTTCGCCTCTCCTATAGCATATAGTCCTTTGACAGAAGTCATTAATTCATAATCTACCCAAAGTCCACCCATGGTATAGTGTACCGCTGGATAAATCATCATCGGCATTTCATAAGGATCATCACCGGTGATTTGTTTGTACATGTCAAACAAGTTACCATACTTTCCTTCAATGGTTTTGCGCCCATCTCGCTTGATTGCATCTGCAAAATCAAGGAAGACAGCCAGACCAGTTGCTCCGACACCTTTTCCATCATCACATACCAATTTGGCATTTCTAGAAGCAACATCTCTGGGAACTAAGTTTCCAAATGCTGGATATTTTCTTTCCAAATAATAATCTCTATCTGCTTCAGATACATTGACGGCATCCTTGGCCAATAAACCCTTCTTTGCTTCTTTTGGCACCCATACGCGTCCATCGTTTCTAAGCGATTCTGACATTAGTGTCAACTTGGACTGATGGTCTCCAGATACGGGGATACACGTTGGATGAATTTGTGTATAACAAGGATTGCCAAAGAAAGCCCCTTTTTTATGTGCCCTCCAAGATGCTGTTACATTCGATCCCATGGCGTTCGTGGATAAGTAGAACACATTGCCATATCCACCTGTTGCCAGCACTACCGAATGGGCACTATGAGATTCTATTTCTCCAGTGATAAGATCTCTTGCTACTATACCTCGTGCCTCATCATCAATCATCACCAGGTCGAGCATCTCCGTACGAGGGTACATGGTGACCTTGCCAGAATTGATCTCTTTGCTCAGAGCACTGTAAGCACCCAGTAATAGTTGCTGTCCTGTCTGTCCACGTGCATAGAACGTTCGTGATACCTGTGCACCTCCGAATGATCTGTTGTCCAATAGTCCGCCATATTCTCTTGCAAATGGAACACCTTGAGCTACACACTGATCGATAATATTGACACTTACTTCTGCCAATCGATGTACATTGGATTCTCTGGCACGATAATCTCCGCCTTTGACGGTGTCATAGAATAACCTAAAAACACTGTCACCATCATTTTGATAATTCTTGGCTGCATTGATACCGCCCTGAGCGGCTATACTGTGAGCTCTACGAGGACTGTCCTGGAAACAAAAGCATTTTACATTATATCCAAGCTCTGCAAATGAAGCCGCTGCCGATGCACCTGCCAAGCCTGATCCTACAACGATGATGTCATATTTTCGCTTGTTGGCTGGGTTTACCAGCTTCATATCGAATTTATGTTTGGTCCATTTTTCCGCTAAAGGGCCTTCTGGTATTTTAGAATCTAATTTCATACTTCTAGATGGTTCTTCTGGTGCTGTGTCTATGTTGTTTGTTAACTGTTCTAATTGGTGAACTGTTTAAGTTATGTAACTGGTCAATTGGTCAACTAAGTTAATTAGTTGATTAATTAATTAATTAAGGTTTTTTTCAGAGGTCAAAATCTTACACGTTAATAAATACTATTTTTTATTTTCTCACGCTAATACTAATCAACTTAATGACTTAATTAACCTTTTTCAAAGTACATCCATACTGGCATCATTGCGAATATGAAAGGAACAATGATGGCAAATGCTTGACCGATCGCATTGATAACCGGTGTATGTTTTTTGTGATTCAAACCCAATGTTTGGAATGCACTGCTAAATCCATGAGAAAGGTGAAATGCCAGAAAGATCATGGCTACAACATAAATGGCAACATACCATAATTGTGAGTAAGCGGCATCTACGACACTGTATAGGTCTTTGTTGCCATTTGCATCTGTACCGATGGCTCCCCAGTGCATTTCGTACCAAAATCTTTTTAGATGAAGCACAAGGAATATCAAGATAATAGTTCCTAAAATTCCCATATTTCTAGAAGCCATGCTGCTCTGAGAATCCTTTGTACTCATATCGTAACCAATTGGTCGGGCTACCTTATTTTTTCTTGACAATATGATCGAGTATATCACGTGGGCTATGATACTTAAGTAGGTCGTGTATGATAAAATCTTGACCGCTGGATTGCTCGTCATGAATTTTGCATATACGTTAAATGCAAGTCCATTGTCTTCTTGTGCGAAGAACAATTGGGTATTCCCTATCAGGTGACCAATTAAAAATATAATCAGAAAAAGCCCAGTAAGTGACATTATTAGCTTCTTTCCCAGGGTACTTGAAAGCGTTGTGGTAAACCAACTCATGTTGATAAAAAGGTTAGGTAAGTTTATTTTTGAATCTATTCAAATTTACTGTCGAAAGGCTTACCAAACAATGACGGAAGATTATTTTGAAGGATTCTAAATAGGAGGTATGATTTATAATTCTGATAAAAGAACTAATGATTCTCCAGTGCTTCAGGATTGTTTTTTTAACTACGGGATTGGTTCAACTCAGGAACCTACTGATGATTCGGGAGAATCGAGACTTATTTGAGAGAACTGTCATCAATAACGAGAGAAGGGAATAAATTAGTATTGGAGTTGGCGGATGTGTATTACTATTCTGAAACGCCTAATACGGATGATGAACAGAATCTATCAGATATTACCAATGAAATATTTGAAGGAGGAGTTGTGCATATCTTTGATCTTCCTACAGATGGTTTAAAGATTTTTTGGTTGTATAACCCTTGTAATCAGTATGAGATATTTCTAGTGCAATAGCGTTGTCAGATATTCTTAAAATATCAATTCAAAAACGATTACCAGTATCCCTAGTAAAAACATCAAATAAGTAAAAACAAAGTCGCTCTTAATAATATCTTTTAGTGACATAACATTTGTGTTTATATTGATACAAACTGTCATGCCAAGAATGTGCCGTATTGTAAAAATGTCTTTAGGGATGTGTCAGCACTAACTGTGTGTGAAATAAAATCTCAAAATGAGAATAAACACTAAACTAAGAGCTAATTCTCAACTTGTTAATCATTGAATTGATTCATGGTACGCTGAATCCCTATAGAACAGAACCCTAAAATCATCTCGATAGCTTTATCCATTTTAAGTGGAAGCTCAGCAAACTCATCTTTTGTGAAATTACTAAGTACATAGTCCACTTGTCTTCCACTATGAAAGTCATCACCTACACCGAACTTGAGTCTTGGGTAATTATTTCCGCCAGTGAGCATTTCTATATTTTTCAGCCCATTGTGACCAGCTGCAGAACCTTTAACACGCATCCGTAAATTTCCGAACGGTAATGCAATATCATCGACTACGACTAATATATTTTCTTTAGGAATTTTAAGCTCTTTCATCCAGTAGTTGACAGCCTTGCCACTTAGGTTCATATAGGTGGATGGCTTGATCATATGTATTGATCTAGACTTATGCTTAAATGATGCTTGAAAGGCCAGTTTATCAGTTTTAAATAGAATATTAAATTTTTCAGCTAGTCGATCTAATGTGAGAAAGCCAATATTGTGACGGGTCAGCTCATATTCTGAACCGATATTCCCCATACCAACAATTAAATACTTCATCTGTGTTTGTTATTTCTCATGTAAAAATAAAAAACCCTGACCCCGATAACTATCGGGACCAGGGTTTCTTTAGTGACTACTGTGATCAGTAGTGCAGTTGTTTAAGATTCTGTAGTTGCAGCTTCTTCACCAGCTTCTGCTCCTTCTGCTCCTTCTTCTCCTTCGATTTCTTCAACTTCTTCCTCATCTTCATCTTTACCTCTTAGTGCTCTAGGTACTTCAACTACAGCAATGGATGCTTGTGCTGTATCTAAAATCTCAAAGTTTTCTGTTTTAACTTCAGAAACTTTGATAGCATGTCCAAAATCAAGAGTTCCTAGATCAACGTCAATATGCTCAGGCATATTTTTAGGCAGTGCTAGTATGGTTAATAACCTTCTCTTTTTCACCAATGATCCACCAGCTATAACTCCAGGAGATGTGCCAACGAAGTGTACAGGAACTTCCATTTTAATTGGCTTACCTGCAGTTAATAATAAGAAATCAGCATGTAACAATATTTCACTCACTGGGTGAAATTGAACATCCTGAAGAATTGCTCTAAATTCTTTTCCTTCAATGTCTAAATTGACAAAATGCGCTTCTTGTGTATAAACCAATTCTCTAAATAAAATCATTGGTGCTGAGAAATGAACTTGCTCATCTCCTCCATACAATACACATGGCACATGGCCATCTGCTCTTAGTGCTTTTGCCTCTTTTTTGCCGAGATTTGCTCTGTTATACCCTATAATCTCTAAAGTTTTCATAAAAATATGTTTAGTTAAATAATTACGCTGTTATATAAATAGTGAACTGATCGATTCATTGTCATGAATTTTTCTAATTCCTTTTGCAAATAAGTCTGACAATGTCAGTACTTTGATTTTACTAGCTTCTTGTTTTAGTGGAATGGAGTCAGTTACTACCAATTCTTCTAAAACAGAATTTTCAATATTGTCATAAGCTTGCCCTGAAAGTACAGGGTGCGAACATACCGCTCTTACTGATGCTGCGCCTTTTTCTTTGATTAGGTTGGCAGCCTTGCACATAGTGCCTCCGGTATCGATCATATCGTCCACCAATACTACATCTTTACCTTCTACGTCTCCTATAAGCTGCATTGACGCCACTTCATTTGCTCTTTTTCTTTGCTTATCACATACGACCATTTCTGCATTGAAATATTTAGCGTATGTCCTTGCTCTTTTTACTCCACCCACATCAGGAGATGCGAAAATCATATTATCTAGTTGTAATGATCGGAGATAAGGTACAAAAATGGAAGCACCGTCCATGTGGTCTACAGGGATGTCAAAAAATCCTTGTATCTGATCGGCATGCAAATCACAAGTCATGATGCGATCAGCTCCAGCTGCGGAAAGCAAATTTGCCATAAGCTTGGCAGCTATCGATACTCTGGGTTTGTCTTTTCTGTCTTGACGAGCATATCCGAAATAAGGAACAACGATTGTGACAGATGAAGCACTTGCTCTTTTAGCTGCATCGATCATCATCAAGAGCTCCATGAAGTTGTCAGCTGGAGGGAAGGTTGATTGAATTAAAAAGACATCACAACCTCTTACTGATTCTTGAAAGTATGGAGACATTTCCCCATCACTAAATTTTTGTAGCGTTACTTCCCCAAGGGGTTTTCCATAAGATTGTGCAATCTTCTCCGCGAGGTAGAGAGATTGTTGTCCCGAAAATATCTTTACAGATGACATATGGAAATAGTTACTCCTTATATACAACTAATCCCGGCATTTTACCAGGATTATAATAGTTGCCCGACTAGGGCTCGAACCTAGACTCTTCTGTACCAAAAACAGACGTGTTGCCAGTTACACCATCAGGCATTATGTTGCTCCCTTTGATTTGGGAGTACAAATGTAAGACAAATTTTAATATTTTTGAAAATTGAATAAGAAAAAAGATGTTTTTTTTTACTAAGGTCAAAAATCTAGTTAACCATTTCTAGATTTTCATCCAAAAAGCCATCCGCGAAAAATTGATATTTGTCCAATATTGATCTTACGGCATTTCTCACCTGACGCTCATTTGCGAAGTTGATCTTCCCATATTCTTGGGTAGCATAACCTTGCCAAACTGGCGATTCTTTCTTACGATCGTATATTTGAAGATAAAGCGTTCCATTGTCAAGTTTGAGTTGTTTGGGGTCGTAATCCAAATTCTTTTTCGAAGTTTTGGCCCATGTTTCAATTTCGGGTTGATTGTAACCTCTCAACTTCAGACTATCCTCAAATACTCTATAGCTTACCATTAAATCTGGCTTGCGATTTTTTAGCTTGTAACCTAATAACTTCATGTGAGACACGATGGAGTTTTCTATCAAGTTAGAACTCACCATGTCAGGAGAGTATGCCAACTCCATAAAATCAAAAGACTTATATTTATTGAATTTACCTTGGTAGCTATAGTCGTATTCTACAGGAAGCTCTTGGTATAAGAAACAACCATTTATAGTCGCGCAAATTGCTAATAGGAGTAAAATTCTTTTCAAGATTAACTAGGGTTAATATAGAGTTAAGTAAGGCACAAGCTAGTCAATATCTGCAACAAATTAAAGTCTTAGTAAAGACCTTTCACTATTTATTATCAATAATCCAATTTTTGGCATTGACAAATGCTTCGATCCATGGCGTAACTTCATCATCCATTCGGTCTTGAACATAGTGTGCCCAGTTCCAAGGGAATGTAGCACGCTCAAGGTGAGGCATCATAGCTAGATGTCTGCCATCAACTGAATTTACCGCAGCAGTATTGTGATCCGATCCGTTTGGATTTCCAGGGTAAGCAGTATGGCTATAAGACATTGATATATTATAGTTCTCTTTGCTCTCTTGGAGAATGAACATACCTTCACCATGTGCCACCCATACACCTAGTTTTGATCCTGCCAAAGAAGATAACATTACACTGTTATTTTCAGGAATGTCTACATTCAAAAATGAAGATTCGAATTTGCCTGATGCGTTATGATGCATTTTTGGATGGTTAGACCCCATTGTTGGGAATAGCAATCCGAGTTCCATCATCAATTGACAGCCATTGCAAACTCCTAAACTCATAGTGTCTGGTCTCTCGTAGAAGTTATCAAGTGCAGTTTTGGCTTTAGCATTGTATAAGAATGCTCCTGCCCAGCCTTTAGCTGACCCCAGGACGTCAGAATTGGAGAAGCCTCCAACGAAAACGATGAAATTGATATCTGACAGATCCTCTCTTCCTGCAATCAAATCTGTCATGTGTACATCTTTGACATCAAATCCTGCAAGGTGCATGGCATATGCCATTTCGCGATCTCCATTTACACCTTTCTCTCTAATGATGGCTGCTTTTATCCCAGTTTTAGACGTTCTGTGTTTGTCAATATTGAATTGAGATAACTTGCCTGTAAATGAAGAAGGGAAATTAAACGCCAACCCTTGTTTTTTGTAATGCTCAAATCTACTTGTTGCCAGTGTTTGTCCAGATTGTTTTTGATCTAATAGATAAGAAGTCTTATACCAGAGATCGCGAAGGCGATCGATATCAAATGATTGCTTGTTTGCTCTGTGGGTTAAGTCTATATTTCTTTCAGAAGTGACAGTGCCTATTTTGGTAAAGTCAATTTTATTATCACGGAGCATAGTCTCAATTTCAGGATCATTATCTGCCTGAATAAGAATGGCTGGTTTTTCGCTGAAGAGCACTTTGACCAGGTCATCACTTAGTGATGATAGATTAACAGATAGCCCAACTCCAGGAGTAGGGAAACACATTTCGAGCATCGTTGTGATCAATCCACCTGCTGAGATGTCATGTCCAGCCAGTACAAGTCCATCATTGATTAACTGCTGGACAGTGTTGAAAGTATTTTTGAAATAATCAGCATCCAAAATGCTCGGCACATTATCTCCAATCTTATTGAGTACTTGTCCCAGACTACTTCCGCCTAGGTGGAAGTCACCTTGAGAGAAGTCAACATAATAAAGAGATGACCCTACTTTATTGATAAGTGCAGGACTTATTGTTTTATTGATGTCCGAGACTTCTGCAACTGCAGAAATTATCACTGTGCCTGGAGAATAAACAACTTTACCACCGCTATATTTCTGAGTCATTGAGAGTGAATCCTTCCCTGTTGGAATGTTTATGCCAAGGCTACATGCAAAATCACTAATTGACTGTACCGCATCATAGAGTCTCTTATTTTCCCCTTTGTTTTTTGCTGGCCACATCCAGTTGGCACTTAGCGATACTCCTTTAAGTCCGTGTGTTAGTGGTGCCCAGATCAGGTTGGTCAGTGCTTCTGCTATTGAAAGTTGTGAACCAGCAATTGGATCGGTAAGTGCTGAAACAGGTGCATGTCCTATGGCTGTCGCTACACCTTTTTGACCTTGATAGTCTAGTGCCACTACACCAAGATTATTTAAAGGCAATTGTATTTCACCGCATGTTTGCTGCGTGGCTACTTTCCCAGTTACCGATCTATCGACTTTATTAGTCAACCAATCTTTACAAGCTACGGCTTCCAGCTGTAGTACATCCTCCAAGTAAGTTTGTAAATCTTCTGATTTATATGATATAGATTCGAACGATTCTTTCTCTGAGGAATCTTCTAAAACAGTTTTGGGTGATGCCCCAAACATGTGTTCTAATTTCCAATCAACCGCATTGATTTTTGTGTTATCATTTTTGAAGACAAATCGCATGTCCTCAGTGGCTTCGCCTACTGTGTACATTGGAGATCGTTCACGTTGGGCTACTTGTTCCAAAGTGTCAATGTCTTTCTCCTTCATAATCAGTCCCATCCGTTCCTGAGATTCATTGCCCGCAATCTCTTTGTCAGAGAGGGTAGGGTCACCCACAGGAAGTGCATTCGTATCGATTACACCGCCCGTATCTTCTAATAATTCAGATAGACAATTGAGATGCCCACCTGCCCCGTGATCGTGAATAGAGACTATAGGGTTGCTGTCGCTTTCTTGCATTGCACGAATAGCATTCATCGCACGTTTCTGCATTTCAGGATTGGATCGTTGAATCGCATTCAATTCGATACTGTTGTCAAATTCTCCAGTAGCCACAGAAGAGACGGCTCCTCCACCCATACCTATCCGGTAGTTATCACCACCGAGAATAACCACTTTATCTCCCTTCTGAGGAATGTCTTTTTGCGCATCTTCTTTTTTACCGAAACCAACTCCTCCAGCCATCATGATTACTTTGTCAAATCCGTAGCTTTTGCCGTTCTCTTCGTGTTCGAAGGTAAGTACACTACCATTGATCAATGGCTGTCCGAATTTATTACCAAAGTCACTCGCGCCATCTGACGCTTTGATGAGGATATCCATAGGTGTTTGGTACAACCAATCTCGTTCCTTCATGCTTTTTTCCCATTCACGATCTTTATCCAAGCGGGAATATGAAGTCATATACACGGCAGTACCTGCCAAAGGCAAACTTCCTTTCCCCCCAGCAAGTCTATCACGAATCTCACCACCAGCACCAGTTGCAGCACCATTGAATGGCTCTACTGTCGTTGGGAAATTGTGCGTTTCTGCTTTTATCGAAATGATGGAGTCAATATTCTTAGTTTCGAAGTAATCAGAGGTATGTTGCGTTTTAGGTGCAAATTGTTCAATAGTTGGCCCTTCTACAAAGGCAACATTGTCTTTGTAAGCAGAGACAATATAATTAGGATGCTCTTTAGAGGTTTTTTTAATTAGTTGAAAAAGTGATGACTCTTTTTCCTCACCATCAATAATAAATTGACCGTTGAATATTTTGTGACGGCAATGCTCTGAGTTTACCTGAGAAAACCCGAAGACCTCACTGTCTGTTAATTTTCTTCCAATCTTTTTGCTGACACCATTTAGGTAATCAACTTCTTCTCCACTAAGTGCCAACCCTTCAGATTTATTATATGCATCAATATCCTCAATATAAAGAACAGGTTCTGGCAATTTATCTATGGTGAATATGTCCTGATCCAAAGAGGAATACAGCACCTCAAGCATCGGGTCATGTGCTGTATCGGGAGAATCAACTTGGGTAAATTCTTCAATCCGAATCACTCCGTCAATGCCCATGTTTTGGGTGATTTCCACTGCATTGGTACTCCAAGGAGTGACCATTTCTTTTCGAGGTCCAATGTAATGTCCCGCAAGTTCTTTTTGATCAAGAAACTCGGCATTTCCAAATAGCCAAATAAGTTTATCCTGAGTCGTCTGGTCTATTTTAGTTGTAGTGGATGCAGCGTAAATTTTGTAGGCACTTCCTTTGAAAAAAAGAATCATTCTTACGGGCTATTTTGAGTGATTGAATATTACGGCAAAGGTAAAAAAAGCAATGATTTTTTTATCCATTCCAGTAGAAAATTGAACCATCCATCATCAATATAAAATGTCATGGGCATGACTAATCATAGACGTTTATCAACTCAAGTAAACAATACTTCACCAAACTGGTTTATATAGGTGGTTAAATCACGATAAATATGAAATCAAAAAGATTGATACAAAAGTCTCTACCTCTAATCTTAGTATTGATTATGACAAGTAGCCTATGCATTGCGCAAGAATATGCCTACGAGAAAGGGGAAGTAGCTGTAGGAGGATATGATATTACTTCATATTTCGAAGATGAGCTGATAAAAGGTAAAAAGGAATTTCAAACTGAGTATGAAGGGGTGGTGTATTTATTTGCTAACCAATCAAACCTTAGCCAGTTCAGCAGCGAGCCTGAAAAGTATATTCCAGCATATGGAGGTTGGTGTGCAATGGCATTGTGTCAAGGTAAACTAGTGCAGCCAAATCCTAAGTTGTACTCAATCATTGATGATAAACTCCATCTTTTTGAAGTCAAGGTATTTTACAATGGCAAGGCTGAATGGTTCAAGAATCCAGAGGAGAATGGGCAAATTGCAAACTCAAAATATCAGGATGCTATCAATATTAAAAACTGACTGAGGTGAGGGTTCTTGTATTATTTGCCCTAATCAATCTCATCGCTTGCTCTTCTGGTAATGACCAACAAATTAGAATCATCACGACTACCGAGGAACCACAATTTGAATTAATTGATATAATATCCAATACATTGGGCGATCAGCTCGGACTCAGTATGAGTACCATTGTTGGTGACAATTCATATGCAAGTGTTGACTCGTTGCTCAACGATCGTGCGGACATCGCAATTATTGAAAACTTTACAAGTTATATGTCTGGTGTGAAAACCATTATGCCATTATATGAGCAAATTTTACATGTTTTTTATCATCAGGATATTCAAGCTTCGTCATTTAAAGAATTGTGTGAAGGAAAACGATTGTACCTTGGAGAACAAGGTTCGGCAACATTTATGTTGATGAATAAACTTTTTGTGGCGTTTGATGTAGATACTTCATTGGTTGATTTTACGGATCAAGTATTTGAGGAAGTGGATGTCTTTTGTGCTTTCACCCATATCATTAGAAAAGAAGACTTATCTGGAATGGAAGAGTTCAGATTATTTAGTTTTGACAAGGTTGACCACATCGGCAAAGGATCAATTATTGATGGGGTAAGTATCAGAAATCCATACCTATCTTCTTTCGTCCTTCCCAATCAAATTTACAATGAAATCAACCCTAATCCTGTTTTAACACTGTCGTCTGTAGCTGTCCTTGTAGGAAGAGAAGATCTTGAAAGGAATCTTGTATATGACATCGTAAAAACACTCAGGTCTAATAGGCTTCAGCCTGACAGGGAAGGCGTGATATCCCTGTTAGATTTCAATGATTCTTATAACCTTCACAATCTCAACTATCCCTTGCACGCAGGATCTATGGATTATATTGATCGCCATCAGCCATCATTTCTGGAACAATATGCAGAAGTGATAAGTGTCATTATTTCGCTAATAATTGCTTTTGGTAGTGCTATCTTTACATTCAATGGCTGGAATAAGCAGCGAAAGAAGAATAGAGTGGATAAATTTTACGCTAAAATACTTGAAATTAAGGCACTGGCTGAGAATAGCAATAATGCCGTTGATATTATGCAACTAGTTAGCCAAGTGCAGCTTACTCAAAATAAAGCATTTGAATTGCTGATGAATGAGAAGCTTGTAGCAGATGAAAGTTTTAGAATATTCGTAGAACTTTCTAAAGACACTATTCATTCTTTAGAGGCAAAGCTGGGAAGATTTGAGAAAGAACTCAGTGAAGTATAAAAACAACCAATGAAGGTGCCAAAAAGCATGCTTCATTGGTTTGAGGAAACTGTTATTTGCTAGGCTTCAACCATGCTTTTCTCAGAGCAAGTTGATCTTCAGTAGCATCTTCAGATAGCGCTATTTGATGCCTTCTTGATTTTTCTATTTTTCGCACAGGAGTTTCTAATTTCACTTCTTCACCCTCTCTCAAGACAGTATAACTGAAATTATTCCCTTCTATTAACTCGGCTTGTCTTTCCCCTATAAATGGACCAATTTTAGGACCTAAAGGAGGGAAGTCATTTCCATTGATTTTTTTAATAACATCCTCATTTTTGAACCCTAAAAGTTTCCCAAATTCATTCAATGCATCTTCGTTACGAATAAACAATGTTCCCGCTGCTGGGTCAGCTCCTATAACTGCATTGGAGATTCCAAGGTCAAAATCCATATATTTATCATCAGCAACATAGTCAATTCCAACCTTCTGGAACATCTCCTGATAAGGTAAAGTCTTATTGCCTCCTACATAGCTTTTTAAGAATTCCCCTACTTCAGGGTAAGTCATTTTGGTGATTTCATTAAACAATGCATCATCTGTGAATGCTTGATTTTTGCCATATTTTATGGCCAAATCTGCCATTAAGTTTTGAACGCCATATTCTCCTTTAGATAAGTCTCTTAGCACAATGTCCAAACACATTCCTATTAGCGCACCTTTTTGGTAAACATTACCATATTGATCAGCATATTTATCAAGTGTGAATTTGCTAATATCAGTAAAAGCTACGGTGTCAATATATCCTGAAGCATTGACCATTTTTCCACGCATCACTTGTAGATATTGCTCTTCTGAGATGATGTCATACTTCACTTGCATGTTGCCAGCGAAATATTCAGTAATACCCTCGTACATCCATAGATGTTTTGACATTTTGGGATCGTTGAAATCGAAGGCATGGATTTCCTCAGAATGAATATTCAGAGGAGTGACGATATGGAAGAACTCATGAGCCGCAAAGTTGCGTAGCTGTGTGCGCATCCCATCAATAGTTTGCTCTGGCATGTAATACATAGACGAGTATGAGTGCTCTAGTGCACCATAAGAAGTTACTGGCTGATCCGTAAAGTAAAATACAAAAGCATATTTGTCTACCGGAAGTTTTCCTCCCAAGAATTCATTTTGAGCACTTAAAATCTCAGAAAGCGTTTCTGCTATTTCCTTTGCCGTTACTACTTTATTAGGAGAATAGGAGCTAATCAACACTTCCGTGTTTGCTACTTTGATCAAAGCGGTGTCCACTTCTGCATACATTAACGGTGAGTCCACCAGCCTGTCATAACTTTCTACTGAATAGCTGTCCTTTTTTGTGCCACTAGCGACCTGCTGATTTTCCTTATTAAGAGAAGTGGAAAGGCTATTGACATTGTTTGCGATTAGACCAGTCCCTCCATAGAAGTTGTCTGGATGTATGATGTCAAAGTCAAAACCAATGTGCTTCATACCTTCGAAATATCCAAAAAAACTAGGGGTATTTATAACAAAGTTCTTTCCTTCTTCGAAGTTAGTTCCAGCTGGTTGAAATATGCTTGGCCCTTCTATTTCACTATCATAGCTATCTTCGATCCAATAACTCAACTTCGTGAGTTTATTGGCCTTACTGATTTTCCAGCTATTGTCATCCAATCTTTCTACTGTGAGCTCATTTCCTTTTTTGTCGAAGGCTTTGAGTTCAGAAACATAGCGTCCATAATCTGCAACACGATATGTTCCTGGAATGATTTTGGGCATATAGTAGATGATCTCAGATCCCTTTATTTTTGGAGCTGATAGCTCGATATACAATTTGTCATCTTTGATTTTCGTAAGGTCCACACTGTAGTGATACTTCTCAGCACCTCCCAAGGCAAAAGATTTGGCGAAAACACCAAAAGCTAATACAAGTAATAATAATCCGTTTTTCATTTTAAGTAGTTTATAGTTGTTGTTGTTAATATTGAATTTCTAAAACATTCCTATTGTTTGAGGTGATAGTGACAATGAAAATCCTTCCATACTCATGATGGGCAATGTCTTTGTATTTTTCTTTACCTAGCAACTGATTTACGGCCTTGGTGGTGGTGTTGCTATGTCCGCTGATCAGTACGGTTTTCCCAATATTTTGTTGGTATATCTTATCGATAAAATGAGCCTCAGATGGATCGTATACCGTTATTTTAACCTTAATTGCTTCGGATAATGGCAGTACTGTATTTATTGTACGCTTAAATGAGCTTGAATAGATAGCTGTGATACCAGTTGGTTCAAATTTAGTTTTAAGTTTTTGGGCTCGTTCTTCACCTTTCGGTGTGAGGTTAGGGTCATTGGTGCCATCAGATTGTTTTTCCGCATGTCGAATCAATATTATTGTGGTAATGGCATCGTTCTCTTGGCTATATAATGAACTTGTGAAAAGAGAAATGGCTAAAAGAATTATTAATTTTTTCATAATTATTCTCCTCTGTTTTCTTTGACTTTGTTGGGGACATCGCAGCCTTCACGCTTACGTGTGTCAGTAAGGTGAAATATTTTCCAGCCACTTTCTTCTTTATTAAGCATAAATGCATCCACTCCGCAATGACTAAATTTTCCCCCAGCATAAAACGCGTATTCAGTCCAGACATTCGCCAAGTTGCCATCTATATTGATTTGAACATTCCAAAGAGGCTCATCCCAAATCTCATCGTCTGGTGTACCAACAGCATCTAGAAATTTTTGTAATCCTTCATCTTTACGTAAAACAGCTTTCCCTTCTCTGTTGGTAAATGAAGTATATAATTGAGGATCATTACCAAATGTACTATGGACTTTGCTACTATCAGCTTCACGCATGCCATCAAAAAGGGTTAGTACAACATCCAAAACCTCTTGTTGTTCAGAAGTTAGGTTTGATTGTGGAATCATTTTGACTTGACCTGAGACCACTAAAGAACTGATAATCAATAGTGCTATAATAATGCTTTTCATGGTTGTTTAGAATTTCACACTCAAAAGTAGTTCGGAAAATTAATATTTCAGGCTCAAATTATGTAAACGGTATCCATTTGTGTAAAGCAAAAATGTACTTGATACTGAAATTTATATCATAAATTTTGAATTTCTCCGAAGTCAGATATATCAAGCACAAAGGATATTATCATGGTGGTAATATTGGCATAATTTTACAATCTTTGCATTTAGGAATTCGAGGGAAATAGATATCATTATTTGTTCCTTTTTTTATTAAAATCAACATTTTGAGAAAGATTCAACATATAGAAGTCAAGTCGGAAATTGCAGCTGGTACGAGGGGTGCTAGTTTGGGGATTGATGCATTGAAAGTAGCGAGTATAAATTCACAATCTTCCTACTTTAAAGGATATCAGGCAAAGGAGGTCGCTACTGAAAATCAAGTTCTTTTTGAAGAAAATGATACCCCTAATGCAAAGCATGTTGAAATAGTATATGAAATAGAGCAACGTGTTTGTAATGCCGTCTCCGAGACATTGAAAGAAGATAAGTTCCCATTGATTTTAGCAGGAGACCATTCGACTGCAGCTGGTACAATAAGTGGAATAAAAGCTGCAAATTCAGAAAAAAGACTCGGAGTTATTTGGATTGATGCGCATGCAGATCTTCATACACCATATACTACACCTTCGGGGAATATGCATGGGATGCCATTAGCGATGGTAAGTGGTGTTGATAATTTGGATTGCAAGATTAATGATCCATCAGAAAAAGAAGTGACTTATTGGAATAAGATCAAAGCAATAGGGGGAAGTGGCGCCAAAATTAATATCGAAGATATTGTTTTTGTGGTAGCTAGAGATTTGGAAAAATCCGAAATCCAATTACTTAAAAAACACGAAATCAAGAATTTCACCACCGATGAAGTTAGGACTATAGGTATAGAGCAAGTGGCGGAACAGGCACTTTCAAGATTGTCTGATTGTGACATTATTTATATTTCATTTGATGTGGATAGTATGGATGCTGCATTGTCAGTAGGTACTGGTACACCAGTGCCTAATGGACTGAGTGTCGAAGAGGCCATCAAACTCAATTGCCTACTTGTAAAAGATGCAAAAGTGTGTGCATGGGAAATGGTGGAGGTCAACCCAACCTTAGATACCGTCAATATGATGGCTGAGAATGCATTGCAAGTATTGGAGGCGACTACTAATGAGATTAAAGCTAGATTGGAAAAGTAATGAAAACCATTTCTTCCTTTATAGAAGAACACTATAAGCATTTTAACGCAGCGGCATTAGTTGATGCTGCCAAAGGCTATAAGCAACATCTTGCGGAGGGTAAGAAAATGTTGGTATCGCTTGCTGGTGCGATGAGCACTGCGGAATTAGGCAAGTCTTTTGCAGAGATGATCCGAGAAAATAAGGCCCAAATCATCTCTTGTACTGGTGCTAATCTGGAAGAAGATATCATGAACCTGGTGGCACATTCTCATTATAAACGAGTGCCAGAATACAGAGATTTAACTCCACAACAAGAATGGGGATTGTTAGAAAAAGGGTTTAACCGCGTAACTGATACTTGTATACCTGAAGAGGAGGCATTTAGAAGGTTGCAAGGGCATGTTTTTGAAATATGGAAAACAGCCGAAGAGAAAGGCGAGCGATATTTTCCACATGAATTCATGTATAAATTATTGCTATCAGGAGTGCTGGAGCAATACTATGAGATCGATGCCAAGGATAGTTGGATGTTGGCGGCTGCTGAAAAGAACTTGCCTATTATTGTCCCAGGTTGGGAAGATAGCACGATGGGAAATATCTTTGCTTCCTACTGTATGAAAGGGGAACTCCATCCATCTACCATGAAATCTGGTATTGAGTATATGACGTATTTGGCGGACTGGTACATCAAGGAAGCAGGAACAGATGGCATCGGCTTTTTTCAAATAGGTGGAGGCATAGCCGGAGACTTTCCGATCTGTGTGGTACCGATGCTTTATCAGGATATGGAATTGAAACAAACTCCTTTTTGGAGCTATTTCTGCCAGATATCAGACTCGACTACTAGCTATGGATCGTATTCGGGCGCGGTGCCTAATGAAAAAATCACCTGGGGGAAACTCGATATTAACACGCCTAAATTTATTGTGGAATCTGATGCTACTATCGTAGCACCACTCATATTTGCCTATGTATTAGGCTGGTAGGTGAACCTTTATTTGTGAAACGAATGTTAATTAGCTAACTTAGCTAAGTAATCTAGAAAAAATGACTATAGTCAATATACATCACGCCAAAACACATCTCTCGAAACTCATTGAAGCAGTGCTCAATGGAGAAGAAGTAGTAATCGCCAAAGCTGGTGAGCCAAAAGTCAAGTTGGTGATTGCCGAACCTAAAAAACGTATGCCTGGAGCTCTGAAAGGTAAGATATGGTTGGCAGATGATTGGGATTCTAAGGAGACCAATGAAGAGATAGCGAAGTTGTTTTATGAGGGGGATATTGGTGAGTAAACCCAAATACTTACTTGATACAAATGCAGTTATTTGGTGGTTGTTACATCATCCGAGACTTTCTGATGAACTCATTAATACTATTCAGACCAATGAAGTCTGTGTAAGTATGATAAGTTTGTGGGAAATCACTATCAAAAAACAAATCAAGAAATTAAGTTTGTCCAAAGATTTGTTACAAGCAATTAATGGAAGTCATTTTCGGCTTGTGAACCTAAATGTTCAGGACTTTGATAATTTAGGGACTCTTCCACTTCATCACCGTGACCCATTTGATCGAATTATAATAGCGCAAGCAATAACAGAAGGGTTAACGATCATCACTAGTGATAAAATTTTTGAACAATACCCTGTTGATATTTTGAAGATATAATATGAATATAGAATTAGCACTAAAAGAGCTTATTGCTCAAGCATTTCAATCGCTTTTCAGTCATGAAATGACAATAGAAGAAATATCACTTCAGCCAACACGCAAGGAGTTTGACGGGTCACATACGTTGGTTTGTTTTCCATTTGCGAGGATCTCGAAAAAGAACCCAGAAGAAACCGCAAAGACCATTGGTGAATACCTAAAGCAGGAGAGTGATCTGGTAAATAATTTCAATGTTGTAAAAGGCTTTTTGAATATTGTCCTTGAAGATAAAGTATGGGTAAATGTATTGAAAGGAATTTCTGAAAGAGAAAACTACGGTCAATTGCCAGGTTCAGGCAAAGAAGTGATGGTGGAATATTCTTCACCTAATACCAACAAGCCATTGCATTTGGGGCACTTGAGAAATATCTTCTTGGGATATTCTGTGTCTAACATACTCAAGGCAGGGGGCGACAAAGTTTACAAAGTTCAGATCATCAATGATCGTGGGATTCATATTTGTAAGTCCATGCTTGCTTGGCAGCGATTCGGAAATGGGGAAACACCTGCGTCAACTGGAAAGAAGGGGGATAAGCTGGTTGGAGATTACTATGTGAAGTTTGATCAGGAGTACAAGAAGGAGATCGCAACATTGGTCGAGCAAGGTCAGACTAAAGATGAAGCGGAGAAAAATGCACCAATCATTATTGAAGCACAGGAAATGCTTCAGAAATGGGAGCAAAAGGATCCGAAAGTATATGAACTTTGGGAAACTATGAACGCTTGGGTGTATGAAGGATTCAACGCCACATATACTCAAATGGGAGTTGATTTTGACAAACTATATTATGAATCGAACACCTACTTGCTAGGGAAAGATGAAGTAATGAAGGGAGTGGAGTCTGGAGCATTTTACCAGAAGACCGATGGTTCTGTTTGGGTAGATCTTACGGATAAAGGACTAGACGAAAAGCTTTTATTGAGAGCAGATGGTACTTCGGTCTATATGACGCAGGACATAGGTACCGCGATTCAAAGATTTCGTGAACATCCAGGCCTATCTCAGCAAGTCTACACAGTAGGCAACGAGCAAGAGTATCATTTCAAAGTGTTGTTCTTGATCTTGGAGAAGTTAGGCTACGAATGGGCGAAAGAAAATTATCATTTGTCTTATGGCATGGTAGATCTGCCAAGTGGGAAAATGAAGTCCAGAGAGGGGACAGTAGTCGATGCGGATGACTTGATGCAAGAGATGATTGATACTGCCGAAGCTCACACCAAAGAGCTCGGAAAGATTGATGGATTTGATGAAGCTGAAGCAAAGGCCTTATATAAGACTTTGGGATTGGGTGCATTGAAGTACTTTCTGATGAAGGTTGATCCTCGAAAGAAGATGTTGTTCGACCCAAAGGAGTCTATCCAATTTCATGGCAATACTGGGCCATTTATCCAATACACACATTCAAGAATATCAGCCATCCTGAGAAAGGCAAAAGAACTAGGATACGAACCGGCTGCTACTCATTTTGAGAATGTAAAGAATTTGGAGAAAACAGAGCAAGAGGCAATTTATCTAGTTAGTGAGTTTGAGAATAAGATACTGGAGGCTGGTAGAGAGCACTCTCCAGCAGTGATTGCTCAATATGTTTATGACTTGGCAAAAGACTACAACCGTTTTTATCAGGAAGTATCGATCTTCAATGAGACGGACAAAGACAAATTACACTTTAGAATAGCTTTCTCTCAAACAGTAGCGCAGGTCATAAAAAAGGGAATGGGGATGTTAGGAGTTACTGTGCCTGATAGAATGTAACATTAGCTATTAGCTTTTAGTCGTTAGCGACTAGAAGCTAATAGCTAATAGCTAAAAGCTAAAAGCTAATAACTATGAACTTGAAAATCTGGCTGTCCGCTTTTCGTCTTCGTACGCTTCCTCTTGCATTAAGCTGCATAGGGATGGGTAGTTTTTTAGCGGCCTCAGTGGGTAGTTTTAATGGAGTGATATTATCACTATGCATTTCTACTACCATATGCTTACAGATTCTTTCCAATCTTGCCAATGACTATGGGGATACGATGAATGGAGCGGATAGTGAAGAAAGGGAAGGGCCTTCACGCGCAGTGCAATCTGGAGCGATTTCTTTGAAAGCGATGAAGCTGGCAATAGGTGTATTTGTGGGACTATCTCTAGTCAGTGGATTATCTCTATTATATACTGCGTTTGGATTCGATTGGCAGAGTCTGCTGTTCTTTTTTGCATTGGGGATCTTGAGTATAGTCGCAGCGATCACCTATACCGCAGGTCGCAAACCCTATGGGTATGCCGGATTAGGTGATTTATCTGTTCTACTATTTTTTGGATTGGTGGGAGTGATGGGCTCTTCCTATTTGTATACACATACGATTCATTGGTCGTTTGTGCTTCCTGCCATGAGTTGTGGGTTATTTTCAGTTGCTGTACTCAATATCAACAATATCAGAGATATTGAGTCCGACAAGAAAGCAGGGAAATATTCGATCCCAGTAAGAATAGGAAGAGAGAAAGCAGTGATTTATCATTGGGTGTTGATCATTTTAGGAATTGCTGCTTCGGTCATTTTTGTAGCTCTCAATTACAATAATTACTATCAGTGGTTATTTGTTTTGATAATTCCACTATTCATTAAAAATGGTTTAGGCGTGGCGAAGCATAAAGAAGCTAAAGCCATTGATCCTTATCTTAAGCAAATGGCCATGTCTACTTTGTTGTTTGTTTTGTTGTTTGGGGTGGGTTTGATAATTTGAGGTAGAACTCATTTATTGATCGTATGTTATGCAAACACCGCTGAGTCTTATTGAAATAAGTTTTAACTTTCACGATGCATAATAGATGTCACACACAGCACGTGATGTACAAATGTTAGCGATTATTAAATCCAAAAAGTATGTTCTTCATAAATGAACGTTAAATGGCCAGAAGAATAACAGAGACTCCAGTCCCCAAAACTTTGTTCAAATACCGAGATTGGTCGAATAAGAATCATCGTAAGCTTATATCCAAGCAAGAAATTTATTTCCCTCGACCATCAGAATTTAATGATCCTTTTGACGGAAATATTCCAGTTCGTTGGGATTTAATGACATACGAAGAGTGTTTTGAGAAAAATCTAAAAATCATAAATATTGAACATAAGGACAAAGATCAAAGGTTAGTCAGGGAACATGCAAAGAAAGTAACGGATGAAAAGATAATGTGGCACCCTGATATTTTGGCACATGAGCGACCTGAACAATTGGAAAAATGGAATTCCATCATTGGTCTTTTTTCTCTTTCTTTAATCCCAGATAATATATTGATGTGGTCTCATTATTCAAATAACCATACAGGGTTCATTGTTGGCCTTGATACAAATTCACTAATTGAAGATTATGATTTTGACTATATCGAGCCAATAATTTACCAAAATGAATACCCACTTATTTCTGGGTTAGATGAAACTACAGACCAATTTTATAAGAAATTTTTTCATAAATCTGAACTATGGAGTTACGAGGAAGAATGGAGAATTAGCAAAAACCACATTGGAAAGAGAATTATAAAGCTTAATCAAAGCACGATAAATCAAATAATCATTGGGTGTAACACTGACTCTAAAGAATCTGAACAAATAACCAAACTCACCAAAAAGCATTTAGGAACTGAGATCCCAATTTTTAAGGCAATTAAGAATACTAACGATTTTGGACTAACGATAACAAAAATGGAATAATTAACGGTTTCTAGTATCATATAAAAATGCATGCGATTTCAGCCGAAAGGATGCTTTGGAGCAATTTGGAAAAACCGACACAAGAGTTAAATTTGAAAAGCGGTATGGCTAAGTTCGAAATGACAGCGAAGTGCTATTTAATCCGCACGACATTTAGACATGGTGTCAGTTTTTACTCATCCACCTTCAAAGTCTCCACATACTCAATTACCGCATCAATCTCTTCCCTGGAAAAATTCTTTCCGTAGGCTGGCATGGAGTTTTTTCCGTTGGCAATTAGCTCATGCATTTCGACTTTGGTTTGTTCGGAGATAGATAAGTCTTTGGCACCTGAAAGTCCTTTCTTCCCACTATCTCCATGACATAGAGCACATTGAGAGAGATAGAGTGCCTTGCCATGAGCAAGTACATCATAGCTTTCAGCCGCTTGGTTGGTTTCGATAGAAGCGGCTATTTCTTTCCTCTGACTCTTTTTTCCTCGATTCACTTCAGACAATCCATAAGCTCCTATAATCAATAATACAGCAACAAAGGCTAGTGGTTTTTTTGACTTCTTAAACCCAATAATGGCTAAAGGAATAGCAGCAAATACCAATAGATATTTCACAATCATTATCGTGGTAATCTCAGCAGCATTGATCAACAGGTAAATACCGGTAGCTAAGAATAAAAAGCTGATGATCATCTCAGGAATCTTGATCACCTTCGTGAACTTCTCCAGCTTTTCCTTATTACTCAATATCAGAATGAGCTTAATAATGTAGATAAGCAAGAATAGCGTGACCGCGAGTTTGTGCGTATGAAAAAATCCAGTGTACATGTGTATTGATTTTATTGTCTGACAAAGCTATTATATTTGTTTACACGATTGCAAAATGGCATAAATTTTTATGAAAAAAATCTATTACCTATCAACCTGTAGTACTTGTGCCCGCATTATCAAAGAGCTGGAGATTGGAGATGAATTTACTTATCAAGACATCAAGACCGATAAAATGACAGCTGCACAAATTGACGAAATGAAAGCTTTGGCTGGTTCGTATGAACAATTGTTCAGCAGAGTAGCTATGAAGTACAAGTCGATGGGTTTGAAAGAGAGAAACTTGAAAGAACAAGACTATCGTCAATACATTCTCGATGAATATACCTTTCTTAAAAGACCAGTTTTTTTAATAGATGGGGAGATCTTCATAGGAAATAGCAAGAAAAATATTGCAGCGGTAGCTGAAAAGCTTAATAACTGAGGTCGATTATTAAATAGTAATTAGTAAGAATTATAGTGACTTTGTTAAGAATAGCCAAAAAGAGTACGTCATTCAGAGACCAGAGTTTAAAAAAACCAGCGTAGGGGAATGACATATTTTAAGTTTTTCTGGTGCAAGTACTCTATAAAATTGGGAAAAATGCAACTTGCTCATTTACAACATTTTACAAAATCTGTCAATGGTAAGAAATACCGATAGGTTTTCTGAAGAATCTCATCATATCAATTGATAAGATTCTTCGCTATCGCCTGCCTGCCGACAAAGGCGGGCTCTGAATGACCTGCAAAATCAATTTTTGGTAAAAATTAAT
>Ga0209634_1000379_pt1 | contig 34434 bp, 50 predicted proteins | sample LinPmetageLP40_FD_184043 | JGI IMG/M metagenome (GOLD analysis project Ga0209634, IMG submission 184043) | Marine viral communities from the Pacific Ocean - LP-40 (SPAdes) (version 2) | ecosystem: Environmental > Aquatic > Marine > Oceanic | place: Pacific Ocean | collected 2010-08-26 | reverse complement strand
CCCCATGCAGACGATGATTCTGTTATACCAATGGAACTTGCTAGAGCAGCACAGGGCAGAGACGTTTCACTTAGTGCAAGTGATCCGATAGTTTGGGGATTAGACGTGGCTAGATTTGGTGGCGATAACTCAGCACTCTGTATTAGACAAGGCAACACAGTTTTTGAAATTAAAACTTTTAAATCGATGGATTTAATGCAATTATGCGGTGCGGTTAAAAATTTATACGATGATGCAACCGCAACAAACAGACCACAAGAGATTCTCATTGACGTAATTGGTTTGGGTAGTGGTGTTGTTGACAGACTTTCAGAACAAAGTTTACCCGTCAGAGGCGTAAACGTAGCTGAGTCTCCAGCGACCAGTAAGAACTATTTAAACCTGAGAGCAGAGCTTTGGTTTGCGATAAAAGATTGGTTGGCGCAACGTGATTGCCGACTTCCTTATGATGATGAGCTTGTAGCGGAATTGGTTGCGCCTTCCTACAAATATACATCAACAGGAAAAATAAAAATAGAGTCAAAAGAGGAAATGAAAAAAAGAGGAATCAAATCACCCGACAAAGCAGATGCACTTGCATTAACCATGGCAAGTTCGGCTGCAAGTTTTGGTGGAAGCACCTCCTTTTTAGGTTATAATTTCAAAAAACCTTTAAAATCCAAAATTCTACGAGTAGGTTAATAAATGGAATACAACAAAGAACAAGATGCTAAAGACAAAGTTAGTCAAGAAGCTAACGAAGAAGAACTGCAAGGCATCCTAAAATCAGAACTAGACGATGCTAGAGATTACATCGAGCAAGTAGGCGAAGATAGAGCTGAAGCAACCGAATATTATTTAGGTGATGCACCCAATGGACAAAGCTCCATGCAGTCAGAGTATGTTTCAACAGACGTTAGAGACAGCGTACTGTTTATGCTTCCGTCTATCATGCGAACTTTCTTTGGTACTAATAAAATAGTTGAGTTTGTACCACGCAACGCAGAGGATATTGCTCTTGCCACGCAACAAACAGACTACATCAACTACATCATTCAACAAAAAAACCCTGGTTTCAAAGTTATGTACGATGTGTTTAAAGATGCACTCATTAGAAAAACTGGTTTTGTCAAAGCCTATTGGGATGACAGCATTACTGCATCCACTCACGAATACACAAACGTATCACCAGAGGGTTATCAAGCTCTCATGCTAGATCCTGATGTCGAAATGGTTAAAGAAAAAGTAGAAATGCAATCCATGACCATCATCAATCCTGAAACGGGTGAAGAGATTACACAGGAAACTCCTGTTAGTTATGACCTAACTATCAGACGAGTTAAAGGCAAAAACCAAGTGTGTATCGAAAGCATACCACCTGAAGAAGTTTTAATATCTAGGTATGCAAGAGACTTACACAGTTCTCCTTACGTTGCACATCGCATGATTAAAACAGTTAGCGACTTGGTTGCTATGGGTTACGACAGAGAAGACATGGAACAATACGCTGGTTCTGGTAATTTAATTGACGCTGAAACTTTTGAAGAAGAAGAAGCAAGAAATCCATACTCAGACGGAATTTTTGATGCAAGAAACGATGCAGGACAAAAAAATGTTTTGTACGTTGAACACTATTTATTTTATGATTTAGATGGCGATGGAATAGACGAAAGAATAAGAGTATGTACTGTTGGCAATGGCTTAAATATAGTAAATACAGCTCAATGGGATGACTTACCGATAACTCTCTTCTGTCCTGATCCCGAACCGCACACCTCCATCGGTTCATGTCCAGCAGACTACTTGAAACCTATTCAAGCTGCTAAGTCTCAAATTATGCGAGACACGCTTGATAGTCTGGGCCACGCCATCTTCCCTCGCATGGGAGTCGTTGAAGGACAAGTCAACATTGACGATGTTCTCAACACCGACATAGGACAACCCATTAGAATGAGAGCGCCAGGTATGGTGCAACCATTTGCAGTTCCCTTTGTTGGTAAAGAGGCTTTCCCCGTTTTGTCTTACTTAGACGAAGCCAAAGAAAATAGAACAGGCGTATCTAAAGCATCGGCAGGACTAAACGCTGACGCATTACAAAGCTCAACTGCATCAGCAGTCTCAGCCACCATGTCAGGCGCACAAGGCAGAATAGAATTAATTTGCCGACACTTTGCCGATGGCATGAAAGATTTATTTAAACTGGTCAACAGCTTGGTAGTTAAACACCAAGACCAACCAGACATGGTAAGACTTAACAATGAGTTTGTACCTATCGATCCTCGTTACTGGGACAGCGACAAAGACTTAATTGTCAACGTGGCTATTTCTAAATCTAGCGATGCAGAAAAACAAGCTGTGTTATTACAAGTAGCAAGCAAACAAGAACAAATCCTACAACAGTTAGGCGTAAACAACCCATTGGTATCACTACAACAATACTCCAACACGCTTTCTAAATTAATAGAACAAGCTGGTTTCAAAGATACTCAATCCTTTATAAACTCTGAAGTACAACCGATACCACCGCAACCACCACAACCAACTCCGCAAGATATGTTGGCTCAAGCTGAAATGGAAAAAGCAAAAGTATCAGCACAGAAAGCTATGATAGATTCTGAAACAGATCGCATGAAAATCATCATGGATGATGATAGAAACCGAGATGAGGCAGAGGCTAACATTAGACTTAAAGCTGCTGAACTAAATGCTAAGTATGGCGCACAAATCAACGTAGCAGAGATCAACGCACTTATGGAAAGAGATAGAGAAACCATAAGACAAATTGCTAAGACCAACGCACAAGGATTGTTCACAGGCAATGGCACTTAAAATATTTGACATAGAAGTTCTTGAAGATGACTTGGTTTATGTTGGCAGCGACATAAGAGCCAAAAACAAAAAAGCAGCAATAGAGATTTTAAATTTAATGTCTGGTGGTATCATTACCGAAGATTCAGAAATATTAAAATGTGAAGAAAAAACATTGCATTAACTATGGCGACACCAAGAAGAGGCAAGGCAAAAGTAAAAGTAACTGCATCTGGTAAAAGAGTTAGTTATGGTCAAGCAGGCAACGCCAAAGGTGGTGGGCCTAGAGTTAAACCAGGAACATCGAAGGGTGATTCATATTGTGCAAGAAGTCTTGGCATAAAAAAAAGATTATCGAAGAAAAAACAAAATAATCCAAACACTCCAAACAATCTATCAAGAAAAAGATGGAAATGTGTTGGAGCTAAATCAAAAAGAAAATAAGGAGATAACTATGCCAGGTAAAAAGAAAGGACTATACGCAAACATTCAAGCTAAACGCAAAAGAATTAAAGCTGGTTCAAACGAAAGAATGAGAAAGGTTGGAGCTAAAGGCGCACCAACAGCTAAAAATTTTAAACAAGCAGCTAAAACTGCAAAGAAGAGGAAATAATTATGCCAAAAGGAAAAGGAACTTACGGATCTAAAAAAGGCAGACCGCCTAAAAAGAAAAAAACTAAATCTAAAAAAATGAAGTATTGATTATGAAAGGCGTTAATCATTACAAAAGAGATGGCACTTTACACAAAGGCAATATGCACAAAATGCCTAATGGAAGTTTACACTCAAATAAATCTCACACTAGCACAAGTGTAAAATTATTTCATTTTGGCGAACTAAGTAAAACAGCTAAAAAGAAAGCTAGAAAAAAATAGGTAATGATTGATAAACTCATCAAGCCTGTTGGTGATATTCTTGATAAGTTTGTTGCTGACAAGGATCTTAAACTCAAACTATCACACGAACTAGAAAAAGAAATAGTTTCTCTTAACAGAGCGCAGATAGAACTTAATAAGGTTGAAGCATCTCATGAGAATGTCTTTGTTGCAGGGTGGCGACCTTTTATTGGTTGGGCCTGTGGCATTGCATTGGTCTATCACTTTTTAATAGAACCAATCATTCAATACATATTAATTATTTCAGGCGCAGATTTTAGAACTCCTGAATTTGATTTTAGCCAACTCTCAACAATCGTTATGGCAATGCTTGGCATGAGCGGTTTAAGAACTTTTGAAAAAGTTAAAAAATAATGTGATTGTGTATGAAAAACAAAAATTACATAGATTGGGAACAATATCCCAACTTTTCACCTGAAGAGTTTGCTTGTCAACATTGCGGTGAAAATGGTATTAGTCAATTACTTTTAGATAAGTTACAATCACTGAGAACGGAACTTGATTTTCCTTTCAAAATTACATCTGGTTATCGTTGTAAAGATCACCCGATAGAAAAGAAAAAAGTTAATCCAGGCGCACACAGAGATGGCCTTGCTGCTGACATAGGAGTCAGAGGACACAAAGCATACGAAGTGATAGCCAAGGCAAGTGAGTTTGGTTTTACAGGAATAGGCGTTGCACAAAAAGGCGACAGTAGGTTTATTCATTTAGATGTATCGCCACATCAAGTAACCAGACCTAGACCTTGGATTTGGAGTTATTAAGGAGACATTATGGAATTTTTATTTTGGACAACAGTAATATTAATAGGAATAGGTCTATGTATTAGACACTTCCAACCTAATAGATGGGAAGCTCTAAAAAAGCTAATTAAAAACTAATGGAGCTGTCTCCATGGATTTTGTGGAACGCCCTCATTACATTGGTGTATATTCCGATACTAACCAGTCTCAGAAATACATCCAATGAAATTAAAAGGGTTGATATTCTTCTCAATAAAACAAGAGAAGAACTGCCAACTCATTATGTAACCAAAGCAGAGTTGCACAAAGACATGGATAGAATTTTTGACAGATTCGACAAAATAGACGAAAAAATTGATAAACTATTAAACTTATGATTAATCTTAGAGATCCAGAATTACAAGAAATATTAAATATGTTTATTGGAGGCGGAGCTGGTTCTGGTGGTGGACTCCCCAACCAAGGTAGAGGCAACGTACAAGCTCAACCATATTCTAGCGGTCAATCATACGCACAATCAATCGCTGGTGGTGAAAACATACCAGGCATGATTGCACCAGGCGTAAGTTACTCAGCAGCAAGACCAGAAGGTTATACTCAAGCAGATTTACAATATTACAATCCTGGGCCAGCACCCGTTATGCCAAGCGCACCAACTCAAGGCACTCCATTTTCACCCAACGAAGGTTTTGTGCAAATGCCAAGCGCACCTCAAGGTGTTGCAATGCCAGAAAGATACACACCAATGATTACAAATGCAGAGTCTCTTAAAAACCTATCAGACTTATTTAATGCAAGTATGCCTAGTGGCAATCAAGTTTCTGTAGATCCATTTATTGATGGCGAACCTATGGCAATAGATGACTTAATGCCAAGCGTTAACTCATCACCCATAGATTTTTCATTTAATCCATTTGAAGAAATAGCACCAGTTGTAGAACCAATGGTAGAAGATTTACCAAGTGTAGGATCATCACCAATAGACTTTTCATTCAATCCGTTTGTAGATATTAATGTTCCTGAAAGTGTTATACCAACACCAGAGCCTTCATATATTGCTCCTCCATTTGATACGCCTTTTAGACCTGATCCTATACAGTTTGAATCAGAACCATTTTTAGATCTCAAACCTTATCAACCTGTAACAACAATAGAAGATTACAATATTCCTGTTGATGTTATTCCAGAACTTCCAGTTGTATCTTTGCAAGACTTACCGACAACTCCAGTTGGTATGCCATTTACCCCAAATGATCCAATGCCATCAGTTTCAATGCAAGATTATAACGATCAGTTAATAAAAGAACTTTTAGATCCAAACTCAAATAGATTACCAACAAAAAACTTTGGTGGTTATGGTGATGTAAGAAGTTTTCTAAGATAATGGCAACACAAGAAGAAATCTTAAAATCAAACGAAGCTGAATTAATTTTAAATAGCGAAACATTCAAAAACGCTATAGAACATCTCAAAGACGAATACGTTAATCTTTGGTTATTAAGCAAACCAGAAGAAGTAACCAACAGAGAAGCACTCCACAAAGCAATCAAATTGCTTCCCGAAGTAGAAAAACATCTACGCATCATTATAGAGAAAGGAAAAATCACAAAATCTCAACTCAGCAGATTACATAAAGTTATGTAAAAAATGTGCAATTTGCACAAAAAAGCTGATAAAATTAAGTTTTTAACATTTTAGGTAAATCATGGCAATAACGGACAAACCGACTGCTTTACAATCCAACATGGAAAAAGCAGCTAATTCAATGGAAGCTCTATTGACTCCTCAAGAAGAAGTACCAGTAGAATCCCAAGAAGAAGCACCAGTAGAAATTAACGAAGAAGAAATCGACCAAGAGATTGAAGAATTGATTGAGGAAGATGATTCTGAAGATGATGACTACGAAGAAGAAGAACAGTCAGAGGAAGATCAAGTAGAAAACTTGGAGTCCGAAGAACCTCAACTCTACACCATTAGTGTTAATGGCGAAGATAAAGAAGTTACCCTCGAAGAACTCCAAAGTGGTTACAGTCGTCAGCAAGACTATACGCGCAAAACGCAAGAATTGGCTCAACAGAGAAAAACTATTGAGAATCAACAACAAGAGTTAGCGCAAAAAGACGCAATTTATTCTCAGTTGCTACCGAAGTTAGAGGCAACATTGAAGGGTGAGTTAGCTAATGAACCAGATTGGAACGCTTTATACGAAGCAGATCCTATTGCTTATGTCCGAGAAAAGGACATTTGGAATGAGAAGAAGCAAAAGTTGCAATCCGTACAAGCCGAACAACAAAGGACTCATCAAGAGGCCCAAGTTGAACAGCAAAAGAAACTCGCAGAGTTTGTTGAATACGGAAACCAACAGTTGCTACAACAAATTCCAGAATGGCAAAATAACGAAGTAGCTGGTAAAGAAAAACTAGCAATTCGTGAATATGGGATTAATGTCTTAGGCTATACGCCTCAAGAGATGGACTCAGTATATGATTATCGAGTTTTACTCGGTTTAAGAAATGCTTGGTTACAACAAAAGACAGTAGAAGCGACCAAGAAAAAGCCAACTGAAAAGAAGGCTGTGGCTCGGACAGCAAGACCTGGCACTTCAAATGTACCAAAAACTTCAACACCTGTGAAAAAAGCGCGTCAAACTTTAGCTAAAACTGGAAAAGTCCAGGATGCAGCTAAACTATTTGAACAAATAATTTAAACTTTTTAATATAGGAAAATATCATGGCGAAAGTAACAAATGCTTTTGATACATATACAGCAACCTCTGATAGAGAACAGTTAAGTAATATTATTTACAACATCTCTCCTCAGACAACTCCGTTTATGTCATCAATCGGAAAAAACTCAATTAGAAACGTAGTTTTTGATTGGCAAACTGAATCTCTACCAACACCCGTTGGTACTGGTAATCTTGAAGGTTTTGAACTATCAAGAGCAGCATCAACTGCTACTGTTAGAAATAGCAACGTAGCAATGATCTCCAAAAGAGATGCAACTGTAACTGGCTCTCAACAAGCTAGTGATCCAGCAGGTAAAAAGTCAGAAATGGCTCATCAACTTGCTATTATGTCTAAAGCACTTAAAAGAGATATGGAAACAGCTCTCTGTCAAAAAGGTGGAAAAACAACTGGTAATGCGACAACTGCTCGTTTAACTGGTGGTTTTGAGTCTTGGGTAAAGTCTAATGTTGACAACGCAGCAGGATCAACTCCTACTGGCGGTGGAACAGCTCCAACAGACGGAACTCAAAGAGCTTTGACTGAAGCACTTTTAAAAACTGCTTTACAGTCTTGTTTCTCTAATGGTGGAGAGCCTTCAATGGCAATCTGTGGGCCTGTTAATAAAGGAAAAATCTCAGGTTTTACTGGTAGATCACAAGCAAGACAATTTGTCGATGCTACTACAGTAGAAGCTAGTGTTTCTATTTATTCTTCAGACTTTGGAGAACTAAAAATCGTTCCATCTAACTTTAGTAGAGAAAGATCACTATTATTAGTAGATCCAGACTTTGCAAAAGTTTCTTACCTAAGAGACTTTGAAGCAGTCGACATTGCCACTATTGGTGATGCTGTTACTAAAATGATAGTCGTTGAATACGGACTTGAAGTGAGCAACGAAGCTGCTCATGGAGCGGTCGTTGATTTAACAACTTCATAAGTTAGTTAGATTTAGGGTGGTGTAAAAGCCACCCGCCTTTTTATTTATGCCACAGAAACGAACTGTTACCGATCACAAAACTGGCTACAAGTCAGAATTTATTACTGAAGATGACAAGCTCGTTTACCAGACAGTTCAAGATGTTGAACCTGTCATTGACCACGTTAAGAAACTTAGAGATAATACAATAAAGCCTGGAAAGGATATGCGACACATCGCTGAAGTTCCAATGGTTATTTATCAAAAAGCAATCCGAGAGGGTTGGGATAGAGACCCCGCAGAGTGGAAAAAGTGGTTAAACAATCCAGACAACAACGTATTTAGAACTTGGCAAGGTAAAGTATGACTTATGCAGAATTAAAATCTAATATAGCAAATTACTTAAATCGTTCAGATTTAACGTCATACATTGACACCTTTATTGACAGCACCGAAGCTGAACTCAATAGAAGATTACGCACAAAAGAAATGATTAAAAGAGCTACTGCAACAGCAGATAGCCAATATTTAACTGTACCGACTGATTGGCAAGAAGCCATCAACATAGAAATTACATCTAATAACTTTTCACCATTGTTTCAACAATCCATAGAAAGTTTAGATGTATACAGAAAAGCAAATAACAACACAGTTGGTCAACCTGTTTATTATGCAATGGTGGATGATTCAATAGAATTAGCACCAACTCCTGATGGTTCTTATACCCTACAGCTCACTTACTATGCTAAAATAAATGCGTTAAGTGATTCTAATACAACTAACTTTGTTTCAACGGATCATCCAGACGTTTATTTATATGGTGCATTAAAACACGCAAGTATATTTTTAATGGAAGATGAAAGAATACCTTTATTCACTAATCAGTTTGAAAAGGCATTAGAAGAAATAAGATTAGAACAAGAGAAAGCTGCATTTGGAAAAGGATCTTTAATGCAGAGAAGAAGAACTTACGGAAAAACCAGTAAGCGAATGTATTACTGGGCGAACAATTAATTAGGAGAATAGAATGGCAGGATTTACAGATTATTTAGAAGATAAAGTTTTAGATCATGTATTTGGTGGAAGTGCTTATTCAGCACCAGGAACTTTATATGTAGGTTTATTTACCGCAGCACCATCTGACACAGGTGGCGGAACAGAGTGTTCTGGTGGTTCTTACGCTCGTAAAAGTATGCCATCAATGGCTGTATCAGGAACTTCTCCAACAACAGCAACCAATGGCGCAGCAGTAGAATTTGCAACTGCAACTGGAGCTTGGGGAACTGTAACTCATGTTGGAATCTTTGACGCAGCATCTAGTGGAAACTTAATTGCTTGGGCAGCTTTGACAACACCAAAAGCAGTAACAAGTGGCGATGTTTTCAGATTCAATGCTGGCGAATTAGACGTTACTTTAGCTTAATAACATGGCCTCAGTAGGCTATGGTGCTTATAACTACGGGATAGCCGCATATGGCAATCCTCAATACCAAACTGCATCCGCAACAATAGCTCAAACATCAGGCGTAAGTGCCTCATCTAACATTGTTTTTGGTGCGTCTGCTACTTCAGCACAAACCAGCGCATTTACTTCTATTGGTACTTTAGTATTACTTGGCCAATCAACACTTGCACAAACAAGTGGAGTTAGCGCAGCAGGTCAAATTACTTTATCTGGTTCTGCAACCATAGCGCAAACCTCTGGCTTTAGTGCATCAGGTCAACTGGTTGACGAAACACCGGCCATCATAAGTCAAACTTCTGACTTTAACGCAAGTGCTAGTGTTTTATATACAGTATCATCAACCATTGCTCAAACTTCTGGTATGACTGGCGGTTCAGACATATTAGTAGACGGATCAGCAACTATAGCTCAAACAAGTGGAGTTACTGCAAGTTGTGTTTTAGTGCATTTAGGATTTGCAACCATAGCTCAAACTTCTGGTTTGACTGCATCTTCAGTATCTACATTTGGTGCTTCTGCAACAATTACACAGACAAGTGGATTTAGTGCCAATACAAACACAACACATGGCGCAAGTTCCACGATAGCAGAATTAAGTGGATTTTCGGCGGAAGGTGGCTTAAAATGGAATGACCAGACTGTAGCAAATACGACTTACACGAATCAAACTCCAGCTACAACAACTTGGACAAATCAGACACCATCAACAACGAATTGGACTGATATAGCAGCTTAAAACAGGTAATTTTTTATGGCAGATACATTTACAACGAATTTAAACTTAACCAAACCCGAGGTCGGTGCATCTACTGATACCTGGGGAACAAAAATCAATACTGACTTAGATGCAGTTGATGCAATTTTTGCCGCAACTGGTACATCGGTTGCAATTAACCTAGACGGAGCAGTTATTGATAGTTCTGTCATTGGTGGCACTACTCCTGCTGCTGGTACTTTTACCACTGCAACAGCTACAACTTTAACAGCAAATACATCTGCTGGAGTCGGTGGTGGATCTACAAATGGTGTAGCAATATCACAAGGTGCTATAGCCATTAAAAATGGTGGCACTAAATCAAGAGTTGATTTTTATTGTGAGTCAAGCAATGCTCATTACACAAGATTAGAAGCTGCGCCTCATGCCTCTTATTCAGGTAATCCAACAGTAACTTTACCAACAAGCACAGGTACTCTTGCATTAACCTCAAGTGATATTACAGGTAATGCAGCAACAGCCACAGCACTTGCAACCGCTAGAACTATTGGTGGCGTAAGTTTTAATGGCACAGCAAATATTGTACCGACAACTTTTGCAACAGCATCTTTTTCAGGTGTTGTTACAGCAGCAACTTCAGCAAAAATTACACAAGTTGCACTTACTTCAAGCTCTAACGCAGTAGCTTGGGATTCAGCAGCAGCAGCCAACGCCTATCACGTTACTACAGAGAATACGACTTTTGCAGCACCAAGTAATGCTGTAGAAGGTGCAATCATTTCTGTAGAACTGGCCCAAGGCGGAACACCAAGAACGATAGCTTGGAACACAGTCTTTGAGTTTGCTGCAAGTACAGCACCAACTGTTACAGCTACCGCAAGTAAAACTGACATCTTTAGTTTTAGATACAACGGAGCAGTCTGGCAAGAAATCGGTAGAGTTCAAAACCTAGCACAAACATAATATGGAAACGCTACAGCGTACTGCAAATAGAGGAAGCATATCTACTGGGTATGATATTGATAACTCTTTGAAGATTGAAGCTGATTATGCTGAAAGGATACAGAGAGTTTATTCAGGTCAATCAGGTAGCATTAGTAGCAGAACCCCAACTAGCACAAAAATAGCAACCATATCTTTTTGGATAAAAAGAACAGAGTTGCAACCAAGTGGCAACCATCTTTGTTTTCTTGCAGATGCTAATTTTACTTGGGTAGGCTTTAATAATGATAATTTGTATATCTATGGGCAAACTTCAGGTATTGGTTTAAGGTCAACCGCTTTTTTTAGAGACACTTCAGCTTGGTATCATATCGTTGTAGCTTTTGATACAACTCAAAGCACTGCTTCTAATAGAGCTAAAGCCTATGTAAATGGTGTGCAAGTAACAGCTTGGGGTGTTCAGGAAGATTATGGCACACAAAATAATGATATTGACTTGTATGACACTAACACAAGTCATTATTTGGGTTGGTCAGATGCACAATCACAAAGCGGCTATTATGCAGAATTTTATTTAATAGATGGTCAGCAATTAGCACCAACAGAGTTTGGCGAAACAGATAGTGATTCAGGTATTTGGAAACCTAAAGCCTATGGTGGAACTTTTGGGAATCAAGGTTATCATCTTGATTTTAAAGATTCGTCTGCTTTAGGGGCTGATGTTAGTGGTAATGGTAATAATTTTACAGCTTTATACAACATCACAGCAGCCGACCAAGCAACTGACACACCGACCAATAATTTTTCAAATTTAGAAGTTGGTAGAAACCCTGCTGCTACTTTTATAACATTTACCGAAGGAAACACAAAATTAACTTATGCTGGTTCAACAACTGCGTATGATTCAGATGGTTCAGGCATATCAAACTTTAGAGTTAATACTAGTGGAAAATGGTATATGGAATTTAGTTTTGCTGGAGACGGAGATAGAGCAGTAGTTGGTGTAGTATCTGACCAAGGAGCGAATCACGGTGCTGATACAGATTACACAAGATACATAATGTATAGAGGAAATGATGGTCATGTTATTTATAATACAAACGGAACTGATGTTAATGTTTCAGGAGCAGGACCAACATACGATAGTCCCGATATTATAGGAATTGTTCTTGATTGCGACAATGAAAGAGTTAGTTTTTCTAAAAATGGTAGTTGGATTGATGGTTCGGGTTCAAGTGCGAGCAATAGTTCTCCTACATATTATGTAGATTGGACTGGACACGATTTTTTAACAAATAGTACAGGTAATGGAAATTGTGTTTTTGTTTGTACTAATTATGTTAATAGTGGTACTCCAGTAATTGAAGCAAACTTTGGTGGCTATACAGTCAATTCAATCTCAAGTGGAAACACCGATGCCAATGGTTATGGAAACTTTGAATATGAACCACCATCGGGCTACTACGCCTTATGCACTAAAAACTTAGCGGAGTACGGATAATGGCTTATACAAATATAGACGACCCAAGTGCACATTTTCAGACTGCTCTTTATACAGGTAATGGTTCTACTCAATCTATCACCAATGATGGGAACAGCGATATGCAACCTGATTGGGTTTGGATAAAATCAAGAAGCAATGCAAGTTGGCACTCCTTACAAGATTCATCAAGAGGAGCAACAAAAACTTTATTTTCAAATACAACTAATGCTGAAGTAACTTACACAAATGCACAGACTTCATTTGATAGTGATGGATTTAGTTTAGCTGCTGATTCAAGTGGTGGTAGTGTAAATGTAAATAGTAGGACTTATGTAGGATGGCAATGGAAAGCCAATGGTGGTACGACAGCTTCCAACAGTAATGGCTCTATAACTTCTACAGTTCAAGCCAATACCGATGCTGGATTTAGTATTATTACTTATACAGGCAATGGCACACAAAGTGGACAAACAGTAGGACATGGACTGGGTGCTGTACCTAAAGTGATTATATCTAAAGATAGAAATGCATCATCTAATGTTCCACATTGGCGTGTTTACCATGAAAGCATAGGTAACACCAAATATTTAACATTACAAGGCACTGATGCCGCAAGTACTTTTAATGATTGGGATAATACAACCCCAACATCTTCAGTATATTCAGTAGGTGGTGCAGGTGGTTATACTCCAACAAACAACAATAACACTCCTTATGTAGCTTATGTATTTGCAGAAAAACAAGGCTACAGCAAGTTTGGCAAGTATGTCGGTAATGGAAATGCAAATGGTCCGTTCATCTATACAGGCTTTAAACCTGCTTTTGTAATGACAAAAAGAACTGATACTACAAGTGGATGGTTCATACAAGATATAAAGCGTGGTATCAGAAACAGTAATTCAGGAACTGCTTTAGAAGCTAATACAAATCTTGCTGAATCAGGTATTGGTGCTACAAATTATGATATAGACTTTTTAAGTAATGGATTTAAACTTAGACAGAGCAATGCTTATTTAAACGCATCAGGCGGTACATACATCTACATGGCATTTGCAGAAAATCCATTTACCACCTCAACAGGCATACCAACAACAGCAAGATAGGAGTATAATTTTAATATGTGGGCATTAGTAGAATCAAATAACGTAACCAAGGTCTATACCAGACCTAAAGCAATTACCATTGGGGATATATCTTATCCGCAAAATATCTTTATGCTTTGGACTAGCTCTGAGCTAGAAGCCATAGGCATTTATGAAGTTATAATAGACAACACCAATTATAAAAATCCTGAATATTACATTAACACCAATCAAACTTTTGCGTTTGCAAGTGGAAAAGTAACTGCATCTTATGGTACAGCTACAGCAAAACAGTTAGACGATACAACTGATGATGATGGGGTTGTTACTAGAGGATTAAAGTACAATCACAATCAAGTCATTATCAATCAAGCCTATGGTTTACTCCAGCCTAATGATTGGTATGTGGTCAGAGAACAAGAAGCTGGTACAGCTATTCCTGCTGATTGGACTACTTTTAGATCAGGTGTCAGAACTACAGCAGCAGATATGCAAACAAAAATAAACGCTGTAACAACTGTAGATCAGTTAGCAGCTTTGTATGTTTACAACGATGCTGAACCACCAGTTCGACCATTAGGTGAATGGCCAACTCCACCCGAGGAGTAAAACATGGCGTTACTACCCGTAACTCCACCACCAGGAATCGTAACCAACGGAACTGATTACTCAAACAAAGGGCGTTGGGTAGACAGCGATCTTATACGTTTTCAAAATGGTTCACTCAAGCCTATCGGTGGTTGGGAAAAACTTAAAGATACAGCTCTTACTGGCACTCCAACAGGGATGTATGCCTATAAAACAAATGCAGGTAAAAATGTTTTAGCTGTTGGCACTAGACAAAAAATTTATGTTTTATTTGATGGTACTTGGTATGACATTACACCATCAGGTTTTGTAACTGACGCATCAGAAGATGCGCTAGGATTTGGTGCATATCAATATGGCAAAGAAGATTACGGAGATGCAAGAAGTCAATCAGGTTTATTTTTTGATTCTCAGTCTTGGTCTTTTGATAACTTTGGCGAACACCTACTCTTTTGCTGTGCAAGTGATGGCAAGATTTATAAATGGCGACCAGACTCAGGTTCAGGCTCACCCGATGCAACAGGTATTGTTCTAACTAATGCTCCAATTAATTGTGCTGGTGTATTGGTTAGTAATGAACGACACGTTATCGCATTAGGTGCTGGTGGAGATCCAAGAAAGGTTGCTTGGTCATCAAGAGAAACTACAACAACATGGACAGCAGCTTCAACAAATACTGCTGGTGATTTACAAATACCAACAGGCGGTAAAATCCTAAGTGGTATTAAATGGCAAACAGACATAGTTATATTTACCGATACAGGTATTGCTAGAATTTATTACGCTGGATCACCTTTTATTTATGGTATTCAAGATGCTGGTACTAACTGTCGGGTAACAGGCCCAAGAACAGTTGTCTCGGCTGGTAACTTCTTAGCATGGATGGGTGAAAACGCTTTCTTTATTTACGATGGTAATGTTAGAGAGATACCATGCGAAACTCACGATTTTGTGTATGACAACTTACAATATAACTTCCGCAGGGTTTCATGTGGTGGACATAACTCAAACTTTAATGAAATTTGGTGGTTCTTTCCAACCTCAACATCAACACCTAATAAATACGTTATATGGAACTACGCAGAGAATACTTGGTCTATAGGATCTATGGACAGAGGTTGTTGGATTGACCAAGGCGTGTTTGACTTTCCGATTGCGTGTGATGCAGCAGGCTTTGTGTATCAGCATGAAAGCACAACATTAAGCAACTCAACAAACATTGGTTCTGCTGTTCCGTTTGCAACAAGTGGGCCTATTGAAATAGGCAATGGCGATAACTATGTGCAATGTAATCAGATTATTCCAGATGAAGAGGCAAACACCTTACCTGGTGTAACCATTAGTTTCAAAGGTCGATTTACTCCATTGGGAGCTGAACAAGACTTTGGATCATTTACTTTTGAAACAGATGGCTACACGGATGCGAGATTTACAGGCAGACAAGTATCTATGACAGTTACAGGAACTACCACACAAGATTTTAAAGTTGGTAACATAAGATTAAGTTTAAAAAACCGAGGGCGTAGGTAATGGCAAGACGAGCCTTAACCAAGCCTGGTCAAGACTACGATGCTTCATACCAAAGCTATCTGGTAACAGAAATAGAGTACCGAGATGGTTTAACTTTTAAAAAAGGCGAACGAATTGAAGCCAATGGTGGCGATCAAACAGAAGTCGTTTTAGTGAGTCCAAATGGAACTAAGTATAGAATCACAGTCGACAATAGCGGAAACCTCTCTACCACCCAAGTTGCGTAAGGAAGACTGGGAAGTAGAGTTTGATAGGTGTAAGCCACACATTATTAGTGCATTAAAGTATCAAGATAGGTATAATCTAAGTGATATTAAAGAAAAAATCAGACAAGGACTTTTTCACATTTGGTCTGGTAAAGATGCTTTTTATGTATCTAGCTTTGGTGAATTTCCTAGATATAGAGTTTTAAACTTATTTCTATGTGGCGGAGACTACAACGAGCTAGAAGAAATGCTTAAAAGCATAGAGCTATTTGCAAAAGAACATGAGTGCAAGTACCTTACTGGCGGTGGTCGTAAGGGTTGGCTAAGAAAACTACAACATCTTGGCTTTGAACAAGAATATATGGTCAAGAAGGAATTATAATTATGGGTTTAGAAACAATCATACCAGCAGCAGTAGGTTTATATGGCGCATCAAAAGGTGGTGGCGATAAACAAACAGTACAAAATACCATTGATCCAGCAACACAGGCTAGATACGATGATTTATATAATAGAGCCAAGGGCATAGCTGGTCAGCCTTTTGTACCTTATACGGGCGCACAAGTAGCAGGATTTAATCCAGATCAACTACAAAGTTTTGATTCGGCTAGGGGTTCGTTTCAAGATTCTATGTCTTATAACCCAAGAGGGTTACTGTCTAACATGGGTACACAACCCTTAGACATTCAATCGTTTCAAAATCCTTACAACACACAAGTCATTGACCAATCATTAAATGATTTAGATAGAGCAAGACAAATAAGATTACAAAGCGATCAAGACCGAGCTATCGGAGCTGGTGCATTTGGTGGTTCTCGTTCTGCTTTATTAGAAGCTGAAACCAACAAAAACTTTGCTGATGCAGCAGCTAGAACATCAAGCAATCTTAGACAGTCTGGTTATAACAATTCTCTTAACGCAGCCATGCAAGACAGAAGTTTTAGAAGTGGCATACAGTCAGGATTACTAGGCGATCAATACAGAAACCTTGGTTTACTATCTGGTATTGGAACTCAACAACAAGGTCTGCAACAAGCAGGAATGGATGCTGGTTACAACGAGTTCTTACGAGCTTTAAAGTATGGGCCACAACAACTTGGTTTGTTATCTCAAGCTGTCTTTGGCATGACTCCAGGTGAAACTCAATCTACATCCAATAAACAAGGTATGCTTGGTAGAATTGGTGATGCGGCAGATTTATACGATACTGTTAAAGGATTTTTTTAATAGGTAAACAATGGCAATAAATAATAATATCCCAAACTTATTTCAACCCAGAGTTCCAGGTACAGCGTCTATGCCTATAACATACGACAGCACTCCAAATTTGTTCAACATAGATCAAGCTCAAGTTCAACAAGCTATTGATCAAAACAATCAAAACAAGATTAATGAAGAACAAGAACGAAGAAAAAGAGCAGACCAAAGTATGAAGTTGAAACAATTCGCTGATACATTGCGAATGATTAATGCAAATAAATCAGGCAACTATGGAGCTTCTAAAATTTTCTCTGACAGAATTGCTCAACGAAAATTATTAACAGAACAAAAACAGAAAGAGGCATTACTAAAAACGCAACAAGATGAATTTGTAAAAAATAATCCTCAGTATAGAAACGCAATTCAATTAAATACATTATTCCCAGGTTTAAAATTACCAACTGCAAAAGACAGAAGAATTGTTAAGGGTGTCGATGAACGTCAGTATTATGCAGACACAGGAGAATTGGTTTTACCAAACATTAAACCTGTGCAAGATTCATCAGATAATTTTGCTAACAGAGACAAGGTAAGAGATGATTATTTAAAAAGTTCTGGTGAGTTTGTAAAAGTTAGAGATGCTTACGACAGAATATTATCTACTGGTGCAAAAGAATCAAGTCCAGCAGGTGATTTAGCATTAATATTTAATTATATGAAAATGCTTGATCCTGGTTCTGTTGTTAGAGAAAGCGAGTTTGCAAACGCTGCTGCTTCAGGATCTTTTGGTCAAAGAGTTAAGGCTGCTTATGAAAGATATGCAAGTGGTGAAAGATTAACTGATGAAATGAGAAAAGATTTTATGACTCAAGCAGGAAACTTATTTTCTGGTCAGCAGGGTATTCAAACAAACAACATGAATGATTGGTCTAACATAGCAGAAGCGGAAGGAATGGATGCTAGTAAAATTGTTCTTGATTTGTCAAAATCAATTAAACCTAAAATATTTAAATTTAATGTAAAAATTATGTCAGATCTTGAACTTGCTAATTTAGATATAACTCAGTTCTCTGAAGAAGAGCAAAAAATAATTGACGCTGAGTTAGATTCTAGGAATTAATATGTCAGCCGACACAATAAAAGCCAAACAATTAAAACTAAAACAAAAATCTTTGGTTGGCAATACAATCCCACAGACAGACGTTGGTATGGCTAGTGGTATTACAAGAAATGCTTTACAGGGCCTTACCTTTGGTTTTTCGGATGAGATTGGCGCAGGAGTTGGAGCTGGTATTGATACCCTTTTTACCGACAAAACTTTTAACGAATCATTTGATAGAAGGGTTGAAGATTCAAGAAGTAAACTAAAATCATTTAGCAAAGCCAATCCAAAAACAGCCTTGGCAGCCGATGTAGTAGGATCTATTGCGCCTGTCGCTGCTTCGTTTTTATTGACACCCTTTACTGGTGGAGCAAGCCAAACTGGTACTGCAACAACAGCAGCAAGATTAGCAGCTAAAGGAAAAAAAGTTTTAGATAGCACTCCGCTGTTGGCAGGAAATGTAGCAAAGCCTGGAACAAACTTATTAAGAAAAAGTTATGAAGGCGCAAAGCTAGGTGGTAAGCAAGGTTTATTAGCTGGTTATGGTTATAGCGATGCAGACAACAACTTAGACAAATCTTTAGATACTGCTGGAACTGGGTTGCTTGGAACAACTCTTGGAGCAGCTTTACCACCAGCATTAAAAGTTGGTGGAAAAGTTATTGGTGGTATTAGTAACGCAATACAAAATGCAATACCAAAATCTACTTCTACTTTTGATAAAGCTGAAGTAAACGCAATCAGAAATATAACAGATCAGTTTTTAAATGATGATATTTCAGCAGAACAAGTTGTTTTAAAAATACAAGACAACATAGCAGCAGATAAATTAGAAGGATTATCACCAGCAGAAATATTAGCTGACTTTGGTGGAGAAGCTGTTGCAAGAAAACTTCGGGGTATAAAGGTTAGATTACCTGGATCAAATGTTGATGAAACTTTAATAGGCAGAACTACTGGAACAGACGAGGTGAAAGCAGCAAGTATTGGTTCAGACGCACCAAACATTCAATCAACAAGAGTTGGAAAAAGTTTAGAAGATACATCTAAAAAAACAATAAAAACTGAAGGTATAAATTTGGAAGGTGGCATTGATGATATTGAGTCTGCTATTCAAACTAAATTAAGACCTTTATATGATACTGCTTACGCAAAAAATACAGCAGTTAATAACTTAGATGTATACACAGAGATAAATAAATCACCTGTTCTAAGAAACGCATATCAAAAAGCAAAAGGTCTATATAACGAAAAGTTAATTGCTAGAGGAGAAGATCCAGTAAACATACCATCTTTAAATAAACTTTATAAAAAAGAAAAAAAACAAATTGTAGGTGTAACTGAGCTTTTGCCTTTAGAGTTTTTAGACATGATAAAAAGAGTAGCAGATCAAACTACTTTTAAAGCTGTAAGAGAAGGAACAATAGACGCACAGATGGCTGGGCCTAGAAAAAAAATTGCAAATAATTACAGAGACACTTTAAAATCATCAGTTCAAGGCGATGAGTATGTGAGTGCGCTTGACCAAGCATCAGACAAGTTTGGTTTATCAGATGCTTATAATAAAGGCATAGCAGCTAACAAGGTTTCAGCAAATACAAAAACTTTTAAATCTGCTTATGACAATTTAAAAACAGATGCAGAAAAAGATGCTTTTAGGGTTGGTGTTTTTCAATCTATTACAGATCAACTTTATAGAGTCAAGGATAGTCAAAATGTAGTTAATAATATTCTTGGCAGTCCATTATTACGAAACAAACTAGATGTTTTATTTGAAGGCAATGAAGCAGCTAAACAACAATTTATCAGTAGGTTATTAAGAGAGTCAAAAATGGCTCAAACAAATAAATTAGTAACTGGTGGCTCAAACACAGCAGACAAATTAGTAGATGAATCACAGGCCATTCAATCAATAGAAGAGCTTGGAATTGTTGCACAACAACCGACTAGCTCTGCTGGAGTAAGAGCTGGTGGTAGTTTGTTTTCAAGAGCCAGAGAATTAATTACTGATCCAACTGGAAGCAAGTCTAATGCACTAAGCAATGTTTTAATGGAAAGCAATCCTCAGAGACAAATGGAAATAATGGAGCTAATGCAACAACTGCAAAACCAGCAAAGATTTAAAAATACTTTATCTAACCTTGGTACAAGAGGAGCTACTAGAGTTGGAGTTAATCAATTTGGAGATTTTCTAGGATCGTCTAACTAATAAACCATGTCCAGACAGACGGAAAGGGTTGGTCGTAGTGGCGAATTCTTGACCGCATCAGTTCTAGCCAAAGTCTCCGATACAGTTGTGGTTGTACCTCACGCAGCCGAAGCCGATGTCATCTTTGAGTGGAATAACCATTTAATTAAGTGCCAAGTAAAAACAAGAAACAACATTGAGAAAGGTGGAATATCTTGGCGGTTTGATTTACGCAGAGGATCACACACTAAGAACAGAAAATATAAAGAAAACACACTAGATGTTTTTGCACTACTGTCTGTTCCATACAATACCATTTACTTCTTACCTTTTAATAATTGCAAAAAACAATCAATTTGTATATCAGATGAAATTATGAAAAATCTTAATTCGTTAGATAGTTTGCAGAGAGCCATGAATAGTATTTCATGGATTAATACTGACAGACATATGACAAATGTTGATCTATTTGACGATGATTCATTGGATGTAATAGGCTAGTTATTGGCTTAAAACAGCCATTAGGGTGTTTAGCTCAGTTGGTAGAGCATCTCGTTTACACCAATATAAATACATATCATTGCAAATCACTATACATCATTAATTCAGGGAAACGCTTGCAAAAGTGTCATACTTGATTCATTATTAATACTATAAATACACAAACAACACCTAAGTGTTGTCAAATGTATGACAAATGAAAACTGAAACTGGAACATTTACAGATCTATCTAAAACTCTAGGGAGATGTGTGAGTGTGGCAGACAGTCCTTGTATTGGCATTTGTTCTTGTACGCAATGGGGTGATGATCGTTGCAAGGGATGTGGAAGAACACAAACCGAGATAAGGGATTGGGGAACTTTCTCTAAGACAGAGAAAAAAATAATTAACTTGCGTAATGCGTCAGAGCATTACGACATTAGACATCTTAAACGAGGAGTAATAGATGAAATACAAAAACGACACGCAAATACAAGCACTTAAAATATACCCAACTGGTTATTACGTTTATTACAGAATTAATGGTAAGCGTAGAAGTATGAAGCTGGGATCTCTGGACTTGCCTATTAAAGTAGCAAGAAACCTAGCACAAAAAAACTTGGGCCTAGTAGCTACTGGTACTGATCCAATGGACAAGAAGAACAAGCTAACACTAGATGAGGCGTTTGCTAACTATGTGCAAAAACTTACCAACAAAGGATCAAATAGTGCAAAGCAATATATCTCCATTTATGAAAAGGATATTAAGAAACAATTTGGTCATAAACATTTAGATGAGATTTCTGACAGCGAGATACAAACACTACATGACAAGGTAACTCAACGTGCGCCAATAGCAGCTAACAAATGCCTGGAAGTATTAAAAGCAACTTATCGTCATGCCAAGATTAAAGACCACCCCATAGACGGAATAGAAAAGAACCCAGAGGCTAAACGTAAACGCTATCTAACCGAAGAAGAGCTGAATAGTGTTGTAAGAATATTAAATGCTAAATCTAAAATACCAGAGCTAACTAACTCAGTTGCATTTATTTGGTTGTTGATATTAACAGGTGCAAGGTGTGGTGAGGTGGCTGGTGCTAAATGGTCAGACTTGCAAGACAATAAACTTACATTAAAAAACCATAAGACCATGCGTTATGGTGATGACAGAGTTATCTATCTGTCTAAACAAGCCATGGGTATTATTAATACTTTGCCAAGAACAAGTGGCACGATAGTTGGCATCGGTAGTCCGAGAAAGTTTTGGGATGGAATCAGAAAACAAATCAATGCACCAGATTTAAGGTTGCATGATCTTCGACATAGCTACGCATCTTTTGGTATTGGTTTGGATATGAACCTAAGTATGGTCGGTAATTTGTTGGGCCATAGAGATATTGCAGCGACTCAACGCTATGCACATATCCATGAAAAGGTGTCAGTTGAGAACGCACAGAAGATTGGCGACCATATTCAGAAGATTATTATGAATGGCTAATTTTTGGTGGTTTTAGACAAAAACGGATTCACACAAAGCCCATGGTGGCGTTTTGTTGGCTTGGTCTAAGGTTTACTATTGACCAAGCAAAGATGTTCTTAGAAACTATCTAAAGGATCAACAGAACAATAATGCTGCAAACTAAGCCAACTATGGCAAATCTCATTATTTCTTCGTGGTTCATATTATTTTTTAATTAATCGTGGCAAAAACAATCCATGTTATCGTCATCAAATGGAAATTCTTGTTGCACATCAACTAAAGTAATTAATTCTCTATAACTTGGTCTATCTTTTCTAAATCTATTATTAAAATTTTCTTCAGTTTTTGCCCACCATTCTGCTTTTGACTTGTCCTCTTTAATAATTTGGTTAATTTTTTTTCTGCTTTTTAAAAAACATAAATCGCAATTACCATGAGGAGTTTCGTTGTCTATAATCGGTAAATTAAGATCAAAGTTTTGTTTTCTCCAAAAATCATTTACATCTTTTTTTGTTGCTTTAGCATCATATAGAGGAGTTAAATTAAATTTCTTTTGAGTATTTTTAGTTTTTTGTTTTGCCACCCTTCTCGGTTCGTCATACCTAAGACCAAGAACAGTATCGTAAATCTTAATGCCTTGTTGTTTCATGTAACTAGTGATGCGAACAATCTTTAACTTATCAGTACAAAATCTAGCAACTGGGTTAGGCAGCATAGCTTGGTCTTTATCGTACTTGCCTGGTGTATTTAATTCAGTCCTAGTTTTAAAATATTCAATCATCTTGGTAAACGGCTCTCCGTTCCTACTTGCTGTTCTGTAATCAACAATTTTTGTAATTTGTTTATCACCTCCATGCCAGTCAAACTCTAACCAAGCTATCTCAACACCCCATTTTTCTTGACAATCATTAACAAAATCTAATGTTTCTGGACATTCCTTGCCTGTGTTAGCAAAAATAACATATAAATCTTTTGGCAGTTTGCCATTATGTGCTTGTATTATGTGATACAACATATAGGCAGAAGTTCTACCTCCGCTAAAACTAATTACTGCTGGGCCTTCTATCTTGTATGGGTTCAACTTAAAGCTCTTTGTAATGCTCAATCAATTTGTTGAGATACCAAGCAGCTTTTTCTAAGTCCTGGATATTTTCTTCTTTGTCTTTGTAACGATAAAAGTATTTCCAAATGTTGCCTTCTAAATAAGATGGAAAATTATTTGAACCAACACGATCTTTGATTAAATCAATACACTCTATCGCACCTTGATAGTGTGCAGGTTTGTTAACCATATCTTTTTCCCCTTTCATTGCTTGATTCCATTCTTCAGGTGTTGCGTTATCTATAGACATTTTTGCTCCGTGTAAATTTAAAATTTTTTTTTAAAAAAAGTTTATTTTATTATTGCAAATTAAAAAAATATTTTTATAAGATTTTTTTTTTAAAATTTGCTTTTTTAAAAAACTATGTAGTAGAATATCATAATCGTGAACAAAGAGGTAAATAAATGAATAATAAAGTTTGGCTTACGCAAGAAGAGTTAGCAGAAAGATGGAGAAAGTCTCCTAGAACATTAGCAAACTACAGGGCGCAAGGTAAAGGCCCAGCCTATTCTAAAATGGGTGGCAAAGTTCTTTATGATCTTCAGGTAGTAGAAGAAACAGAAAATCAATCACGCATCGAACCAGTTACAAGTTAATTGGTAAACGCAAGGTCGAAAGGCCGCAGAGGAGAGCTAGAGTGCATACAGCATATAGAACAACTGTTGGGAATCAAATTGGAAGTTAATTACAGTCAATCATTTGGTGGTGGACACGACATACTTGGTTGTCCTGGCTATGCCATAGAAGTTAAAAGACGCAGAGCTGTATCACAAGCAGATCTAAAAAACTGGTGGGATCAAGCGGTTAAACAAGCAATCAAAGTTAATCTGTTGCCTTGTCTTTGGTACAGAGCTGACAGAGCAGATTGGAAAGTAGCCATACCAGATGTCTACGCACACAAAAACAATTTATTTCCCATAGAAGATTTCAACATAGCATCGGTTATGTCAACAGAACTGTGGGCGGCAATTATGAGAGAGGAGTACAACATTGGCACACGCAACACTAGCACCGAGTAGCATAAGCAGAGTGATTAGATGTCCTGGTTCAGCAATACCAAACGCTGAAGCACCATCTAACCCAAGTTTTCCTGCTGCAAGGGGAACAGCAATACATGAAATGTGCGAACAGTTATTGAAAGACAGATTAGATGGAATCACTCTTTCTGATTATTGGTTGGGCAGAACAGTTGAGCTTGAAGGTTTTGCCATAGAGATAGGGCAAGAAGAAATAGACATAGCCGAAACTTACGTCAACTACATCAGACAAAGAACTGAAGAGCTGAATGGAAAACTACTAATAGAAGAAAAACTTTACATGAATGAGATCAGCGATGACTGTTGGGGAACAAGCGATGCAGTAATTCTTGGAGAAGGTAATCGCATGGTAGTTGCAGATTTAAAGTCTGGTAATTTTCCAGTTGATGTAAATTTTAACGAACAATTAATGACATATAGTTTAGGAGCATTGGCGAGATTTGGTAATGAAAATACAGTCATAGAAATGACGATCATTCAACCAAGTAAAAAATCTTTTCATAAAGATGGGCCTATTAGAAGTTTTGATATTCAAGCTGTCGATCTAGTAGATTGGGGTTTCAATATCTTAAAACCAGCGTGTGAGGAAGCATTGGGTGAAGATCCAACCTACAACGCTGGAGATTGGTGTCGGTTTTGTGCATACAAACCTGACTGTGTAACATTTCAAAATAACCTGGAGGTTAAACAATGAAAGAAGAAGAGAAAGCGTTATTATCTTTTGAAGATAAAGACGGAAATAACAGACAAATCTTTAACAAAGATTTGACAGAAAAGGTGCAACCCTTGGTAGAAGAAATCCAACAGGATTTAAAAGCCGAGCAAGAACTTACCTCAACATTTAATGAGGCAACTAAAGTTATGCATCATATGCAATCGGTTCGTAGGAACATTAGTAATGCGTTAGAAAAACTAGAGGCAGCACTACCGCCTTACAAAAAGCCAGTAAAAATACATGGCGTTGATAGTGAGGTGGAGAAATGAGTCTAGCTGCAATCCAAAAGAAAGCGAAAGCGAAACCAAGCATTGTAATTATCTATGGCCCTTCTGGTCTTGGTAAAACTACACTTGCTGTTGGTTCTAAAGATCCCATAGTTATACAAACCGAAGAGGGTTTAGGTATCTTAACTAAGAACCGAGACATACCGCATTTCCCATTGGCAAAAGATTACGATACTTTCTATGGTTATCTCAAGTCGTTGGTTGATGAAAAGGAACTACCTTACTCAAGTCTAATTTTAGATTCACTTGATTGGTTAGAGCCATTAATACATCAAAAGACTTGCGAGACACATAAGCAACCAAGCATTGAATCGTTTGGTTATGGTCGTGGCTATTCTGAATCATTAAAATATTGGCGAGAAGTTTTAGACTTGCTCAATAGATTAAGAAACGAAAAGTCTATGCGAATTGTTTTGATTGCACACAATCAAATCAAAGCGTTTCACGATCCAAGCACAGAGGCTTACGACAGGCATGAGTTAAAAATGCACAAAGCTGCATCAGCTTTAGTATTAGAGGCAAGTGATATGTGTTTGTTCCTTAACTATAAAAAGGGAACAGTCAAAGTACAGGGTAACAAAGGACTAACTAATAAAACTGTTCAATCAGGAAGAATATTAGTTACGACTGAATCACCTGCTGCGGTTGCTAAAAATAGATATGGTTTACCAGAAGAAATACCAGTCGTTGAAGAAGGCGATGACTTTATTGTCAGAGCTGAAAAGACTTGGGCAGAGATTGGTAAGTTAATTAACAAAACTTAATGGCAAAGTTATCACATGACGATGCACTCTATTACATGAATAGAGCAAAGGTATTGTTGGATCATGTAACAGAACAAAATGGGGAACACGATCATCTTCTACCCATTGGCGGTAACAAAGAACTGGTAGAAATTACCAAGGACTTGTCCGAACTGATTGATCGTACAGGTGACTTTGAAGAGTACGATCTCGGATAAGTTTTTTTAGTGTTAATTTTTTTACGGAGGTAATTATGGTTGATTTAACACAATTTAATGATGGTGAGGCGTTTGACACAGCTAATTCAAATGGTAGTGGGGGAAGTTCTTTAGAACCAGGTCGCTACATTTTGCATTACGCTGGTTCAGACATGATAGAAGGGAAGAACAACTGGAAAGCATTGAAGATGCTTTTTGAGGTTGACGGAACGACTATCAATGTCAGCAACACTTTTACTATGGGATCTGATAATCCTAAAGCAGTAGACATAGGGCAAAACTCTTTGATGCTGTTTATGAACGCAGTTGGTGTCAACTCAATGAAAAATACTGACCAGCTAATCGGTAAGGCAGTATCAGCAGAGTTAATAAGAGCTGAGTCTGGTTATCTAGAAATCAAAGAAGATTTTGGTAAAACTTGGCAAATCGTAGGTGATGTTAAGTCAGAGCCAAAAGAAGAACCTAAACCAGATTCTTCAGTTGAAGATTCCATACCTTTCTAAGTATGACCTAGTAAATCGGAGACCAACCCTATGCGGTTATTGTCATGGGTTGGCTGCTCCGATGTTTACGAAATTTCAGGGCAATAGGTATGGTGGGTGTTCATTAGATCACCTTAATAAAATTCAACGAGGAGAGAAAATGCAAGAGATAAAAAATTTTGCAAACATAAACGAAGAGGGTTTAGATTACGCATTGGGGAAAGCTAAATCAGTTTATACAGATACACAAAAGAAAACAGGATCTTACGAATTACATAAGTGGTCGAAAGAACAGCGTTTAGCGTTTGTTCATTCGTTGGTGCGTTCTTATCTGAATCATGCTCATCATCAAGCAAAGACAGGTGAGAGCAGGAATGACTGATCTAACACAATTTTTTGGTGAGAAAGGGTTAGCGATAGATTCTAACTTTGCTTTTGCAGACAATGGCAAGAGCATACATGACTTAATTAACGAAATGCAGTCCAGAGGTCTGCTGGTTGATTTCGTGGACACTAGCGGAGAGCTAGTGCGTTGTAAGGTAGGAGCAGTTGACGGAGTAAGGCCAGACAAGTCTGGAGAGCAGTCAGGCTATTATGTTTACAATCAAATAGACGCAGAAAAATTTGTTTGCGTATTTGGTAATTGGCGTACCTCGTTTGAGGGTAAGTTCCTCAGTTATTCAGCCAACGATTTAACGCCAGGTCAACAACAAGACTTACAACGCAAGTTGGAAGAGGCTAATCGCAGGAGACAGGAAGCTAAGACAAAGCAGCAAGAAGAAGTTAGCGTATACGCAAAAGAAAAGTTTGAGTTGGCTGAAGATGTTATTCAACATAAGTATTTAGACGATAAAAATATAAAAAATTACGGGTTAAAACAAGCAAATGGTAATCTGCTTGTCGGTGTGTATTCTATCACCAAAACTAATACAGGAACATTAGTAAAAGATATAAAAAGCCTACAATATATCTTTCCGAACGGAGATAAAAAGTTTGTTGGTGGTGGAGCTGTTAGAGGCAATGTTAATCTAATAGGTTGCGATGTTTACGACCTATTGCATTTACCAAATTTAATTGTTTGTGAGGGGTACGCAACAGGAGCTTCGATATACGAGGCTACAGGTATTCCTTGCATGGTGGTATTTAGTGCTAATTTCTGTTTATCAGCGTGTACGAGACTTCGTGAGATAACAGGTCATAGCAACACAAAGCTAATATTAGCGTTAGACAACGATAAAAACCAAGTTGGCAATACCAAGGCCAACGAAGTTGCGACAGCAGTACAAAACAGCGTGGTAAGACTTCCAAGCATAATTGGAGATTACAACGATTTAGCTAATGAAAAGGGGAATGAGCAAGTCAAACTTGAGCTTATGGACAGTAAGTTTAATGTTCGTAAGTATGCCATTCGTAATCTTATTAACTCTCCTCCAGAAATCGAATGGCTGGTTGATGCGTTTATTCCCCTTTCTCGACCTGGTATTTTAGCTAGTGTTGGCGGTGTTGGTAAATCTCTTTCAGCTATTCAGTTAGCGTTGCAAGTTGCAATCGGTGGCAGTTGGTGGGGTAAACAAATTAAGCAGCGTGGCAATTCTATTATTTGGTCAGCAGAGGATGATTTAGCCGAGGTACATAGAAGAATCGAGACACTTGATCCAGAGGGCAAAAGATTTGATTCACCTTACGATGTTTATGTAATGCCGATACCAGAAATGACAGAGCCAATGATTTTGTTAAGGGAAGAAGGCATTACAGCTATGGGCCAAGAAGTATTAGAGGAGTTATTAAACATTAATAACTTAAAACTTTGTGTGTTTGATCCTCTCCAGGCATTTACTACAGGCAATATTAGTTCTAGCAATGAAGTTGGTCAGTTGTGGGGTAGTTATTGCTCTAACATAAGTGCGAGAACAGGAGCAACCTGTTTAACCATTCATCATTTATCTAAATCAGCGTTGAGTAATGATAGTGATGATGCAATGTCTCATCGTAGTGAAATTCGTGGAGCTTCTAGCATAGTTGACGGAGCAAGATTTGCCATTGCTATGTGGGTGGCAGACGAAGAAACCACCGAGAAAGTTTGCTCAGAACAAGGCATGGATTTTAATAGAATGTCAGTTGTAAAAGCGGGATTGGTTAAAAGTAATTCAGGTAATGTTGATTACGCAGTTAAGACATTGATACGCAAAGATGCAGTATTGGAAATTTTAGATAATAATAAGTCATTTGAGTGGAATTAATGAACGATACAGTCAAAGCAGTAATATTTATTAAAGATGCAATTAATCTTAGCCAAGATGAATTGAAGGAGAAGTTTAAAGAGGCGGTTGATAATAATAAGATCAACCATTTTGAAATTAAAACGAGAGGTACAAAAAATGATTAATTACCCATGCGGTTGGTTTGATGTTGAACAATTACCAGGAGGATCGAGAGCAAAATGAAATGTTTTAATTGTGATGCCAATATGAAGTTGGAAAGAGAAAAGGATATTAGCCGATATAACCATTGTTTTGATCTAAAGCTGAGTTTTAGTTGTCAAGAATGTGGAGCTGTGGCAAATGCTTATCCACCCAAAGATGATTTATTAGACGAACCAATTAGACGAAGTGGTGAATATCATGGGTAAGGGTGATATGCCAAGACCTGGAGCTTACTCACAAGAATACAAGGATAATTGGGAACGTATCTTTGGTGATAAGGCAAAAGCCAGAAAGAAAATACCAGATCATGCTAAGTCTAAAATGCATCAAGATAAGACAAAATATGATAGAAATAAGGTCAAAAAGAAATAGTTTTTATGGAAGTTCTGTTAAGACTTTATAGAAGAACTGTTAAGACTTTATGGAAGATCTGTTAAGACTTTAACGTAATGTAGTTAAGCATATCCATAACATAACATAACATATAGGGAGAAATGGTCTAAAGACCATTTTCCCCAAGAATAATTAGAAGAGGAGGAGTTGAATTGGTTGAGAAATTTTGGTGGATTACAACGGATAGTGTAATTGAAAAAGACGTGGGTTTTGTCGCCCATGGAGTAGCGAAGAAATATAAAAGTTTTGCGAAGTTAAAAGGGGTGGTTTGGAAGTGGTTTAGACGCCAGGCTGGGAGAACCGATCTAAATGCAGCTGAGACTATTGTTCTTTGGGCGATATGTGAACGTCATAGAGCAGAATCAATGAGTTGTCGTGATGCGTTTAGTTATTTAGCGAAGATGACAGGATTAACACCGAAAACAGTTGGCAAGGCTATTCAGTCTTTGGTGGATAAAGAAGTTATTTGGTTGGCGGTAGAGGGAGAGAGGGTACTCTTGCGGAAAGCAAGACGGAATGGGAGAAAGCATATTCTCCTTATTGGTCTAGGGGTGGCTATGGTTGAGGAGGGAGACTAGAGGTTCTCAAATATCCTAACAGCTATATAAATACCTATTAGGATAGTAAGCCAGATTAAAAAACCTATGCCGAATATGAAGCCTATTATCTCAATCATATTTGTTCCACCTTGGTTTTCTTGCGTTTATCTCTTGGGTACTCAATGACTACACGACCACTAGCAAAACGTGTTTCAATCCGTCCTGGTCTTATATCAAGCATGGTTATTTGTCCGTCTAATTGCTCTTGGTCTAGGCGTTGGCGTTGTTCTTCTACTTTGTCGCTGTGCTGTGTCATGCTTTCACCTCTTGCAAGTTGTAAGCCTTAGCAAATGAATTATCTTTTTCTGAATATTCAGAATTAAGTTGTATTATTGCTCCGTTTGGTACTGCTGGACATTCTTTGTGTAGATCAGCTCCTAGCATTACCTTTTTATTTGCTCCGATAAATACTGTTATGCGATCTGAAAATATATTTATCAGTTGGCACATATCGACAAGCGATAATTGATTTGCGATCTCTATTAAATCGCCTTTGTAATGTTTTTCTTTTACTTTTTGCATATTTAATTACTCCTATTGAAATGCGATCTGTTTGATTAAGTTTTCTATTGATGCCAAGGTTTTTTTCTCCTCGGTTGTCTGCTTGGCCTTGGTTATTAATTGTTTACCTTTATCGGCTAGGGCGTTAATGATTAAATCCCTTTCCTTGTCGGTTGCTTGTAGTTTAAGAATTGGCATTTTCGCTTTCCTCTATCGATTTGATAGTTTTATCTGCACATTCAGAACAAAAATAACTTTGTAAATTAATATTTTTATTTTGTTCTTGCCATTTATTTATTTGAGTATCGGAACAATCAAGTATTTCTTCTATACCTAAACAACCTGCTAATTCATCATTCCAAGTAAAATCTGTTTCACATACTTCACAATTTCTTGTATCTAAATTACTCATCTTCGTTCTCCTATTAAATAACTGCTTTCGCAATTACGATTATTATAAAAACCATTAGAGCAACAAAGATCAGATTTTCTGTCATCTCTCGTGCTACATCGTGCCATGGTTTAGGTTGTCTTGGTTTGTTGAATTGTTGGGCGTAGTCTTTCATTTACGCCACCTCTTCAGAATTAAGAATTTGATAACAAATATTTTCAACTGACCACCAAGCTAAAAGATTTTTAAATGATGTATCGCTGTTTATATCTTTAGCACCTGTTAAAGCTCCGATATATTCAAAGACATCTTTATAACCGAATTGCTTTGTCTCCTCTTCTAACATTTCCCATATTTCATTTTTATGGTCATCATAGAATTTTGTTGTGTCGTCATAATAAATAAGATCATTACAAGCTCCATTTACACAACCTTGTTCAGATATGTTTTTTATATCTTCTGTTTCTTGGGTTTCTAATATCCATTCTTTAATATCCATCTCTCTCTCCTAATGTGTAGCCTTAATTGGCTACATAAGAATTTTAACATCATAAAACATCACAAAACAACCCAACAAGGGCAAAAAAGTGGTCTTTTTGTATAAAAAGGGCGGTTTTTCCTATAAAATCGGCATATAAAAGGGGCATTAATGGAACAAAAAGAACAAAAACTTCCTAAAAAACCAGGCAGAAAGCCAATTAATATAGATATTGTTGAGTTAGAAAGACTTGCTGGAATGGGATTGAGTGAGCGTCAAATAGCGTCAGCTCTTGATATAAGCAATTCTACTCTGACTAGAAAGAAACATATTAAGCAAATAGAACACGCTTTAAAAAAGGGAAGGGCAAAAGCTGTTGCCTTGGTTAGCTCAAAACTTTTTGATAATGCGATGGAAGGAAAAGAAACCTCGGCCATTTTCTTTCTTAAAAACAGAGACCCCGAAAACTGGAAAGATCGTCAAGAAGTAATTAACGCATCAATTAATTTGAATGATGTAATAAACGTGGCAAAGACCAGGATCGGCGGTTCTATGACAAATATAATTGATGCGAAAGAAATAAACCCTTTACATACAAGCGATGGAGAGGGGGGACAACTCGTTTCAAAGAAGTTGCAAGAAAAAAACAAGGTTAAGAGCTGATTAATATTTACCCCCAAAGATTAAATCAGCAGCAAGGATGGAAAACCTTTTGGCGTTCGCTCCTCGCATCAAATCGCCAATATACCCCCCCTTGCACTTTTGCGACGGGGCAATGTATGTGGAACTGTTGAACTAAAATTTTTTTATTTTTTATGGCAAAGCTAAAAGTAATACCGCTTACACTTAAAACCGCAAACTCTTATGTTAAGGAGTTTCACAGGCATAACAAGACTTGTACTGGTCATCGATTTTCTATTGGCGCATTAGATAACAATAACAACATAGTGGGTGTGGCAATTATAGGTAGACCAGTTGCAAGAATGTTAGATGATGGACTAACAGCAGAAGTTAATCGTGTTTGCACCAACGATGATAGTCCTAAAAATGTTTGTTCGTTTCTTTATGCGAGATCGTGGCGTATATGGCAACAGATGGGTGGCGAAAGAATGATTACTTATACATTGCAGTCTGAACCTGGTTCGAGCTTAAAAGGTGCTGGATGGAAAATTTTTGGTAAAACCAATAAAAACGACTTTTGGAATACAAGAAAAAAAACAAATGTGGGTTATGTCGAGGATAGAACCCCTCAAACTGTAGATGGTCAATTAAAATTTAGGTGGGAAGCTCAATGAAGTACGGAGTAAAACAAGAACAAGAACTCATGACCGAAATCTGGTCAATGAATATCAAGAACGATCCCTACAACTTTGTTAAGTTCATCTTCCCTTGGGGAGAACCAGGCACACCCCTCGAAGAATTTACAGGCCCTCGCAAGTGGCAGGAAAAAATTTTACGAGATATTTCCATACACATACAACGCAACAACGGAAAGACTACACCAGAGATGTTTAGACTTGCAGTCGCAAGTGGTCGTGGTATCGGCAAATCAGCCTTGGTCGCATGGCTCATACTTTGGATGCTCTCAACCAGAGCTGGTTCTACCATTATCGTTACCGCTAACACCGAACAGCAGCTTAGAAGTAGAACTTGGGCAGAACTAGGTAAATGGCTAACCCTTTCCATTAACAATCATTGGTTTACAAAAACAGCTACCACAATTAAACCCGAAGGTTGGTTTGAAGAAGCACTCAAAAGGGATCTAAAAATAGATACTGGCTACTACTACGCCCAAGCGCAGTTATGGAGTGAAGAAAACCCAGACGCATTTGCTGGTATTCACTCTAACTACGGAGTTTGTCTCATCATGGATGAGGCATCAGGTATACCAGCACCTATATATTCCGTATCAGAGGGGTTTTTCTCCGAACCAACCGAAAATCGCTTTTGGTTTACCTTCTCTAACCCACGCAGAAACACAGGCCCATTCTACGATTCCTTCCATTCCAAGCGTAAATTCTGGGAATTAGAGCAAATCGACTCACGCACAGTCGAAGGCACAGACCAAAACCTCTTCCAATCCATGCTTGAACAATATGGTGAAGATTCAACAGTCGCTAGAGTAGAAGTTCTAGGTGAGTTTCCCCATGCAGACGATGATTCTGTTATACCAATGGAACTTGCCAGAGCAGCACAGGGCAGAGACGTTTCACTTAGTGCAAGTGATCCGATAGTTTGGGGATTAGACGTGGCTAGATTTGGTGGTGATAACTCAGCACTCTGTATAAGACAAGGCAACACAGTTTTTGAAATTAAAACTTTTAAATCAATGGATTTAATGCAATTATGCGGTGCGGTTAAAAATTTATACGATGATGCAACCGCAACAAACAGACCACAAGAGATTCTTATTGACGTAATTGGTTTAGGCAGTGGTGTTGTTGACAGACTTTCAGAACAAAGTTTACCCGTCAGAGGCGTAAACGTAGCTGAGTCTCCAGCGACCAGTAAGAACTATTTAAACCTGA
>Ga0209634_1000378_pt1 | contig 34451 bp, 41 predicted proteins | sample LinPmetageLP40_FD_184043 | JGI IMG/M metagenome (GOLD analysis project Ga0209634, IMG submission 184043) | Marine viral communities from the Pacific Ocean - LP-40 (SPAdes) (version 2) | ecosystem: Environmental > Aquatic > Marine > Oceanic | place: Pacific Ocean | collected 2010-08-26 | reverse complement strand
GCTCGTTCCTCCTCTTCTTCCCGCGCTGCTCGTTCCTCCTCTTCTTCCCGCGCTGCTCGTTCCTCCTCTTCTTCCCGCGCTGCTCGTTCCTCCTCTTCTACCCGCGCGGCTCGTTTCTGCGCTGCTCGTTCGTCCTCTTCTACCCGTGCTGCTTGTTCACGCGCGGCTTGTTCCCGCGCTGCTTGTTCCCGCGCTGCTTGTTCCCGCGCTGCTTGTTCCCGCGCTGCTTGTTCCCGCGCTGCTTGTTCCCGCGCGGCTTGTTTTTTTTTACTAACATTCTTTTGTTTACGACGTTTTTTTTTACCATTTTTACGACCTTTTTTACTTTTAGTATTTTCATCATCATCGTCATAATCTTCATCATCATCATCATCATCATCATCGTCGTCGTCATAGTAGTCGTCATCATCGTCGTCGTCATCGTAGTCGTCATCATCGTCGTCGTCATCGTAGTCGTCATCGTAGTCGTCATCATCGTCGTCGTCATCATATCCGCCTAAATTAATATCTGTTGCACTCACGCCACCGTCGTCTTCAATCTCACCATCTGTGTCATCGTCTTTGGTACCTTCGCCTGTATCATCTTTGGTACCTTCGCCTGTATCATCTTTGGTACCTTCACCTGTATCATCTTTGGTACCTTCACCTGTATCATCTGTGTCGTCACTTGTATCAGTTTCTGAAATACTAATTTTACTTACTATTTTATTATAATTATAATAAAATAGAATCATACTAACTAGTACTGATATTAATAATAATACTTTTTTAATATTCATATTATATTATATTATATTATATTTATAAATATCCTATATAATATTTTATATTTATGGTGCGGGCAAACAAGTATTTGTTACAGCGGTGTCACAATTGTTTGAACAACATCCAGCATTATCACCACACGGAAATCCATCGGGTGCTCCTGTAATATTGATACATGAAAAATCAAAAAGACCAACACCCGTTCCACTTGCCTCTCCACCGAATCCGGATCTGGCCAATGCTAATTGGGTTTGTAGATCAAATTGACGCTGTTTATCATTACATTGTGTTTTTTCGGGTTCAACAATTAAACCAGGTTCTTCAACTAATGTTTGTTGAGGTGTACCGGAAGCAGAAATGCCACCGGTAGCACCTGTGCCGTCATCTGGTGCTCCACCCACAGAAAAGAAAATATCACCAAACCCATCACTACAAGCATCATCAACACCTCCAAAACCAGCATTTCCCGAACCAATATTTGCATCACAATCAATTTCTTCACCAGTTTCTACATTAATAACTTTTCCGGTTCTTCGTTTTTTCTGTTTTTTCTTTCCAAATCCAATACACTTTGTTACCGTTACAGGTGGTCGTTCGGACGCAATCATCTGACCAACTTTATGTTTAGTATAGTCCTTTCCTTCGTATAAACGAGAAACTTTTACAGTATTATTTAATATACGCCCACCCGATGCATATTTTGATGGTTTACAACCAATATTAGCATCTTCTATAGTTTTATACGTTGATGGTATAAAGATTAATTCACTAGGAACTCGTCCCTTTAAACCTCCTTCTAAGATGCCTTGTTCTTTTGGATTTTTTACACCGGGTACTTGAAAACTTTGTGGGGTTGCTGATCTCGCGGTTACTCGTTCAGTCGTTCTAGAACCACCCCATGTTTCGTTAGTATTTTTTTTAAATTCACCGCGCTGTGTGTTTTTTTCTATACACCGACCCAACCTTAAATTTGTATGTCGTTGTTTATATGTTATACCATATCCTTTTCTTATTCGTATGGCGCGCAACTGGTCGTCTGTAAGATTAACATAATTAAAACCAGGGTCTAGTCTTGACCCAAGTCGTGTATTGGGAATTTTGTTTAGTGCACATCCTCTGGTTGCTGCTTTGAGTGCCATTGTTCTTGCCGACATAATATTACTAAAGATATTTATATAAATAATAATTTTCGTTTTTCAGCGTTTATCTCTAAACATCTTAAAATACACCAATAAAGTTCTATACCAACAATCTGATTTAAAACATTTAATGCATCGTAATGTGTTTTAATTGATGTATTAAACAAACAAAATAATGTTAATAACCCTAGACTGTACATATAACTGTTGTAATGTATTGATATTGGAAGCGAAATTACAGAATTTTCAGGATTAAGTTCATATGGTAAGAACATTATTGTATTATCTATCATTTTATTTATCAGCAATTTATTATTTTTCATATTTATTATCTTTGTGTCGTTTATAAAATAGAACTTTTTCTCAATAATAACAATATCATCTATTTCAAAATATGCAACACACATATTATGATTATTTAATAACATCATTTGTTTGTGAATATCTGACATCATTTGTTCACACTGTGGAACGTGAAGGCGACTGTGTTGTTTGCTTAATAGTTCTGTTAATGTAGAATCTATAAGTATTTTAATTTTTTCAGGGGTTTTAGTTGTTTTAATATCTTCAGTTGGCACAGAGTCAAGCACCCAAAAATCTAACAGTGGTTTTTCTATCTGTATATATTTCATATATTAATATACTATTAAAATTATATTTTTGTAACTTACGTAGATTATTGCTATCAAAGAAACTTTTCCGGTAGTATATCTGGTTGATTTTCACTTTCTTGTGGACTTTCATATACATTTTTTATTACATTTATTTGTTTGTACCTAATATCTTCACGCAATTGTCGTCTGTTTTTTTGTATTTTGTTATTAGGAAATACGTTATCACGCGAGTTTATAATATGTTTATAATATTCTGGGCATTTATTGTGTCGCATGTCACCCGTTGCGATTAGTGCCACGTTGTGACAATATTTATGACAAAACCATGCATCCATTCTCATACTATAAAACCCTTGTGTATCCATCGTGCTCTGAGAATAACAATGAGAACATACTTTCACGTTTGGTTTAAGAAATGCCGAGAACATAATAATAGATAATATCAACCGTGTTGTTTATATTATTTAATATAATTATATAAACATTAAATTCTTTGCTGGTTCTTTTATAACTGTCATTATGACTATATTTTTTTGCAAATTACTATTTATGTTTGCTGTTAAGAACCTATATAATTCTATGTGTAAATTATTATAATTTAAAAAAAATATATATATTACATGTCTACTGATAACACCATTGATAATAATTGGATAAAAGAACTAAAAGATGAGTTAAATTATGATATTTTTTATAAAGATCGTGTAGAAAATATTAATATCGTTTTTATATATTTAGATAATGGTAATATTATTCATATTAAAAAAATAAACCAAAATATTATTAATAATTGTTTAACGGAACAAGAATTATATAAATTAATTATGGATAATAAACATTTACAAAACTATTCATTCTATACAAATAATATTATTAAATATAACTTTACACTTGATGTAGACGAATTAACACATTATTGTAGCGACGAAAACACACATCTTTATAACTATTTAACCGAACATACATCAAATTATACAATAAAGTTTGAACAATCCATAAAATTATTTGAACCTCTTAATAGTTTATATATTGTTATGACTACTAAAAAATCCAATAATAATAATAAAACTAGAAGAGTATATATTTCTTCTAACCATAAAAAAACGAGACGTAAATATTAGTAATTTATTATAATATAATATTATTTTAATTATGTTTAAATTGATTTAAAAAAACAAATGTTTATTATGTTACACTAATGTCTTCTCCATCTTCTTCAAATCCACTGTTTTCAGCACTTGATAAACATACTCCCAGGCAACTCGGTGAAAACGGACACGTGGAGTACACTTGGTCTCATGATGAATCTGAACTGATCAATCAACTTTATTTTCAACTTGTGAGAGTCAAGTCTCAAAGCGAAATTGGTGCTAAAGATATTCGTGAAAAACTAGATACTCTTATTAAATCATTTAAAACAACATCTGGTTCGGTTAATGCTTCTAGTAATTATAACGGTCTTTCTCTCCTTTACAAACTGATTGGACACACACGTGATGTTGAAGCAAAAGGTGAACGTCAGTTGGCGTACGCTCAACTTTGGGTTTGGCACAAACATTTTCCCGAACTAGCGAAGTTTGCTTTTAGAACATTCGTTCAATATGTGGGTGAAGATGGATACGCTGAACCAAGTAAGCATCAATATGGTTCTTGGAATGATGTGAAATATATGTGTGGTGCTTTCAAAGAACTCGGTGGAGGTAATCAAGATGCTGAATCACACCCAATGATTACATATGCTATTAAACTGATGGTTGAACAACTGAACCAAGATATGAGAAGCGGTCCCGACGCACCCATTTCATTGGCAGCACGTCACGCACCACGTGAAGGTTCACGGTTCGGGTGGGTCTTCAACAGAATGGCAGAAATGATGTTTCCGTACACGGCAACAGCGCGCACCGTTGTGGGGTGCGAGTCGGCAAAACGAAAGGCGCGACAGCATTTCCGGTCTAGGGTGCTTGCCCCTCTCAACAGACAACTTGGTACCGTACAGATCAAGATGGCGGCTGGTGCAAAGGGGGAAGGACAATGGGATCAGATAGATTTTAACACAGTTACATCCAAAACAATGCGCCAACACTCCAAGGCATGGCAAAATCTTACCAAGACGGGCGAAACACGTTCTGATGAATGTCACCGCGTTGCGTGTGCGTCCACCTACAAGGGGCACATTGAAAAGGCACTCGGTGGTGACAAGACTGCCAAGGTACATGGTAAGCGTTGTAACACATACGAACTGGTGCGCGATGCTGTGAATGCTGGTGAACATGTAAAGACCGAATTTGATCGTATCAATCTTCAGTGGCAAAGCAACAGCGAACAAAATGCTGGTCTCGGCAATATGATTGCCATCGCAGATGTGTCTGGATCGATGACAGTCGATGACTCAATTCCACTCTACAACTCTATCGGTCTCAGCATCCGCGTCAGCGAAAAGGCGTCGCCTGTATTCCGAGACAGGATCATTACCTTTTCAGAAACACCTACATGGGTCAAACTTGGTGGAAATAAAACATTCTGTGAAAAGGTTAGAGAGGTTAAGCAAGCACCATGGGGTATGACTACAAATCTTCATTCAGCGTTCCAAATGATTCTGGACGGAATTCGTGACGCAGATATGCCTCCAGTTGAGGTTGAAAATATGGCAATCATTGTCTTTTCAGATATGCAGATTAATTCTGGCGCACGATTCAGTGATACCACGATGGACTCTATTGTCAGTATGTTCCATGATGCTGGAATGAAGTCTAAATATGCTGCTCCATACACAACCCCCCATCTGGTGTGGTGGAATCTACGAAAGACTACTGGATTCCCAACCCTTAGTACCATGAAAAACACAACAATGCTTTCTGGTTATAATGCCGCACTACTCAACGCGTTCGAGGGAAAGGGTGTTGATGCCCTCAAAGAATATACACCGGCAAAAATGATCAATGACATTCTTTGTGCCGATAGGTATAAAATGCTTGAACGTCATATTCATAATTATTTTATGTAAACATTAGTTATAGTTTTATAAAATATAATATAAAATTAAAATATATGTTTATAATATGTCACAATCGGATAATAACAATTTGAATGATGGTGATATGGATGCAGTTGATAATGAAATTATTAACAACACAATAAACTCTTTTTTGCACAATATTACCAACTCTATTTATAATAATACTTTTTTAGAAACAGACAATGTAAATACTTATTTAAACGAAACATTTATGGGAGATATACACCACTTGTCGTCGCCACATGATCCTGCTGTGCCTGTGCCTGCTGTGCCTGTGCCTGCTGTGCCTGTGCCTGCTGTGCCTGTGCCTGCTGTGCCTGTGCCTGCTGTGCCTGTGCCTGCTGTGCCTGCTCCGAATAGAACATCTGCTAACGGCGTTGGCGTTAACCCATTTAATCACCCAAATGTTGATGGAACTGCTGGTAACCGATTTTTGCTTCATCCAATGCGCTTTACCAACATTGTGCCTAATAGAATATATGGTAATGTTATTAATGTAACACCAGGTATAATAAATTCTTTAAATAATAATAATAGTATTTTAAATTCTTTAAATAATAATAATAGTATTTTAAATACTGTCATTCAACGATCGTTTAATGATGACAAGACGGTATTTAAGCATGTTATTTCTGACGACGGTAAAAAATTATTAAAATCTGTACTTTATTCATCATTAGATACTGATGAAACCAAATGTACGATTATGCAAGAAGTGTTTGAAGATAATACTAAGGTTATAGAACTGCCATGTAAACATTTATTTTGTGAAGAAGCTATAATTCATTGGGTAGAAAACGAAAGTGCTACTTGCCCTGTATGTAGAACTAAATTACCATCTAAAGAAATAAGAGTAGAAAAAAATAATATTAATAATACTGATTTAATTGAAGATGGTGGCGAAACGGATGATCCCGAAAATGATTTAAATAATGAAGGTGTAAATATTGTAAGAAATTATTCAGTGCCACCACAATCATACTATCAATCTATTTTAAATAATATAACACGTATACGTCATTTAAATGAAGAAGAAGATACTCAACGCGCAATATGGAATAGTATAACAAATTCTCAAAGTTAGATGTCGTCTACATTTACAATATCTTCATTTTTCATATTCATTAGTGATATAAAATCTTCGTTCACATCTTGTATTTTTGTATTATGTTCTACGTCTTGCGCATTGTTTTCATTGTCACTGTTACGTTCATCGTCACTTACCATTTCTTCTGGCATCCCTCTATCAAAGAAATCTATATGAGCATCTTTATCAAAAGATGATTTTGATGTGCTCTGCAATAGTCCCATATTAACAGTCGGTTCTGTTTTTAATTTATTAATATGTGAGTTGTTATAAACACATAGCAAATCACATATTTCCATTTTATCTGGGTTAGGTGTTTCCCAACTTCTGCGACCTGCCAAAATTAGGGCGCCGGTTGTTAGTTCATTATTGCGTTTATTTTTTCCACGAAATTTATTTCTAATCACACATTGACGTGATTTGCCATCGTTGCAAAGTATTTCTACCCGTCCGTTGCCCAGAATTTTGGAAACCGATGCATATATTTCATCCGCATGTGTGGACTTACGTACACGTTCGTCAAACCCAGAATTACCTTTAACATTCTTTCGTGCGAATTTCTTGTGTTTACTTCCTCCTTTTTCGTTCTTAACCATGATTGTGATATACATTTTTTGATGTTTTTAAATTCAATTTAATTATACTATACATACAAAATAATTAAATTGAAATTATATTTTATTATAATTGATAATATAAATCATGCCTGACACTGATCCAGAAACACAAAAACTATTTGAAGATGTATTGGACAAAGTACAAGAAATATATGATGAATTTGCTATTGTTGGTAGTCATATTGAAGACTATGACAAGGGTGGTGCTAAGGTTGAACTCACCTGTGCTAATGGATGGAATGGTTGGTCTTGTGATTTAAAACACGTTATTAAAGATAGAAAAGAATGGTTGTACAATACTATAGTTGCTGACGGGATTGTAAATGATAGAGGAGATAAAATTTGTCTAGATAACAACACTATTCATCATTGGGTTTTTGATTTCTTTAAATAATTTATTATTTAATTATATATGAATATTAAATTATGTTATCGCAAGTATGCCATATACTTTATATTTTTGTTAATACTCTGTTTTTTTGCATATTTTATAGTATCTATGCGAAAAAGACGCGAAACAATGTCGTCAATGTTGAATATATATGACGAACCGCTCCAAAGTTGCAAAGTCGGATATATGAGTAGCGGTTCGTGGGATGATAGTGGTAAGTGTAGCGAACTCGGTGGCGGTGTACATCAAATATGTATAAACGATATAGCAAACAATACTGAAAAATTCTCGTATAAAACAGGGCAATCAGATTGGTCTGAAGAGAGAGGCAGTGATAATCATTGTGTATGCCTTGGTGCATGGTCGCTATACAATGCCGAGAGTGGGGCAAATAAAAGTAATACAAATATATTAAAATGTGACGCCATTCCAAAAGTAGCACTCACAAACAACTATGTTAGCAAATTTAGTGAGGGTTGGAACAAATGGAACGGGTTGGAACTAAACAATCAAATTAAACACGGTGTAGAATCATTGGTAAAGAATTGCTACAATAAAGGTGACGGCAAATCTGAAAAATTAAGAAAAAATTATTGCAAATTTGCCAAAAAAGTGAAAACGTTAAAAGACACTGATATGTATAGAGAATTGTGTTAGATTATAAAGTATTAAAAATATATAATAATATATGGAAAACCGCCTGATATACCAGTCTCATATGCTTTTGCGATTTTAGATATTTTTAGTATATTTTTATAATTTAAAGTAATCTCACACCAAATTAATATCAAATTTTTTCTTCCTTCTAACATATTTAAAATTTTCTCAAATTTTTTATTGCCATTATTAGTGTCATTATAAAATGGATTAAACGCATATGCAAACGTAATTGATTTCGGTATATTATAATCAAAAATTGAATAATTTAGAATGGATATTCTATCCATTTTCATAATTTCTAAATTTTTTATTGAATTATCATATCTTTTTTTATTTAATTCTATTCCAATAATTTTTCCAAAATTATATCTTTTTCTCATTGCAAAACACATTAATCCAAGACCAGAACCAATATCCATAACCTGGTCGTGACGTGTTATATTGAACTTATTAAATAGTTCAACATCATTTGGTAATGAATTTAGTTGTATGTAAAAACTGGGTGATATGATGCCAAAAGGAAGCATCCACTCTGTATTTTCGTTGAGAAATTCTTTTTTTAATTGTCTATTTTCTTTATTTCCAACACGGATATAGTTATGTGTAATGAGTAAATTATTATTTCCTAAATATTTTTTCCATTCCTTTTTATTTTTATTGTGTAATATCAATAACTCAATTATACCTAGTTTTGTTAAAATAAAGAAAAATATACATAATAATAATAATAATAATAATAATAATAATAGTTTTATTAACATCTCTTATATACAGTAATAATTTGTTATTTTCTATCGTTATCTATAATATTATTTATCAAATCGGGTGTTCCACATATTCGGTCACCACAGTTGTCACTGTTGGCCCATATTGATTTCAACTCTTTATGTTTGTCGCTCTGACGATGTTCCCAGCGTCCAAGACGTACAAATGTTTTTGGTTTCATAATGTTCGTGATTTTTTTACCAGACAATACTATTCTGAACATGTGCTATTATATTTATAATTATTTTTTATTTCAATTTTAAACATTAATTCGCTAATATTCTTGTAAGTTCATCTTCGATATCATCATCATTTGGTTTATAATTTAATGATTTTATTTCAGTAACCAAACTATTTATTAATTTGTTGTTCTCTTCTGTTTTTATTTTTAATAATTCGCGATTATGCAACGCTCTTTTAAGTGTCGCCCGTTTCGTATTATATTTTTTATCATACTTTTTGCTTTCATCAAATAACGTATCTTCAAACGTTTTTTCTCTTCTTTTTTCATACATCACCTGTTGTAATCTATTTCTATTATTTGTTGTAATAGTTGGTGAAAATATTTTATCACCTATAACGTCAATAATATCATTTAAACTAGTCATCTGATATTATTACACGATTATTTTTAGATTTGTTTATTATATTTTATCGTATATAAGCATCATTCCTGCAAATGTTGTTAAATTGGATAGAAAAGGAATCATCATGTCCCATGGTGGATGATAAAGCATCGTAACGACTGCTAGAAATAACAGGAACATAATCGTTATCTGTTTTGCCAATTTTCTACTGACCGTATTATCTTTCATAAAATACACAACCAATAAGAGAGAACCCACTAACTCCAATATAATGACACCCACCATACCCAACATATTTATAATATGCGGGAGACCTGTCTTTTTACCGAGTGTTTCTACCTTGCTGTTAAACTTCAGTATTTTAGTAAACCCAGAGTAAACAAACATAACGAAAAAAAGAATTATTGCGATTTTGGTAACGTCCATATATATAATTGACATAATCTTATTCATTATAATATGTGCCAAAAAGTAAATCAATCCATTTCTCTCCATAGTTACAGTTTAATCGTTTATGATGAATTAAGTGATGATCTCCTGCTAAAAATATAAAACGTTGGTCGTGGTGCAACACACCTCTAACTAAACATATTGTTGATCCTATTACGGCTTCTAAATAATTATTATTTAGTAATAATGCCGGTAACAATGAACCTAAACCCATTATTGTGTTTTCTAGCTTGTCTGCGTAAAATGTATCTTTCCATGTTGGATATGTTTTTATATGGTGCTTTTTATGATATAGATATAATTTTTTGTGGTGGAACATTCTGTGTAGTGAATAAAACCATATGTCATATGACATTACTGACAGTAATATAAAAAAGTAATTCATAAATAACCTAATTATAATTCTCTAATTCAGTTTGCACGTCATAACACGGTCCATCCACTCTTTGTAATTTATTTCTTCAATGTCCTTTGTACTTTTTTCATCCGTCTCTCTTGGTTGCTCGTCTGGTTCGTATCCATACTTTTGGTAGAACTCCTCAGCAACTTCGTCAGACGGAAACACTATTTCATTTGTCTCATGGTTCTGCATTGCTTTGTATTGGGTGAATCGTTCTCTCCATATTGGTGTTGTAAAAGCATAATATTCCCAATGAAAGTACATATTATGCTTAACCCGGTTGCGGCCAGTGGATGACCCTGGTGTTTCTGTGCTAAAACGGGAGAGAAAGAAATGATGCATCCCGACGTCATCATCTATAGCATATTGCCGATACTTTGTGAGGTCTTTGCGTGGTTCTCTTGATGGCAACACCGTTTCTTCGTGGATGATCATTTTTTCTTGTTCAGGAGTTAATTCAGAGAGAACGATCCTTGGTATCTTTATCCCCTTACATTGCTTGAGCCACATACACTTATTCAACTTTGCCACAACCATGTGTTTGTGTCTTATTGGATTATTGGTGTGCAGTTTTTTTATCACACTGACATTCATAAGCACCTTGATGTCTGGTATCAAACCATCAACCCCGGTTGATTGGATGTGGTGTGCCACATTTATAATGTGTCCTCTCTCAACAGATCGTGCAAAATGTTTGTTTTTATATTTACTGTATCCCTTTGGGTATTTTTTGTATATAATGTTGACATCCAGCTCAGGATAGTTTTCGTAAATCATACGCATTTCGTATGTATGTTTTGAATGCTTCAAAGAGAGAAGGGTCGTCGTTGTGATTAAAATACTTTTCGTGGTCAGGGTGGGTGCCTTTAGTAGGTTGTGCAGTTTTCGCTCCAATGATGAATTGTAAACATAGTAGAAGTCATAGTAAATCACCCAGAGTAAATCTATGGTTTCTTGGTGCCATCCTGACAGAAAGAACTCCATGATCCAGAAGATTGCATGCGCTGATTGTTTTTTTAACATTGTGTTGATGAACGATGCCTCAATATCTTTTCGCTCATACAAGTATCTGGAAAATTGCATTTTATTGACGTGCGGTGTTGCTATTCTAAAATTATATGAATTGTATTTCAATTTTATATTTGGATATTCTGGTTATTTAGGAGATTCTGCGTTGAAAAATATTTTTTTCTTTTCATATATTATAATGACCAATCCATGGATATCGCACGTGAAGACTACTATGAAAAAACACAAGGGAAAATCGTTCAAGGCAGTTCTCAAACTCGCCAAGAAATCATACAAGAGTAAATCACGAACCAAGGCACACAAAAGCAGAAAATCACATAGACGTAAGAGTACGCGTAAGACAAAGGGCACGCGACGACGACGACGATAAACGTTAAGTGGTATAATGTTTGATTTTTAATATATATATATTATAATTTTTCTATAATATATATGGTTAATTTAGCAAAAAAACAAAGCATAAATATTAAAGGATATAACGAGTCTAATTATTTTTATAACCGACCGATGCACGAACAATCTCATCACGCCCATCGTTATAATAATGATATACATAGACGAACACAACGTAAAATTGTCCTTGTAACCGAAAAACAATTATTTGAAGGTCTCGTGGGCGGTGTTTGTTTTGCTATTACGTCTATTTTATTGTTCAAGAGTGGTCTTACGGCAAAAGCATTTAAACGTGTTAATTATGATTGGTTGGAAGTTAAAGTCATTTTTGGAATTGTTGTAGGTTGGATATTTGTATGGTCTGTCCGCAAAATGTCCAATGTATTATATGATCATTATGTTACTGTAAACGGAAGAAAAAATCCGTACGAAATTGCTATCTAACGTTTCAGCAATCATGCGGACACCTGTGTTTTACGAGATAACAGTGTTTAGTATCATGATCTGACTTGGCACCCGTCTCCCCAATCTCTCTATAGCAGTGCGCTCTTCTTTTTTTGCTGCTTTGAATTTTGCTGCACTTATAATGGGTCCACGATCCTTTCATTCTGTAGGTTGGTTGTATACAGTTTCGTTGTACTGCAACCTTTGTTGCGAGACCGTGCTTATTGTCGTCGTTCTCTTCCAATTTTTCCTCTAAATCTGCTGTTAGTGCTTCATAACCATCACCATCTTCACGTTCTGTAAATCCTGTTCGGGGCACATCTTTACATTCGTGTGGACATTTATGTCTTAATAAAAAGCATGAATCACTTTTCTCACCTCCTTCTTCCTGTCTTCCTTTCATATTGTCGGCCATCAATGCGTCGCAAAGATTTTTTTCTTTCACTTCTGCACAAGTATATCTTTTGGTTCCGTTTCGCCCCCCTACTTGTCTTCTAACGTGTGCTCTAGCACCCGAACTTCCACTTGGAACGCATGCCTGCACTTTTGCAAGGGTATTAAATTCCCACAGTTGGGATAAACCGTCGTATCCTATTATTGTCTTACCTGGCTCTGTTGTCGTATCTTTGTTTCCAATATAACTATTATAATCAGGGACATCGGCACACACCACCGGACATTTATCTCTTACGTATCTACAACCGTGCTGGGGGTGTTCGATACCATCTCTGTCGTCATCCTTATCGGTGCCCTTTATGTGTAAATTACAATCGCCTCTTTCCACGGCGTCCGCACACTTGATGCCTCGCCCGCCTCGGTAGCGCAGAATATATTTGTTAGAATCCTCAAGATTTTCGTCATCTACGCTCGCACACGCTGCTTTAGTGTCAAATTCTGATTGGGCATCATCATCGTTTTCCTTTTCAGCTTTATAACCCAGTACTTTAAATTGATACTGAGTAACAGATGAATCTATTGATAGATTTAAATATGCTATAACTTGTGGTTCAATCTTTTTGGTTTCAGGATTGAGATGGTTTGCGTACAACATATTATATGTATCATAGTCTGGGTCATCAATTGGCATAACCTCTTTGGCACTATTCTTTAATTCAAAAAAGTTTTCATATCTGCCAGGATTTCCATCCTCATCCTTGGGGTGTTTACCGTTTAATGGATTAACTATAATTGCCTTGATTAATGCTTCCTTATCCATATCCGTTTCGAGTGCTTCGTCATCTGCAATGTATCTATCCAATTCTGCATGAAACTTTCCGATAATAGTCATTTCGTCGTCCTCTTCAAAATTATAATTATTGACAGCCGCTTTAAATTTCTGGAACGCATCTGCAGTCACAACTTCTGTGGATGAAGCGTTATTGGTGCTCTCTCCTGCTTCAGCAACGGTAATCGTGCCTCGCATATCTCCCCCCTCCCCCCAATCGCCGTGAGTAACGCATGAAAAATTATAAACTCCGAAATCTTCTGGTTTATACGTATAAGTTTTACTGGGGGACGAATACGCCACAGTATCATCTTCATTGTCCCCCTTTTTCCATATCTTTATAGGATGCTCATTAAAATTTTCTCCTGTTGTAAATATAATATCATCGCCCAATATAATTTTTATATTAGTTTGGTCATCATAAGGGTATTTCCATGTTATATTTGTTGTTTGAGGTTTTCTGGGTGTTGCCACTATCATACTGTTGGATAATTTATTAGTTATGTCAGTAGTTCTACCTAATGCAATGGTTTCTGCATCACCGTCTTTATAAACAGTAAACGTAATATGTGTTCCATCCGATTCAAGTGCTTGTAGTCCATCATGGTTTGGTATTTTATTATCGTCAGAATCGATAATATAGGTGATAATATCCCCAGCACTATCATCCTTATGTATAGCATTATTTTTTGTAACGTAAGATAATAATTGATTATTTACATATGTTTTTCTCTCGCTCTCAGTTTTTTTCACAATATCGTCAAAGTTAGCTGTAAATTCGCTAATCAAATCTTCTATACCGTCTGGTCCATTTAATATAGAAGATGCTTCTGCTTCGGTCGCACCTGTTGCGGCAGAATAACTTGCCAAAAGTTCCTTAATTTGTGCAGCGGTAAGACCACCACCACCGCCACCACCACCACCACCGCCAGCAGCATTCATTCTATTTATCCGTCTCTGCCGCCGCCGCCGCCGCCGCCGCCGCCGCCGCCGTCGCTGTCTTTTTTTCCGTTTATTTTCGCTCATGCCTTCTTGTGATAATAAATCTTTTCGTAATATTAAATAAATTAGCAATATTGCTAATATTGCTAATAAATAATTAATGTTAGTTAATATGTATTTTTTGACGGTCATATATAATATTAATATTTTTAAATATATTAATTTATTTTTAAATATATTAATTTATTTTCAAATATCCGCTAAATAAGCCAAGATTATGGTTTTTAATTTCATAAAACGTATTCGTATACAGTTGCTATATTTAAATTGAAAGGAGATTTGGGTTGTGTATAATGGTAAACTATGTCTGCCTCTGTTGCCACCATCGCTGCTAATACCGCCATTATGTACCTTGCTAATAAAAACCCACACTTGCGTGATGAACGTATTTCCTTTCAAGAGGAGGGTCATACGTATACCATTGATGGGGTTGATGCTAAAAGATGTGCTAACCCATACACGTCTGTCACCACACTGGTTCATCAACAATTTGAACCGTTTGATGCCGATAAAATTATCGCTAAAATGATGGCGTCCCCAAAATGGTCCAAAAATAAGTATTTTGGTAAAACCGCAGAAGAAATTAAAGCGGGGTGGAAGCAATCGGGTGACGAAGCATCATCTGCAGGCACCAAGATGCATTATGACATAGAATGCTTTTATAATGATGATGAAAGAGAGAACGACAGTACAGAATATACATATTTTAAAAATTTCTATAAAGATATGGAACAACGAAACCTTTGTGGTGAACCTTACCGAACAGAATGGACCGTGTTTGACGAGGATCTACGCTTGGCTGGTTCTATTGATATGTGCTTCAAAAAACCGGATGGCACCATTGCCATTTATGACTGGAAACGCAGCAAAGAGATTAAGAAGACTGGTGGATTTATGAAGTTTTCAAATAACACAGCACTATCTCATATTCCCGATCTGAACTATTGGCATTATTCATTACAACTCAATATTTACAAAACGATTTTGGAACGTAAATATGGAGAGAAAGTTTCCGAAATGTTTCTAGTGTGTTTGCACCCCAATCATACAAACTATCAACGCATAGAAGTAACCAATATGTCTGTTGAGGTAAGTGGTCTTGTTAAACAATTACTACAAAAATAACAGTGCGGGCGCATATACTATTGTTCTTTGTTTTGCTTCACAAAGTCCGCAAACGAAATATCCTTTCCCGTTTTGTGTTTTGACACAGGACCATAGAAATCAATTAGGTCACCCTTATGTGAATATTTGTTTGCTACCATTTTTTTTGTTTCTTGTTTGTTCTTTTTTTTTACGAACACGTCATCATCCGCGGTTGTTGCAGGAGTTGGTTCTGATTTACTTCGCATTTTTTTTATATCCTGTTCTGCCTCGTTATAGTCACGATCTATTTGATCTGTAATTGGGGATGATACAGCAGGTGGTAGTTTGCAGTCTGTGCTATCACAAACACACCATGGATCTTCTTCGCATGTTTGTTTATTGGTGTTTTTGTTAATATCTGTGCCACAGTGGTTCTTTTCATCCTTTTCATCGCACTGAATATAATAATCTTTGCAATGGTAATCAAAAACAAACCGTCTGGCTACCGCCTGTAAATATTTGTAACTAATTGTATAGTCAGACCAATATGTAAATGATTTCGTTTCTGTATCATAATTTAGTATAACTACCCCATCAGGCGTTGCTTCAAATACATACTTTTGACACAGATCACTTTGATTTTTATTATGACGTGCGTTTTTTAAACTATACTTATTTTCATAACTGTTTTCTTCATCTTCTGCTATTTGTTTAAGTTCTCCTTCTTCTCTCTTTTTTTTTTCTTCATCTACCTCCATTTTAAATTTATTATAATCCTTATTTACTACACAATAACTTGTAAATGCGAAAGCGCCAAATGTTCCTGCTAAAAAAAGACTACCTATATATAAATAGTCATTGATCGTGGAAATAATAGTCATTAATATATTTAATTAACTTTATTTAATATATTTACGAATATATTATTTGACAATCACCACTTGTTTTACATATGCCCTGCATTATAATTCGGACAACCATGTTTATAATCTCTTTCATCGTACTTTCAATATAATCTACAGTTTCTTCAATTGTTCCATATACATAATCACCCGTTTTGTATACTATTTTTGATGCATGTAATATTGATAATCTTGCTGTCAATGGTAAGACAAATAGAGGCGGAACTCCTATATTTTCTAGATTTTCTTTTAATGCACCGAAATTTTTTTGTTTATCTTCTATTTTTTGAAGAGCTGTTTCTATTTCACGTGGACTTATATTTTTCATCATATCAGTAAATGTGGAGACTAAAAACTCCGAAAACAATGATAAAAATCGCTGTATTGTTTCGGATATAATTGATTCTGAAAATTGTAATGTGTCTACAGCGATATCTTCGCCTATTTCTTCGGCAATTGTTGTCATCATCTGCTTAAGTATTTTTTTAACTGGTATTAAATTAAATATATCAACGTCTTCTGGTTCGGTTGGTTGCGTTGGCGCAGGTTTGGTTGGTGGCGCTGGCGTTGGTGCTGGCGTTGGTGCTGGTGCAGGTTTGGTTGGTTGCGCTGGCGTTGGCGCTGGCGTTGGTGCTGGTGCAGGTTTGGTTGGTGGCGCTGGCGTAGGTGCAGGTTTGGTTGGTGGCGCTGGCGTTGGTGTTGGTGCAGGTTTGGTTGGTTGCGTTGACAACGATCTTTTACCACCAACTTGCGTTATTGTTTTTTCAACACCCTTATCAAATAAATCATGGATATTTGTATTTACGTCCAGCATGTTGTCTTTTTGTTTATTTATAACACCCGAAATATTATCCATCTGTTGTTTTAATTCTAAAAACTCTGTATATTTTTCATTTAACTCTTTCGCAATAGTTAATAATTTATCATCTGCTAAATCAACCATGGTAAAAAAATACACCATGCCTATTTTTATTATCATTAAAATTCTATCTGCCGATTTTACACCTTTTACTATTACGTTAGCAGCATTGCCCACCACTGGGATCGCACCTATTGCACCCGTTATTAGACCCCATAGCAACTTAAAAAACTTTTTAATAATTTTGTTGTATGCTTTTTCAGTTTTTGTTAATGCTGTTTTTGCATAGTTGTCTACAATGCCCACTAATTTAGTTTCTAATGGGTTTAATACTAACATCATTTTATTAATGATCGGTTTAAGTAACACATCAACGGATGGTTTGGGTATTGAATTAATTAATGCAGACTTAGCATTGTCTGCTATATTTAATGTTTGTCCCACCTGAACCGTTTCTGTTTCTCTCTTTCCACCAACCTGTTTTATAGATTTATTTTTATCTATATGATTATTTATTATTTCTATCATCAGTTTGTTCTGTAATATTTTATAATTTCGGTTGTGATAATCCATATATTTATACACTATTATAAAATGTTATAAATTATTTTTTTTCTTCCATTTTAAATATCCAATACTCCTACTTAGATCAAACGATGATTCTAGTGTTTTCTTTGCTATTTTTATAACATTCGTTTCATCAACCGACAATGTTTCCATATATGTCTGAATATGTTCTTCTTCTTTTGTAGTCATTTATATTTTAATACGAGGTTATATTTATTTCAATTTGTATTTATTTAGATATCCGTGTATATTATTTAATATAAAAAACCAAATCGCTGTTTGATTTTTGCATTAATTTGGTAAGTTGATAATCTATTGTTATGTTTTTTTTTGCAAAATATCCTATTAGATTTTCTAGATTATTGTGTGATAGAAACTCACACTTATCCGTTGGATCCAGCAATAGTTCTAGACACGTATTGTGGTATGTGTTATTTGATAGTTTTCTGTTATTCGTATATTTTTTTGTAATTTTTTTGAGACATCGTTTTTTTGGCGACGGTGATATAGATATAACATTTTCGTATTCATTGTATTTGTTAAGTATTATTTCATTTTCAAGTTTATACATTTTATATAAATTGAAAAGAAAAATACTTTTGATAATTGTGACAAATATGTCAACAGATAACAATGAAAATAACGATGGTAAGAAAATCTTCCGATTTAAATTAAGTGATCAGGTGAATAACGAACTAGCATTGTTTACAAGCATTAACAGATTTAATGATCGTAAGGAAATTAAAATTGCCTGGCAAAATTGGTCAAAATTGAATACTATGTTGATTCAAGATGAATTACGAAGATTGGAAAATACTGGGTACTCGGGTGACATTATTAAAAAAATGTGGACAAGTGTCAGATATTATCATATGAAAAAGGAAAATAAAACAATTGACGGCGTCGTTGATGGGACAGACATTTCAAATACAAACGGTGATAAAACGACTAAACGACGTAAATATATTACGATTGACAAATCATTTCTCGCGGTTATTGATAAACATATTAGAGAAAGTATTAATCTAAAAACATTTAAACCTGCAAAAAGTTTTGAAATGTTTATAAAATGTTATGCTGACGAAATTAAACATATTACGGAGACACTTGTTAGTAAAGGACTAACAAAAGATGATTTTGATATCAAACTTAAAAAAACATACAAAAACAGATATTTTAATATTGTAAAATAATATGAAAGAAATAATAATACGCGACAATATAGTTAATGGTAATCATAAACATATGGTAGGGGGTGGAGTTATTTCAGAGGGTGGGTATGGTTGTGTATTTCACCCAAAGATATCATGCTCAGGTAAAGAAACTTCAAACACAAAGTATATTTCTAAAATACAAAAGGATAATTTTAATTCAAACAACGAAGTCTATATTTCATCTATTATAAAAAATATTCCAAATTATGAAAATTTTTTTAGTATTGTTATAAGTTCTTGCAAAGTTTCACTTAGTAAAATATCGTCCGATGATATTTCTAAGTGTAAAAATACACTACACGGTGTTAAAAACGCGGTACTGTTTAATCTTAAATATATTAAGAATATGAATTTACACTCTATATTGACCAGTAAAAAATTACTGAACAACTATTTAGCAAATGATATGTATTCTGCCAAGCATACTATTTTTATTATCATAAATACATTCAAATTATTATTGAAAATAATTAATAAATTAAATCAAACACAAATTATTCATTTTGATATTAAACCTGATAATATTTTATACGATATTAATAGAAACATACCAATAATTATAGACTATGGTATTTCAATTCATAAAGTTAAACTAAATCCAACAACATACAAAAAGTATTTTTATGTATTTTATCCAGAATACTATATTTGGTGTCTGGACATTCATTATATATGTTATTTACTGCATATTAATTCAACGCCACAACAAGATGAAATTGAAGAAATATGCGACTCTTTTATTGCCGGAAATCGTGTTCTTAAAATGTTCTCTGACGACTTTACTAAACAATATAGAACGATGTGTGTCAAATCGCTTCTACGATGGATAGGTGAAGATTATAATACTGTTATTGAAAAACTTTTAGAAAAATCTAACACTTGGGATTTATACAGTGTTTCCATAGTCTACTTGAATATTATTAATTATTGGGGTATATCTGGTTTTGATAATAATATGTTTATGATAGAGTTTTCTAAGTTATTGCTTCAAAATATACATCCAATTTCGGAGAAACGATATTCCATTGATGATATGATTGAAAAGTTTGACCGTTTTTTTTATTCAAATAGTAATGAAACTAATATTAATGGTATTATTAATAACGTTGAGGATAATTTTAATTACATAAAGGAGAGAATTAAACATGAAAAAACATTATTACATAAACTAAAAAAACATATCACTTTATAACTTCTTTGGATATGGTGTTGGTGTTCTAGAACGTACGCTTCGTTTTTTATGGTGTTTTCCTTTATCTTTGCGTGTTTTACGGTGTTTTTTATGTCGCTTTGTTGTCTTTGTTTTATGTCGCTTTGTTGTCTTTGTTTTATGTTTGCGTGTTTTGTTGGTAGCAATCACTTTTCCTAACTTTAACAGTCTCTGTTCTAGATTAGATGAATTTAAATTATTCATCATTGCATTTACATCGTCCGTCGTTAAATTATATTGTATACGTTGTCCGTTGTTATCTATATCTATCTGTATATCTTTATTGTTCTGTTTGTAATCAACTTTATCAGTGCTTGTGTGACCCATATGGTCTTTGACTTTCATAACTGCTTGTATACTAGCATTATACATATATTGTATGGATATTTTTATTTATTGCTTGATTTGCTATTGTTTTTATTCTAATTTTTTTCAACTACAAATTTATTGGACGCATTTTAGCGTTAAATGGTGTATTTATAATGAATTTCAATAATAAGTTATTATCTTCTTTTTCCATATCGCACGTGATAATGTTATTTAAAATATTAAAATATATTATTCGTATATTCTCTTTATTCATCAAATATAATTTTAATCCATAGTGATGACATTTAATTGATAAATTAACAATTTTAAATATGGGCGAGGGGTGCGGTGTTGCAGGTAATGTATCTTTGTCTGGACATATATTCAGAATAACCATCCTGTTTCCCATACAGATATTTTGCAATATTGTGTTTATATAACGTGTCATTTCGCTGTTGGAGCGTTTTCTATTATAATAAATACATTTTGTTTGATTTACTAAATTTAAATATATTTTTCGTACATTTTTGTTCACTCTGCCCAGATTCGTTGCATCTATTATTTTTAAATTTGAAAATATTATAGATATTAGTTCGGTTGGTAGGTCTGTAAATATGTTGGTTGTATTTGACATTTAATATTGTTTATTGTTGTTTTTAGTTTTCAATTTTTATAATATTTATGCTATTATATTAATATTATTTTAGAATCGTTATATATGTCTACGAGTTATGAATCATCTAGCGTGGTTAATTTACCGGTGTCTAAAATTTCACAATCATTAAATATTCAGAAAGAAGATTTAAGTAAAACTAAGAGAGAACATAGCAAACATAAAACAACAAAACATAAACACATAGATCAATATTTTGATAAACAGTTCTTAGAAGATTACTTTAAACTATAGGTGTTTAATTATATGATTGTTATAATGTTTAATATAATATATCCTAATTATAATGACTAATCCATATCCTACTTTATTTGAACAATATCGTAAGGTAAAGGGTATTCATATTTTTTCAGCGACTGTATCTACTGACAAAATAAATCATGTTGCAAAAGTATTACGCGGGTATGTTGCATCAAAGCGGGGAATATGTAAAAATATGAGACGAAATAATGCAGCCATGCTTATATTTGAAGATGAAGATGCCGAAGAATTGTTTTATGATAATTTAAATAAAAAACAAAAAAGACGGCTTCGGCGTTTTGAACGAAATATTAATTTCCAACACTTATACTTAGACGAAATCGTGCCGTCATACATAGCTGATTTTAGCGTAGATACATTTGATGCTACATTGGAAGAAGTGCTACATTTAGTAACTGATACTGGTTACTCACATAAGTTTCCTAGCATATTTGGTCTGCGCAAAAAAAATGGTAGTTCAGTATTGAGGTTAGAGACACAGAAGGCACGCGGTAATGTAACTGGTAGAGGGAGAAAAAGATATCCTCGTGGGTCTTGGTTTAAATATGATGACAAAACATGCGATAATGCGTGTATGATGTCCGAGTATATATATTGGTGCGTTACCACGAGATTGGGGTTTCAGGCACGTCGTAAAAATTTACCCGAAGTAAAAAAGGAGTTTGTTACAAAAATCTACAATAGACGGGCAAAGAAAATGCGAAAAATTGTACGAAAATACTTTGTTTCTAAGAAAAAATTTATGCGCAACTATACAAACTAATGATTGTTGTCGTTGTTATATAACACATTAAAATACTTATTTAAACGTCGGTTTCAAGTTTTTCTTCTCTCTTTTTATCCCTCGTATTTTTTAAAATCTATATTATCAAATTTTTCAGTAATAAAGTTTGTTCCTAAATAAAATATAATCTATCTGCATAATGTGTTATATTTAAGATTAAATTGAATTTATATAAGCGTTATTATCTATTATAAATTACCATGACAACTCGTACGATTATTTCTAACTTTAAAACTTCTGGTGTTTCTATGTTGAATTCGCTCACTTCTGCTAGACGGCAGGCACTCATTGATGAATGTAACGCGGCATATTATAACAACGAACCTCTCCTTACTGATAATGAGTTTGATGTGTTGAATGAATATGTTGGTCGGGTTGGCGGCGTTGGTACGAACTGCGTTGGTGCTCCCATCGGCGCATCATCGTCACACAAGAAAGTCGTATTGCCCTATTTGATGGCTTCTATGAACAAGATCAAACCCGATACCAACGCAATTGCTAATTGGAAACGAAAGTATCGGAATGGTCGGGGTGGGGGAGATAAGATTGTGTCCGTAAAGTTGGACGGTGTGTCTGGGTTGTTTTCTACAGAGGACGGTGTTGCCAAATTGTATACGCGTGGTAATGGACGCGTTGGTCAAGACATTTCGCATATTATCCCTCACATACCAGCCCTAATGCATATGGTTAATACAAGTGATTATGAATTTACTGTGCGTGGCGAGTTTATTGTAACCAAAGATGCGTTTGCCGTGCTGTGTGAAAATGCTGATGAAGAGCAACGGATGTCTAATCCGCGTAACTTTGTTTCGGGTGTCATCAACAGTAAGCATTCCAAATATTATTCAGATATTGATTTTGTTGTGTATGAACTTATTCGCTGTCGTACGGACGCAAGGCATGAATTAAAACCATCCGAGCAGTTTGAAATTCTTAGTGAATTTGGTGTTCCCATTGTTGATTGGGTGGCTGTGACTGATAAAATGTTGACGAACGATATGCTATCAGAAAGGTTGGTTCGTATGCGAAAAGACTATAAATACGAGATTGATGGGTTGATTGTGGCGGATGATGCTGTACACGAACGTTCGTTGGATGAAGTGAAAAACCCTGAGCACGCGTTTGCATTCAAGATGGTGCTATCGGAACAGATTGCCGAATCCAAGGTGGTTGCTGTATTGTGGTCTGCTAGCAAGGATGGATACCTGAAACCAAAGATACAAATAGAACCGGTCGTCATTGGTGGATCTACCATTGAGTTCGCAACCGCATTTAATGCGTCATTTATCGTTGAAAATGAGATTGGTGTCGGTGCGGTTGTGCAGATTATTCGTAGCGGTGATGTTATTCCTACTATTATGGAGGTCACCGCACCTGCGTCGGTAGTGACGTTGCCCCACGATCTGGAATGGAAGTGGGGTCCGACCAAAGTTGATATCATTCTGAAAAACCCTGATGAAAACGAGCGTGTGAGACTTAAACGTATCGCGCATTTCTTTTCAGGTATCGGTGTGGTTGGACTAGGCGAAGGCATTCTTACACGAATTATTGCTGAAGGGTTTGATACAATCCCAGCGATCATCAAAATGGATATTGATGACTTTATGGACATTGACGGATTTAAAGAAACATTGAGCAAAAAAATAGTGAAGAACATTCATTTTGCATTACGTGATACTACTGTAGCGAAGATTATGTCTGTTTCTAACATCTTTGGGCGAGGTATGGGAGAGAAGAAGTTGGAGTTGTTGCTAGACGAATATCCAGAAGTCATCGTTTATGATGGTGATGTGGGTGATAAAGTCGGACGTATAGCAAGTATTAAGGGATTCTCGTATAATAGTGCTGAACAACTGATAGACTCAATTGATCAATTTATTGAGTTTACCAAAGAATGTGGATTTTATAAAAAAAAGGTGATAAGTTTTATTAAACAGTCAAAACGCGATCAGAATACGTCACACACTCTTTATGGAAAAACTGTGGTAATGAGTGGATTTAGAAATAAAGTATTTGAAGAAACGCTAAAAGGTATTGGTGTAAAGGTTGGTAGTAGTGTTTCTGGCGATGTATTTGCGGTGGTTGTAAAGGATGTTGATATGGTAGTTAGTGGCGGTAGTGCCAAGTTGGTGAAGGCGCGTTCGTTGGAGATTGAAATTGTTGATTTAGACACGTTTAGTCAAAAATATTTGTAGTTTTGTATAAATATCCGGAATAGTTTAAAAAACATTATTTTTTTATTTTTGTAGTGTATAAATGTTTTTGGTCGTTGGTTCTGGTGGAAATGGACAAACTTACTTTATGCAGTTTCTTCGCAATAATGGTATTAATATAAATAATATAAAAGATGGTGATAAATTAAAACACTTATCTAGTCCTAATAAAATAAAATCTACCATGGCAAAACAAGCACAATATAAAGATGTCGTTGTTAAAAAGTGTATTTTTTTATATAATCATCCATATCATTCATTGATATCACATTATAGAAGAAACTGGCAATATAAACAGTTTCTTAAATTAGGAAACCCTAAGTCGTTAACAATTGAACATTTTCGTGATTTTAATTATATTAAAAGTGCGACATTAAAAAATAAAAAGGATATTTATGGATTTGCTTATCAGTTTAAAAACTGGATTAGTGAAACTCAACGTAATAAATTAGACATATTATTCTTAGATTTTAATGATGTGTTAAATAAAAAGGACCAACTGAATGCATTTGTTGGTAAAGAATTAAATTATAATTTGTTTACTGTTAAAAAAAGACATAGCAATACAATTATACATCCTGATTTGTATATATTATATGATAATTTGTATAAAGGTATGAAATATCGTATCAAAAGGCGTGAAAAGAGAGAACTTATTAAGGAACAAGATCCTGAAAAGTATAAGACTATTATTAAAAAATTACGGGTAAAAAATAATGCTAAAAAAGGTGGGTGTGCTGCTAAAAAAAAGGGTGGAACTACATGCAGTATTAAAAAATCCGCGTGTAGTAAGAAGAATTGTTGTTCGCGTTAGGTTGTAATGAGATCTGTTTCACAGTGTTCAATCTTGTTCATATTGTCAATTAAACACTTTTTTTTTAGGTTTGCTAATTATTCGTCTAGAAAGACTGGCGTTCACGGTAAAATTTAAATTGATGATAAGATTCGGTAATAATTAAAATACTATTTCGTATTTGATATCCACTTCTCTCTTTAGGGCATCGTATAATTTGTGTTTAAAATGTCTACAAATGGTCTCACTTGACTGGTCTGTCATTAGGATTTTTTTAATGTTTTCAAAGTATTTATCTTGGGATTGTGTATGGGATTGTGTATGGGATTGTATATGGGATTTATTTAGTTTGTTGTTATGTATCTTTTCATATTCTCCCAGTAGTTTTTGTTGTATGTTGATGATTAGACGTTCGTATTCAGGGGTATCCGTTAGTTCAACCCAATAATATTTATCTTTTGTTTCGTTCTGTACTCTTATATAAAATACAGAACGTTTTTGTGAAAAACATCGTATTGGTACTTGGTCATCGTCGTAGTTGTTTAGATTTTGCATTACAATGTTTGTGAGACCAGTCAATGGTGTTTGTGCCTTTAGATATTCGGTGACCGATGTTTTATCTATCTCTATGTTTGATTTAAAATCTGTGAATGTTGGTGGGGGTGTTATTGATGTATGTTTCTTTTCCAGTTCATTCAAAAATTCTATGATATTGATTTTCCTCTTCTCTCTTTTTATATATTTAGAATTTGTTTCTACCTTTTTCTCTAATTCGGATAGTCGCTTAAATAATGCTGATAACATGTTGCGTGTATAGGGCATATCTTTGGTCTCACGCATTATAAGATCTACATTAGGGTTTCTAACAATACACTTATCTCTGTGTCGTCCCATGGCGGTTATATTTTTGTATTTCTTTCCACAAATAGTACATTCTAGATTCATAATTATCATTGTTTGTTGCTAAATTTTTTTTTCAATTTAATATATTTTATGTTTGCTATATTTTTATGTTTGATATATATATGGTAAAAACATTATTTGGTGGATTAACATTGCTAAACGAATTTAATAAACGAGGTGGTAAAGATCAATCATTAAATGGTGAACTTTTTGGTGAAAAATCGTTTGAACAATTTGTAGGTGGTGACAACGTGGACGATAAATGGGCCGAAACGCTTGATTTTAGTTTTGGAAATGGTGTTGACGCTGATTACGCACGTGATCTTTTAGCAGATTGTAACGAACGTGCTTTGTGTAATAATGGTGATAAGTTATTTAAAATTAAACAGTCTGTCAATACCGTCGGTAGCTCTGCGTATAAAAATAACCAGAATAAAATTAATCGTCAGGTGGGTGTTGATTCTAGTCAACGATTACAGCGCCTCAAGGCAAAACAATATGTTATTGCGAATGACTGCCCTAAATATGACCGTGGGCTAAACGCGAAGGGCACCGTTAAGAAGAACAGTGATGGTGATTATGTTTTTAAGTGTAATGGATCTTGTAATACAAGTATTGCTCCGTATGATTACAAACTTCACGCACCTAAACATGGACTATATGAACGCTATTTTCTTAAGCGTGGACGGTCAATGCTTTCCGATGATGAACTTCTACGATGTAAAATGAAACGTTCAGTTGAAGAAATAAAAAATTGTAAAAATATAAACGATCCTATTAAACGTGCTGCTTGTATGAAAAAAGATTGTAGATGTCCTGCACCAAGTACACGTATTGTGCTTTAGTTATTTCATTATTTAAATAATATTATAGTATTTGTTTATCTATTATATTGTTCAAATTTTTGTTAATAGAAAATTGTATTAAAGATGTTTGGATAGATAATATCATTATGTCCGAATCAACGACAAGCGTCTCTAATTATGCTGTTGGAATTGATCTTGGCACTACTAATAGTGCGGTCGGTGTTATGAAGAATGGTAAAGTTGAGATTATCGCAAACGCACAGGGCAATCGTACAACACCATCGTATGTGGCATTTAATGATAGTGAGCGGTTGATCGGTAATCCTGCTAAGAATCAGATATCTATGAATACAATGAATACTGTATTTGATGCTAAGCGACTTATTGGTCGTAAGTTTTCGGATCCATTGGTACAGAGCGATATCAAACACTTCCCGTTTGTTGTGAAGCCCGACAGCAATGATAAATGTTTGATTGAAGTTCAGTATTTGGGTGAAACCAAAACATTCCATCCCGAACAGATCTCTGCGATGATCCTTGAGGAAATGGCGGGAGTAGCGAGCGAATATCTGGGCGAAACCGTAAAGGACGTGGTTGTGACTGTTCCGGCATACTTTAATGATAGTCAGCGCCAGGCAACAAAGGATGCTGGCGCCATTGCTGGACTCAATGTGTTGCGGATTATTAATGAACCTACAGCAGCATCGCTGGCATATGGGTTGGATAAGACGGGTGGTGCTGGTGCAGGCGCTGGTAGTAGTGGTCAAAATGTATTGATATTTGATTGTGGTGGTGGTACGTTTGATCTTTCTGTCCTTAATATTGATGATGGTATTTTTGAAGTGCTGTCTACTGCTGGCAATACCCATCTCGGTGGAGAAGACTTTGATAATATGATGGTGGATCATTTTGTTGCCGAATTCAAGCGAAAACATAAGAAGGATATTACATCCAACGCACGCTCATTGCGACGGTTGCGGACTGCGTGCGAACGTGCCAAGCAGACACTCAGCACCGCAACCACGGCAAATATTGAGGTTGATTCTTTGTTTGATGGAGAAGATTTTTATACATCTATAACTCGTGCTCGGTTTGAGAATTTGTGTGATGGGTTGTTTAGAAGATGTATTGACCCGATTGATAAACTGTTGGTTGATGCTAAACTGAGCAAAACTGATATTAATGAGATTGTATTGGTCGGTGGTTCTACACGTATCCCATATTTGCAGAAGTTGCTCACTAATTATTTTAACCATAAGGGACTGAACAAGTCTGTCAATCCGGACGAAGCCGTCGCATATGGTGCGGCAATACAGGCGGCGATTCTTGGTAAAAATCAAGAAGAAAGTGTTAAAGATGTATTGTTGCTAGATGTTGCACCATTGAGTCTGGGACTTGAAACAGCCGGTGGTGTCATGACACCTATTGTGGAACGAAGCACTACTATCCCTACTAAACAGAGTCAAACATTCTCCACCTATGCCGATAATCAACCGGGTGTGTTGATCCAGGTGTACGAAGGAGAACGCAAATTTACCAAAGATAATAACTTGCTGGGGAAGTTTGAGTTGTCCGGCATTCCGCCTGCACCACGGGGTCAGCCACAGATTGAAGTGAGTTTTGATGTTGACTCAAACGGTATTCTGAATGTTTCGGCTGTAGACAAAGCGTCTGGTAAATCAGAGAAGATTACAATCAACAATGATAAAGGGCGGTTGTCGCAGGAAGAGATTGAACGTATGGTTAGTGATGCTGAAAAATATAAGGAGGAAGACCAAAAGATGAAGGACCGCGTGGATAGCAAAAACTCGTTGGAGAACTTGTGCTATCAAACGAAGAGTATGTTTAATGAAGAAACGTCCAAAGAACACGTTACAGATGATGAAAAGGACGCCATTATGGCGAAGGTTGACGAGATTATGCCGTGCCTGGATGATGAATCTATGGGTAAAGAAGAGTTTGATGAACTAGTAAAGGAGTTGGAAGAGTTGACAAAACCTGTGGTGGAGAAAATGCAGGCAGCTGGTGCGGGTCCGTCCGGAATGCCCGGCGGAATGCCCGGTGGAATGCCCGGCGGGATGCCCGGTGGAATGCCCGGCGGGATGGGTGGTATGAGTCCAGAACAGATGGCAGAAATGATGAAGAATATGGGTGGTATGCCCGGTATGCCTGGTGCAGATGCAAGCGGAGCAGATGCAAGCGGAGCAGATGCTGGCGCTGATCCCACTATTGAAGAAGTCGATTAATTTAATGCAGGGTGGACGATTTCAGATGCAGGGCATTTGACTTATACGAGTGAGAGTAAGGGTGTGGGTAGAATTAGAGATAGAAATGAAGGATATAATTATTATAAATAATATAGAATAATCATATTATTTATAATATAATATGATTATTCCGATTATCGTTGAAAAACTATTTTATGCGTGCGTTTATGGGTGGTTGTTTGTATTTATTAATATCGCAATACAAAAATATTTTATCAGTTTTCGTCGGTTGTCTAATAGTATTGATGCTAAGACGGATAAACAATCTTATATTAATGAGGTTGTTGGGGAAGATTATCATAAGGTTCGGTATCCTAAGAAAAAAAACAAAAGAATTCAACAGATAAAGAGAGAAGACGTGGTGAGTGGAGATATTTTGGGCGTTGATACCATTATCGTTGGAAGTGGTATTGGCGGTCTTACTACTGCCGCGTTGCTTGCTAAAAGTGGCAAACGCGTAATGGTACTTGAACAACATACGGTCGCCGGTGGCACGACTCACTCCTTTATTGATCACGGCGTTGACCACGAGGTTGGACTCCATTATGTGGGCAACGTTCCTAAGTTGTTGGAAGTGTTTGATATTATTGGTGGTGCGAACGAGTCTATATTTTGTGAAGATAGTTGGTGGAAATTTATTGGAGGCAATATCAAGTGGGCGCAGATGGGTGCCGAAAATCCCGACGGGAAGATGATATATGATGAAATCCATATTGATGATCAGTCTTATCATTTTGAGGCAGGCGAAGAAAACTTGTCCGCGTATTTAAAATCCAGATTCCCTGGCGAGACAGATGCAATTGATAAATATTTTGTTCTTATCAAGAAGGCATCAGAAAAGAATTTGTTCTTTTTATTGAAGGTTTTTCCCTGGACTTGGTTAAGTTATTTTATACGGTATATTGACCCAGATTATTATACGTTTGTGAATCAAACTGTCATTGATGTGTTGTCGGTGTTGACCAAGAACAAAAAGTTGATTGCTGTGCTATGTGGACAGTATGGTGATTACGGCATAGTGCCCAGTAAGGCATCGTTTTTCTTTCATGCTGCGGTTGTTAACCACTACTTGGGTGGTGGATGGTTCCCGCGCGGCGGGACAAGTGTGATTGCCAAAAATATATGCAAGACCATATTTGAAAACGGTGGGCGTGTGTATGTGGGGTGTGGTGTCAAACAGATTATAACGGAAACTGTTGGTGTTCGGTGGGGTAGTGCGAGAACTACGTGTGTAAAAGGTGTTAAAATGGACAATGGTGATATTATTTATGCTAACGAGGTTGTGAGCAGTGTGGGAGTGCGAAATACATTTGAACGGTTGGTAACTGCTGACATTGGTGTCTACCGCGAGTTAATTGATAATATTAAACCGTCTGTCCAACATATGTATTGCTTTATTAAGTTGCGGGGTGATCCTGTGTCGCTCGGATTACGGAGTTCTAATCTTTGGATATATCCACACGGTGACTATGACACACTTGAAGAAGAATTCCTTAAGGATCCACTTGAGGCACCGATGCCAATGTTTATGGGGTTTTCGTGTATGAAAGATCCAGATTGGCAAAGAAACTATCCTGGGTTGAGCAATGCTATTATTTTAACATTAGCAAAGAAGGAATGGTTTACTGAGTGGGATAATGAACGGTGTGGTAAACGTGGCGATGTGTATAACGATTATAAGGATCGTATAGGCGAACGGATGTTAGAAGAAGGACTGTATAAGTTTTTTCCAAATACTCGTGGGAACGTGGAACACTTTGAGATGGGTACACCATTGACGACTCAGCATTATTTAGGAGCAACATATGGCGAATCGTATGGACTGAGTATTAATAAATATAGGTTGTTAAATGGACATGCTCTGTGCCCAAAAACACATATACAAGGATTGTATTTGACAGGTCAAGATATATGCACGTTGGGTGTGGCTGGCGCGTTGAACTCTGGTGTCATGACAGCAAACGTTATTATGAAATATGATAATTTAATAGACATTGCTATGGGTAATAATATTATTGAAGATTTGCAACAAATAAAATTATGTTAATGATTATTATATATAGACAATATAATGAAGAATAACACTACAAATTTACTTATAATTGTTATATTATTTTTGACTATTCTGTTGTCTTTTATCTACAATATAAGAGAAGGTATGGAAATTGATAGAAAATTGTCTATTTTAAATAAAGACACCAAAGGAAGGTGTATTTATCATGAAGATGGTGTTAAGAACTTGAATAGTGACGATAAAGTAATGTTATCAGACATTGGTTCTGGTCAGGATGTTGTCGCCGGATATAAACGGAACTGTGAAAATCAACCAAATCAAGTTATGTGTGAACGTACGCATGAACCAAACTCTACTGGCGAGCATGTAATTACATATTGTGATTGGAAATATGGTGGTGAATAATTAATATTAAGAATAATTAATATTAAATAATATTAAAAAAATATCCACATTATAATTATAATGGTAAATAATGATAAACGTATCGTATCGTCTGCATTATTAAATTCTCTTCGCATGAAATATCAATGCGAGATTGAAGCAGGACGTGCCACCATGTTGGTTTACTTGACCAATCCTGTGGGTATTGGCGAGCATCCACAACACTTGGAGGAGATGGACAAACTTGTCACATCTATAGAATCAGCCGAAAGTAAAATTGAATGTTTAGACAAGTATTTTAATGGGGGAGCAGAAGATTTGTTAGGATTTACGATGAACGCGCAGCGCGCATCATCACAACACCATTACACGAATGTTTTGTAGAATGTGTAATAATTACGCAGACAGATTACTGTTTTGGTGTTTCAATCTTGGATAAACGCTCTTCGAGTGCTGTTATTTTGGAATTTTGTTCGTTGATTATATGTTCTAGGTCAATGTAGTCATCGTCTGTGGAATAGTCATCATCGGTTGAATAGTCGTCATCGGTGGATTCATCGTCTGTAACTTGGGTGGTTGCGTCGTCTGTAACTTGGGTGAATGTTTTGATTTTTAAATCTTTTTGTTTGGCGTCATTGTTTTTGACCACTTTAGGTGATTTGGCGTCTGTGTTAATTGCGTCAACTAATTTTTTTTGTTTTTCGTTCAAAACTGCTTGCATGTTTTTGCTTTCCGACATTAATATAATATATTGTTTTTATCTAAATACTTATTTTGCTTATTTAAAAAAATTATAAATAAATACCATGTTTGTAGAGCATCCTACTATGTCCACCTATCGGGTGGATATATAATGCTGTCTGATGAATAGCGTGGTTTAATATATTCACTCAAATAGTTTTTATTGTATTCTTGTTGCTGTAATATAGGATTGAACGTTGTATATAGTGGTAGTTTATTGATGTCATTAGCAATGGTTGTCGTCACGCATCCCTGAATAAAGTAACTTATTTTATGACAACCTTCTTGTCCTGGCGTATCGCGTGCCAAATGTTTGGGGACGTGATATATAATTTCTAATACATTGTTGGAATCGTTGTCAATGCAGTTGTTGTTATACATATCTGATTGGTTCATCGTCCAAAATATTATGTCGCACTTTGTAATGAGGGTTTGGTCAAACCATATTGATTCATATTTGTCACGATATTGTGGTGAACACGTAAAATTGGAAAAGAATGCTGTTCGGATATGACCGAATTCATCCGTGACAGTACTTGCCCCGTTTGTTGACCATTTATTACATATATGCGACCAATTAAATGTATCTAAAATAGCACAGTGGTTGTCTGATTGTGAACATTGACGTTTGTACATTTCTTTTAAAAACTTGCAGTGTTTGTGAACGGTTTTGTTTTTAATCTGATCTCCATAATACACTATGTTGCCACCAATGCAATCTAGTGCGTCGTATCCCAACGTGAATGGACGGAATACATATGGATATTCATTTGTTGGATACCACTTTTTTATCATATATTTAGATATGATGTCAAACCATTTATCGAGGTTTTCGTTTGTGTGGACACCACACAGTTCCTTGATGTAGTCGGCGAGACCTGGTTCATAGTTTGCGATTTTTAATATAAACATGTATAGCGTTGCTGGTGTGACTTCGTTGGAGACGTTAACCGACATTGTTTTGTGATTAATTGTTGTGCATTTTTATGTTCAATTTAATTTAAATACTTTTGTACGAATAAAAATATGTAATATTTATATATATTCGTATTACATATTTATACTTTTGAATGTGGTAGTGGTGGTGGTGGTTTTATGATAAAATATTTTTTGTTTTTGTTCTTTTTAGTTTTTGTATTGGTTACGCTATAACATATCTCATATATAGTAAGTGAATGTTCTATCACAATACATTTGGTTGGTTTTTTTCTTGGTTTTGTGTATAGTTTTTCGGTAGGACCCACTATTTCAACTATATTGTACTTCCGTAGAATTGGGGATGTGGTCATGTTGTAAACTGCGAGTTTTGGTGCAATGCCTGTGGAAACAACACATTTAGTTATTTCGTCTTTGATCGCCTTCATATTTTTTATTCGGTTATAGTGATGATAATTACAAAAATAGCAATTACACTTTTCAGTTCTTCTACAGTCGGCAAAGTACGAGTAATGTATATATACAGCATCAAAAACGAACCATTCATTTTCTTCTTTCTTATCTTGATAAAACCAATCTTTTAGGTTTTTGTTTCTTTTTACACCACACAGTTCTTCGATCATTTTTGTAATACCTGGTTCGTAATGTGTGAGTGCATTCGTAAACATGTGGAGTGTTGCGGGTGAAAGATTTGTCATTTTTTATTTTGGAATATTTTAATTATTATAAATCAATTTTTATATTATTAGTATTTTGATGTGTTTCTGACTCTTCGTTCGCTCTTTGTATTGTTTTTGGTGGACGGAATCCTATGTGTTATTAAACGTTTGGTGTTTTTCTTTTGGTATAGTTTTTCTAGATTTAACTTGGTTGTATTGACATTGGTCCCATATTTGATATAGGGTTGTGGATATGGCATCGGCCGAAAAAGGGGGAACCAATTGT
>Ga0209634_1000375_pt1 | contig 34540 bp, 25 predicted proteins | sample LinPmetageLP40_FD_184043 | JGI IMG/M metagenome (GOLD analysis project Ga0209634, IMG submission 184043) | Marine viral communities from the Pacific Ocean - LP-40 (SPAdes) (version 2) | ecosystem: Environmental > Aquatic > Marine > Oceanic | place: Pacific Ocean | collected 2010-08-26 | reverse complement strand
TTCCGGTTAAACTAAACAAATTGTTTGGATCTTTCTTAATACTGTCGTTTGCAAGTGATAGTGTAGATAGTCTTGCTTTTTTAAGTTCAGTAATAAAGCCGTTTACTTCTGCATCGTCTTCTGTTGCGTCAACATCTTCGCCTTCAACTGATGCTAGTTTAACAACATTAAGCTCAATACTATCAACTTTATAATATCCGTTAGTTGTGTCTGATATATCATGGATACCAATGATATCACCTTTTGTAAAATTAGCCTGTTTATCTAAAGTAATTGTAAATATATTTTGCTGGCTTTCAGATACTGCTGTAATTCGGTAATCTGTTGCTTGGGTTTTATACACTCCCCATGTTTGCTGACTTTTATCTATAGCAGTCCAAATATAACTACCTGAAGAATATAAAGGCTGATCTAAAATAGCATCATAGGATACTAATGATCCTGTAACGTCTAAAGGATTTACATAACCTGCTGACTTAGTATAACTATTGTCATCATTAAAATATTTTGTTGGTAAAGGCTTGTGATCATAGTTATCTGGTGTAACATACACTCCATTTCTATCTAATCTATAAATTAAACTTGTATCTTGTGGATTAATTGCATCAACTAGTTCAATTAGTTGTGGTTCTTGTCTATATTTTTCTTCATCAAGAATAAGATCAAACTGTTCGTCACCAGTTGTTGCTCCATAACGTCCTACACGTACAGCCCATTCTTCATAAAATTCTAAACTATCTTTATTAGCACTTCCTAATTTATCAAAAAGTTTTGTAAGGACATTTCTTGTTCCTTTATCTTGTATAGCACCTTGATAAAATTTATACTGACTTATATCATCGTTAATAATATTTTCAAGATACTTACGTTTTTGATATCCTGTTAGATGTTGTGCTAACTTTTGCTGTTCTATATCAAAATTATCAGAATCAAGATCGTAAAAATCTGCAAACTGTCTTGCTTTATAATCAAAGTTAGGTAATAACTTCTGTTCTGGTTTTTCGTCTAATCTTACCCAGGATGAATCTACAAATTTTTCTGTTCCAGTTATATTTTTTGGAGCAACATAATAAAATTGTTTGTACTTTACTAATGCTCCAATTGAGTAATCTTGCCAAGAAGTCCATTCAGTTGGTTTTGCATCATCAAAAATAAATCCTGGAATATTATATGAGCCATTCCATTCATCTGAACGATATCCTTTTACTTTAATTCTTTCTTGTCTGTAACCTTGGGCTCTATTATAAATTACATCGCCAAAGATAGTATTATTATCAATAATAATTGCGTGTTCGTGCTGTACTACAGGAATCTTAAGATGATATATTCCATCATTTGTATTTCTTACAAAGATTCCAAAATCATTTGTATTATCACGCTCGGTTGTTGCAAAATCTGCAAGCAATCGTTTACCGTCTGCTTTTAATAAACTATAATCATAAAAATTATCGTATATGTCGTCAACAACAGTATACTCTTTTGTAAATTCAATTTGTCTTGCACTTGGACTTAGTGTAAGAATAGTTCCGCTATCCCAGGCCTGCGTAGTCCAGAATAAAAATTCTTTTGCACTTAGTACCCAATTTTCAATTTCTTCAATCTCTTGATTAAAATTATCAAACGTGAAACCTACACTAGTTAAATATCGTTGATACCCAAGTAATAAATCAACTACATCTTGTTTTTCTCTAAGCAATGTTCCGTATTGCATTTCTTGTAGTTCTGTTTCAAAGTTAGTTGATACATATGCTGTTGCTCCACCTTCTTCTGGTAGTTCGGCTAATTTTTGAAAATTATCTTGATTAAATGCATCACCTGCTGTATGCGAAATTTTAACTCTATAATAAGAATCAGATATTTCAACAATCTGTCCTACTTGATATGTTTTTCCTGTTGTCCAAGTTAGGAAATTTTCACTAACTCCTCCAACATTAATTACTACATCACTGTTTTTTCTTCTAATAGGGTAATATTTAAATACCGGATTATCTTTGTCATATCCTTTTACAATATATCCTCCAGGAGCTATTTCAACTATAACTCCACTATAGGAATATACATCTAAAGGAATACTTTTAGTTAAATGTATTTTATAATTTTCTTCTGGTACAAAAACATTGCCTTCATTTGTTGGTGTTCTTGAGTCTAATATTAATTTAAATTTTGACTTTTGTGTAAACCCGCCAATTTTAGATCCTAGTTTGTTTTCAACTACTTTTAAATTCTTTGTATATTCATTAAATTTAAGCGTATCGTTGTCAACTAAATATCCTTGCATATAATTTACAATACCTGCTGTAAATACTCTTGCTGAATCTGTTGCACTATTTGGAAATACTAATTTGTTTAATTCAATACGCTTACTTGTATCTTTATAAACTAATTGGTCTGCGCCATTACGTACAATTCTACTTCGATCAAACGCTAATCCAAAAAACTGTGCTGGTTGATTTAATGCCCACGATATCATTAAACTAAATGGATAGTGTGAACTTCTACGCCATGCTGTTTCTACAGGACCTTCATCGCCAAATGCAAACTCGTTACCATTAGTAGTAGGAATATTTCCTACAGCATAACCTGTTGCACTTGGTGCTAATAAGTTTCCGTTAGCATCAACTGGAATGTACTTGTAAATATCTTCGTTTTTAAACTTGTTTCTATATGTTACCTTTGAACCTTCAGCCCCTCTTACAATACCTTTAGACAAATCTTCCCAAAGTAATAAGTTACTACTAGTATAAGGTGCTGACCCATACTCAGAATCAAACCAAATTGGCTTTTCTTTAAAGCCAAGTATTTCCCACGGATGACTGTGTGGTCTATCTGTGTTATAAAAGTCTTTGTAAATTGATCTCCAAAAACCTGTTAGAGGTTTGTTGTTAGGATCTCCTGCTGATGCATAGTTATATGTAAATCCGTCACCAGCTCTATAAACTGTATTAGATACATAGTCTGGGCTACCAACAGTTTCTAACCAACTGTTAAATTCCGAAATCATTGTTTTAGAAACTTGTCTTCTAGTAAATCCAGTAGTTCTATTTTTACTAGGAACATAGTCTGCAATATTTAAAATGTTTTCGTTATAAGGAAGTTTTAAATTATTATAAATTCTTTTTTCAAGATCTAATAACAAATTATCTCTAAAGTCTCCAAAGCATCTCCACAAAGATCCGTCATGTCCTTGTAGCATTGCTCTTGCACCTTCATATTCAGAATATAGTTGACTGTCATTAGTAGCATGATTCATTGTGCCGTTTGGCATGTAAAATAATTTATTACTTCCTGCAAATATATGAACATGGGCTGTGCCGTTTCCGCTTGCGGCAATATCTGCTTGTTGTGCTGATACTTCATCAGTGTATAACGGATAGAACCAACCAACTTTTCCTTTATAAGACAATGTTGTTGTTTCATCTCTGCCATATACTTTATAAGGACCTGTTACGTCTGTTGGTGTTTTAATATAAGTGTCGTCTAAAAATATTTCAGGAGTAAACTTAGGATACAAACCTAACTTAGTAGGAGTTGGCGGAACCCAACAACCATCAGTTGAAACATATTCATAAACGTCTAATACATCTCCAGTACTCGGAGCATTTAATAATGTTAAAAATCCATCTGTACTAACTGTATAGTCTTTGTTAAGTACTAGTTGCTTTTCATTTAGGTATGCTAATACTGCTTTTTCTGACAAAGTTGTAAAGTCAATACCACGTGTTAACGAAAATATTGTTTGAGATTGATCTTCAATGTTATGCTTTACTGATGTTTCACCGCCAACGGCTAACATATCACTAAAATAAAATGCATCTTTATTAGTTTTGTTCGAATTAAGTTCAGTAAGTACTCTGTCAACATGTACTTTATCGTATCCTTCAAATCCAAGATCATTTGCTGTTCTTAAAAATTCTCTCTTAAATTTAATGTATTCAAACCCTGACCATTTCATAGCTTCAATAGCATCATAGTCTTTATCTGTTAAATTATATAATGCAAGATTAACTGGTCCACTATGTTGTACAAATTTTAAACCGTGCTTTGATGGAGTGCCTAAATCACGTAAATTACTAACACCCGGATATAAGCCTTTGAACCCGATTACATTATCAACAATACTATCAACATGGTCTAATACTTCGCCTAGTGTAAAGGTTGTAACGTTTTCGTTCTGCGGATTTTTTTCAAAGTTGATTGGAAATTCGTAATGTCCTAATCCTTGTATTTTTTTAGCACTTGATGTTGTTTTTAAAACTAACTTATCACTTTCTACTAAGTCTGTATAAAATGCAACATATGCATATCCGTTAATTCGATTGATTGTATAATCGACGCCATCTCTTTTACGAGTACTGTTTACATAAACTTTAATGTCTAAATCATTTAAGTTACCACTATTTAAATAAACATCAATAATAAAATTATTTGTTCTTTCTGCAACTGTAAATTGTTCAACAACTGGTTGTGTAGATTTAGTCGGTGCTTTAGTCCATCCTGATACATTTGTGTATGAAGTTCTACCAGTATACTGTCTTAATAGTGCAGTGTCAGTACTAACTGTAAATACATCAGCAACTTCGTCATATTGATACGTGTCTGCTAATAAGTTAAAGTCAAAAACAATATCACCGCTATTTTCAATGGTTCTATAACTTAACGGAAATCCTAATTGAGAATCGTTAGCACCTGTTCCAACTTTATAACTAAACACTTTGTTACCAGCAAATGTACTTGACTCTAGTGTAGAAAGTTGTGCTCCTGCATCATTATACAAATCAAATAACGGTTGTTGATTAACTTTTGTTTTATCTTGTGTTTGTTTCCATGTAGTACCGTTATAATAAAAAATCTTACCTTTATAGTTTGTGCCTGCTTTTACAAGAACTGTTTCATTTGTTAAAGGAGTAGTATCTGTAGTTTCCTTTAGTGCAATTTGAGCTTGGCCATTCTGACTAATAAAACCTACTTCATAAATTTTACCAGCAACAAAACTATCCGGATCTGCTGTAAACAATACTCGCATACCTGTAACTAATTCAACACCGTCAACAAAGTAACCTGCTTGTCCTTCAATATCTGAAAACACATCTTTAGTAACTGTATCAACTACGTCAACTGATGTTTTTGATTGTGTACCAAAATTATAAAGTTTTAGTCCTGAGTCAAATTCAATAATTGGTCTTGTAGCTCTATAAGTTTGATCTAGTACTACAGGAACGTTATTAACTGCCGCAATAGTTTCAATGACACTTTTATGTGTCCATTTATTATAACGTGACCATTGGTTTCCATCTTTTGATGCTTTATTAATAACAATATAATCTTTTAGGATAGCGTATGAAGTTGCATCGTCAAAAGGCAATGCACTAAATCCTTGTGCATCAAATTCTGTTGAAACGTCGGTTAAATAATCGGCAGTAATAACTAAATCTTCTTCTGCTATTAATGTAATAGATTCGCCAACACCTTCAACATACCAATTGCCTTCTCCGTATTTGGCTGGTGTAATTGTTCCGTAAAACTTTACTTTCATGCCATTAGTTAATTCGTAACCATTTTGCATAGTATAAGTTTTCTTACCAATAATTTCTTCGCCTACATTAAGTTGTGTATTATCTCTAATATCCTTAATAATGATAAGACCTGATGCTTCAGGATCGTTTCCGTTTGTGTAATATAACGCATTAGGTGACTCTAAATCAACTGTCCAAGTCATACTACCTTGCTCTACTTTTTGTTGGCTAACACCAATGTTATATAAGTTTGTATCATCGTTAATACTATTACTAGTTCTAATACTCAAAGGCATATCAATAGCATCTATATCAAAGTTATATGTTTGCCCTCTATACAAGGTAAGTGTTGGATTACTTACTTTATTTTCTTTGCTAAAAATATAAGAATTATTATCTACATTATCTTGTCTAGCTACTGCAAAAGTACTAATAATATTTCGAGCTGTTCCGTAAACTGGAACTTCGTCAGGTCCTGAAGGTAACCAATAGTATTCTCTAAAGTTTACAAACTTGTCCCAATTAATATGAGGATCCCAAGCATAATATTCTTGTGAACTATATAGGCTGTGATTAGCATTGTCTGTATTTCTAATTTTGCTACTGTTTATATAATCTCGATAATCACCGTAGTACGTTGTATTACCTAAGTTATCTGTAACTGTTGCAATTGGTTCAAGTTGATAGTCTTCTCTCTCTGCCGAAACATCAGAAACATAATTGTCAGTGGACTTAAATGCTTTGGCATCTCTACGACCAATATAGCCATCAATCTTTTCAATCGACCCGGGTTGCGTTAGCTGATCAATTGTGCTACTTAGAAACTTTTTGTTTGCTGTTGTTCTAAAATATCTTGGTAGTAAATCAGCTGTTCTTCTTTTTGCATCCCCGCTTGTTGGGATTGGGCTTTCATCTTGTGCCATTAGTATCCATAACCTCCGCCGCCGCCGGAGCTTCCGCTTCCACCGCTTGATCCTGAACTACCCGAACTGCTTGAACTACTTGAACTACTTGAACTTGTTGTACTAGTAGTAGTTGCTGTAGTAGTTGTTGTAGTTGTTGATAATGCTTGACTCTTAATTCCTGTATTAATAGTTCCTGTAGATGTAACTACATTTCCTGCCGATTGGATTCTAGATGCTGTTACAGAATCAATAATTTCAATATCTTCAACTGTAGCATCGTTAATAAAGATTTCGTTATTTTCTGCTTTAACTTCATATAAACTTCCAAACCCTTGAGATGCTTGTTTGGGTACTAATAAAATATTAACAACATCTGGTGCTGTTCTATTCATTATATGTGTCGCAAGTTCAGTAAAATGGAATGTATTTCCAAAATCCCAGTTTTGCAAACTAAAGAACGAATTAATTGCACTAATCACTTGTGTTTTTATTTCATTGTTATTAACTACTTCACCGCTATTCTTTACAATTTTAAATGTTGCTTGTAAATTGTCTTGTGCATGCACACCAAATAAAGGCTTATATTGTACGGAATGATAAATTACTTCATCACTAATTGATTTATACTGGCCAATTTCTGCACCGTAGTTTTGGAATAATTCATCTGTACTTGGTGGAAGAGGTTCATTAGCAATAGATCCAGCAATAAAATTTCTGTAGTTTTGATCGTATGTTTGTGTAAGCATATATACATCAATAATATTACTTACACTTGGATCAATTCTATTACCATCATCTGCACTATGTACATACTGAAATTTAAGATCTGATCTGCCAACGTGTGCTTTATAATCTGCTGTTACTACAAGGACATTATTAGTTAGTACTTTAAAGTTATCGTTATCAATAATATAAAAAACTTGACCTGTTGAATACTGACTATATGCTCCAATTTCAGTTTCTGTTGTAACAGTTTTAATTGCAGTACCTGCGTTATAATAATTATATTTGTTAAATCCTTGATCAGATGATTCTTTCTTTAAGAAAATATATTTTGTAGATGTATTTGTTAAAGGTGCAACTACAGTATCAAATATATCTGGATCGTCAATACTGCCATCGTCATTTAAATCAAAGAAACTAACTTCTACTTTTTTGCTGTTAATATATCCGTCTGTGTTTCGGAAAGCATTAACAATTTCCCAATTAACATCATTATTAAATGGTGTAAGTGCGTCAGGCTTAGTATTAAAGTTCATAATTGCAACTTTGTCTTTTACTAACTGTCCTGTTTGTGAATCGTAAATCTTATTTTGTCCATCAAAGTAAAAAGAAAGTTCTTTATCGCTTTCAAAAATATATCTAAGTCCTCTATTTGTAACTGTATATTTTTCTCCGTTTGTTTCAAATAATATTAGCCAACTTGAGTCAAGTTGGTTATTTGTTACATCACCTGTTTTACCGTTACTAAACACATCTACTGTGTTTAAATTTTCGTTAATAATAATACGCCAGTTTCTTGTAACTTGATCATATCTTAATGCAAAAGTTTTATATGAAAATACTTGATCAATAATTTGTGATCTAACATCTGTTGAAATGTCTTTTACTAGTTTTGGTTTAACTTCTTCTAATATACTGTTTGCAGGTAATATTTCATTAAACACAACTGGTCCAAACCCTGTTACACTGTTAACACTTGTGCCTGCACCATCTACGCTTATAACTTTTACCCATTTATATGTACTTGCACCTTTTGCTGATGCGTTACTTGTAAGCTCTCCATTACCAATAAAATAAAATCCTACTGGTGGTTTAAATTTAAGCAATGCTCCAGCTTCTACATATTTTAAAGAACCGCCTGTAAATGTTCCAAGTTGATATGCAACATCATTAATATTATTTAATAGTCCTGTTGAACTGTTAGTTGTCTTAGTTGATTGCTTCCATGTAGCATTAAGATCACTAACAATAATCTTAGCATAGTTTGCAAAGTAAAAGTTACTAATTGCTCTATTTTGTATAATAGGCAATATTGTATTTTCAATAGTACCTTCAATGTCTGTTTGAGTACCAAACGTAAAAGACGTTTTGCTTTCATATGGCTCTCTATAAAGTATTCCATCACTGCCATATAAATTTGTACTAGAATATTTTCCAGTAGCATCTTTAAGATCAAAATATCTACTAATACCACTAGCAATTCTATTTGTTGATTTTACTTTAATAATTTCTTGATTAGTTGTTAAAGGAACAATATTATAATCTTCGCCAGTAACCATTCTATTTTGTGTATAGTAAGTTTGCGGAGCGTTAGTTCTAATACTCGAAGTTGTTTCGCTAATAGTAGCATTAGTTACTGGTGTTTTAAGTTCTAAGCCAACAGTCATTGTTTCTGTTGTTCCTGTCTTAGAAAGATAAGGAAAACTAATAGTAATATCTGTTAATTCACTTGGAGAAATACTTAACGATCTATTAGCACTAGTTCTATAATAAACTCTAAATCCGCCTTGCGGCAAGTTACCAAATGTGCCGTCTGCAAATACTAAACTAATCTCGTCATCTGATCTAGTTTGTACAACATAAAAATCTTTAAGTTTTTTGTTTAAACTATTATAGATTGCATTGTTTCCTTCAGTCGAATTAACTTTTGTCCAAATTTTCTGAGGAATACCATTACTGTTTAAACCATAAAGCCAAACATCAGTATCATTAATATTTTCTGCTTCGATCGAAATCCTTTGATTAGCTGACGGAGCCGAAACGTCAAATGCGTTAGATTTTAAACTTCCTTGTCTAAAATGTAAAAAATATCCTGAGTTTGAACTTCCTGAACCTCTTCCATCTTCTCTATATAAAAATGCTAGACTATTCCCTGGTACAGGATTTTCTTCTGTTATTACATTAAAGTCAGTATCAATACCTGTTGATACAATTTCAAATTGTGTTGAAGAACCGTTAACTGATTTACTAAAAGTATATATAGGAACATCGTTACCTGTAGATGTAAATCTATACTGTTGTGTAAGTACTCCATTAATTGCTTTGGTTATTGATGGCTTACCAACTGTTCCGTTTTGTGGAAGTGCTGAATTCAACACACGCCTAAATTGTTCTGACCAGTTAGCATTACTAGGGTCATTCCAGATAATAGTTTGGTCTGATAAGTTAGTGCCATTACTGTCAATTAAATTTTCTGTAGTGCTTACTGTCTCAAATTTAAGTAGTCCGTTTGCACACTGATTACGTCTAGGATTATATGAAAGCATACGAGCTAAACGGAGAACTGATTCTCTACGTTCTGCTAGTTCTAAGAAGTTTTCTCTTGCGTTTAGGTCAACTCTATAACTAATGTTCTGACCTAAGAATGCAATCATATCAATTAGTGCAAGGTACTCTGATGTATCTACATAATCGTTAAAATCTTCTGGGTAATTTTGTCTTAGATAGGTGATCATTGCCCGTCTAAGGGTGTCAAAGTCGTAGCTACGGAATTCCGCATTACGGTAACTTTGATATACTTTTTGCCAATCTTCTGCAAGTAGCAATCTATTTTGTCTGTCGGTTGATGACATTGATTATCCTTCTTTAAACTCTACTGTATTTATTGAAAACAATAATACTAGTAGTTAATTGTGTCACGACAATCCAACGCTTTTATCAAACTGTAATCTTAGTTGTTCACTAATATTGTAGTCTAAGTACATCAACGTACATTCTATTTGTAATCCGCTTTCGTATTCCGAAACTTGAACTCCTGTAGCTCTAGTTCTTGGATCGTAATTTACAATATTTGTAACATTTTCTGTAATTGCGTCTTTTAGTTGTGATGTTAATGGCTCATATAAGGCATCCCAAATAATACAACCAAATCTAGGATCAGATAACTTTTCTCCTTGGCGTATATTAAGATGATTTAATAAATTTTGTTTAATTAATGAAACATCAAATTGTTGGAAAGAATTGTTGTCAGGATTAACTGTGCTGAATCCTCTGTATGCCTTCTGTGATACAGGAGGTTTTGACTGCCTTTTAGGAGTAATTTTAATTGTTTTGTATAAATCTGTTGCCATATTAATATTTACCTTATTTTATCCGCCGGCGAAAACATTAGGACTGCCAGCCGCTACGCTTGTACAACCTGATATCGCATCTCCTATTCTGCCTGTTCCTTTGCCATTTGTAAAAACTGTTGTTGATCCTACTGCTATTGGTGCGGCATGACTTGGACATGGTACAGGAGGTAGTAAATGTGAAGTATTATTATCACCCTGTCTACTTACAGATATTCCATTTGCAAATACATCACCTGATCCTTCTGCTCTAGTCATACCCGAACAGTGAGCTACATCTGCATCTCCAATTCTAGTTACTGCGGGCACGTTCTATCTCCATTAATGTTTCTAATCTATCTGGCCATTGTGCAATTTCTTGGTGTTGTTCTTCAGTATGTGGCTCAGGGGGTACTGAAGGATTGAATTCAATTATGTGATCAAAGTCTAGAGGAATATCCTCAAAATTTGTGTACGTAAAAAGTTCATTGTTTTTCATTATTACAAATTTATGCATTACTGTACCTGTGATGTTCCTGCACCTTTATCTATAGGTGTCGTTGTTGTTAGACTTGCTAATGGTGTTAGTTCATTGTTAATAATTTTTTGGTAAAATCCTTTTCCTAATCCAATTCTGCTTGCTGTGTTTGATCCACCAGCATCTGCGTATCCTACTGCTTTTTTAAACTGTGTACCTAAAGCATTAAAATCTGTACTTGTCCAAGTAACACTTTTACTCTTTAAATATGCTACTGCAACTTTTGTAGCAACTGTAGGATCGTTTGCCATATCAGCATTATTGTAAATATCAACACCTGCTAGTCCGCCGTATTTTCTATAATTACTTGTTCCTGTAATTTGTATAAGTCCTCTGCCTCTGTATCTAAATCCGTCCCCAGATTCTGAAGAGCCATTGCCCATTCTATTTCCGTATACTGAGTTTGCAATAGCAGGTGGTCCACCTGCAACAAGTGTTTCAGCTTTACGCTTGCCTGCTGATCCGCCAAATCTATTTGGCCATACACGCTGTAGAGTTGATACTCTATAGTTCATATTTTCTGACCTTGGTTCAAAGTTACATTCTTTTTGTACTTGGGCACACGCCATTGCTAGTGCATGTGCATTTGATTTCCATGTAATTGGATCTAGTCCTAACCCTTTAATAAGTTCGCTTAAGAAATACCGTTGCATATCATCTACTGGTACTGGATCTGCTGGCTGTTTGCCTGATGCATTATCTGTATTTTTAGTTGGAATTTTGCCAGCATCAAACGTTTCTTTTACACGCTCACCTGTTACTGGATCTTGGATGTATGCATCTTGTGCATTATAGATACCCGATGTTTCTGAGTAATCAGGTATATCACTATCTTTATCAATCTGAGGTTGTTGTAATCTAACTTCTGGTGACGGTGATAATATACTTGCTGTAGCACTAGGAGTATGTCCTGCTGGATTAATGTTTTCGTGTCCGTCCCATGGTTCGTGTCTTGGAATACGTCTTGGTCTGTTTGCTTCAACTGCAACACTTGCTCTAAGTGCATCTGCTGTTACTCTTAATGGATTACCAGATGAATCATTTAAAACTGTATCAGATGGATCTAATACTTGATCACTATCATCAACTACAGCACTTGTAGCAGATTTTGTAAATGTATCACCAATTGCATCGGCACCATCTGCTGGTGTTGCAGGAACTGTACTATTCATGTGTACTTGTGATGCAGTTTCTGAATGTGTTCCTACACTTAAAATAGAAGTTAATGTTCCTGCATCTAATTTATTTGCAAGAGTACTTTTAATTTGTGTACTTGCTCCACTAGTAAATTTATTGTCTCCAGCGGTATTTAAATTGAATGCACCATTTACAGTTTGTCTATAATCGCCAACTACTTTACTGTGCAAGTTTGCGTTTATAGCAATATGTCCATCTTGGCTGACTTGTAAGTTGTAATCTCCACTAATAGTAGAACGCTGTGTTCCTTTAATTTGAATATCTTGGTCGCTACCTACTGCAACTGTATGGTTATTACCTGTCCATTCGTTTTTGTCCATTCCAACAAATGTAGTTTCGTTTTTATTTGTTTTAACATCTCTATCATTATTAACCATTAACTTATAATTACGTCCTGCTGTAAAGTTAATATCTTTACCAGACTCGATGTTTATATCTCTATCAGCTTTTATGTTAAGATCTGTTTCAGTTCTTAGGTTAATACTATCTTGTGCATACACATCAATTTTACCATTTGATGTTAATTCAATCCATGCTGTACCATTTGCATTACCAATGTAAATTAAGTCTTCTGTGTTGTGTAATAAAATTTGATGACCTGTTCTTGAACGTAATCTAATATGTTCATTAAACGGTAATGTAACATCTGACTTACTAATATTATCAGGAGTATTCTCAATATCATAATATAGTGCGGGATTTTCTTTTGCTATTCCATTTCTAAGAATAGTAGGATCTCCGTCATCCATTGTAAATGCAGATCCGCCTAGTCTGCTTCTAAACATATAAGCTGAACTTCGTACATCTCCATATTTTCCTTTTGGTTTGCCGTCACGCTTATCTAAAGGTCCTGGAGTATTCCAACCATAAACAGTATTAGGAATGTCACGTCTTGAACTTGTGGTTGTTGTTCCTCTAATAACATCTTGTTCAAGACCTTGCTTTGCAAGTGTCAAAGACATCATAGGATTAATAGGTCTTGGAAATTTATCTGGATTATTTCCTTTACGTATATCTTGAGGTCCTGTTGAGTTAGCTCCAATACTTTTATTAAATTCTCCTACAGGTAAACTTTTACCTTTGAAGTCCTCTAGTATCCCGTCTTGTACAATATTAGTTGACTTGTCTGCTGGATAGCCGCCTGGAACCATCATGTTCATATATTCATCCTGAACACATCCTATCCAATAACACTGGTTTGCAGATCCTTCTGCAAATATAACAAGAACTTTAGTTCCTGGATCAGGTGGTACTGCCCAAAATCCGTAACTCTGTTGCGTATTATAATAGTCGTTATTTTTTCCGTTACTACGAACATCTGTAGTTCCGTAAAACGGTGAGCAATACCTAGCTGTAAATAATTGTCCGTCATCTAAATCGTCTGAGCCGCTAACTGTGTTAGGTAATAATTGTACCCGCAATGCTCCTTGACGTTTAGGATCTAAATGATTGACTACTTTTGCTAGAAAAGGACCCGGAGGCATTTTTGCAAAGCCGACTCCAGACGATCGTTTATTAACTTGATTTGGTTCTAATTGATCCATTGTGTTCCTTTAAACAAAATCACTATCTTCCCATCCTAGGCGTTTTTCTTCGGCTGTAGCTTTACCAGTTCGGATACCACCATCCATTGGTGCGCCAACAATAGCCGTATCATCAGATGTTACTTGGCCATCTATGCCTGACCCTTGGGTTGGAAACATAGGGTCTTCTAGTTGTGCATTTTTAGCTATTTTTGGTTGTGATGGTTTTGGTTTATCTTTGTTATTTGCTAACTTAGCCGCTTCTTCAGTAGTTAAATTGGCTTGTAGTTGTTCACTAACATTTATTATGCCATCACCGTCTCTATCAGCTACAGCAAAATTATACTGAGGACTATCTTCGCCGAATTTTTTAGCTTCATTTTGTCTTTTTATATATGCTTTTTCTTCATCTAGTATTTTCTTTTTAGCCGCTTCTTCTAGATCTTTTAAATCAAAATTAGGACGTTTTACTAGTTCAAGTTCTTGTGTAAACAAGTTACCTGAAAAGTTATTATTGACTCCAATAACAGTATACAATCCACTGAAGTTTGAAACTCCAACTGCTGGGCCGTCCATTTTATAATTTCCAATTTGATCGTCAATGTCTATAGGAGTTAGAAAATTTAGTAGTATATCAACTTGTCCGTTCTGGTGATTGATACTTCCATCTGAAGTAACATTAGTCCATTCAGTTACACTTGAGTTATAATTTCCCATTCCGCTATCTGCAATATAATAAGGATCTCCTAAAATCTTAATAGTCATTGTAATTAAGTCAACATCACTGTTTACAAGGGCTTCGTTAAACTGTCTAGCCATTCTTCTTTCTGCTGTTTCAGTCATTGCACCAGCAAGTTCGTTTGATTTAGACTGTGATGTATCGCTTTGTATGTTTGTTACGTTAGCACCAGTTCTATTTGAAGTATCGTTGTCTAACTCAAGTTGAGTACCTTTTTCTGTTGTAGACTGATTTGAAGCATCATTGTTACCGCTGTTATTATTGTAATCAGTTGCTATAGATTTATAAAATGCATTATTAAATTCAATATTGAATTCTAAAATATCTTTATTAAGTCCTGTATACATATAATTATATGCTTTGGCCGCTTCTTCAACTAGTTTATTATATCCTGCTGGTGGATCATTAGGTAGTTTAAATATACTTGTATTTGCTCTATATGGTACAACTTTATACACATAGATTCTTGGCATTCTTCCTTGTGCTTTTTCAGCTTCTTGATCTTCAACAATATATACATCAGCTTCAACTCTAAACCAAGGTATAGTACCGTCTTTAGCTTGAAGTTCTTTTCTCATTATAGTTTCACCAAAGGCACTTAACAACACAAGCTCTTCAAGAACCCGTTGTATTGGTGTTCCGGCTCTAAACTGTATAGTGCGTTGTTTAGGATTAATTTGTGTACCATTTTTTGAATATGTCATTGTTTTAGGATTTAAAGCAAATCCTGATTTGCCGAATGGAGTATCTCCATATGCTGTTGGTATTTCAGTTGTAATTTTATTTCTGCCAATAGCATTAATACCTGCATCTCTGTTTGCTAATGTTTTTTTAATTGTTTCGCTTAGATTACCTCTTTTAATACTATACCCTAACAGTGAATTAACGTAGTCTTTTTTCTGCTGAGCCTCACCGGCGGAATGTTCATTGTAGTAGTCTTGTTCAAATCCTGCACCATCTTTTCGAGAATCAATCGTTGTAAAGGCCGCTTCATAATCAATTCCTTCTTTAACTAGGTATTCATCTCCTTCAGTTGCTTTATTCGTGCCGTATGTTGTTCCAGAATTTGTAGCATTTTTTAACAAATTTGAAGCCGAAGCACTTGAAGTATCTAATGGAAAAGTAAATACAAATTCATCTGTTTCAATTTTGTTTTTTTGAAGCTTTTGTTTTTGTAATAAGTGTGTGTTAATTTGTGTTGCCAAACTTCCTAATCCTGATTGACAAATTTCTTGAAGGTCTGTTCCGTGTATAGTAACATTACATGGCAAGTTTTGTGTTCCGTCCATAAATGCTTCATCGTTAAATGCACTACAAGAAAATCTATAAATTGAACCTTCTGTATCAACATTAAAATCAACACTTACAATTTTTAAAGGTAACAATCGTTTAGACGCCGATAGTTGAGGATTAACCTCGCCTTCACCTATATCCTGCCAGCCTACGAAATTAATTGATAGTAACCAAGGTGCTTCTAAATAATTAGAATATCCTGCGTTAGTTGATGCTAATTGCATTGTTTGTAGAAGTTGGCCCATACTATATGGTTCTCTAACTTCAAAACTTAAATTATGAAAGTTAGTCATTCTACTTTTTTTGTTTGGTGCAATTACAGTTTCTATATCTACATTATCTATAAAATATTGTGTGTCTATGTTGTAGTGTTTCTCTGCATGTGTTCTTGGCTTTTGAGTACCATTAAATGCGCCGCCTGATTTAAGAACCATGTGTCCATTTCTAAGTCCAGTTTTTCTATAAGTATCGTCTGGAAAATTTAATTCTTCCGGGCTTAGACAGCCAAACGAAAATATATTATTATAAGATGCAAACGATTCTAATTCATTTGGTAAAGGTAATGATCCTGGTTGCATTGCTATTTGAGATACTACTTTTTTAGGTGGTGTTTTAACTCTTGCAATATCACCAACGGTTGCTGTTCCGCCGCCGGTTCGTGACCCATAATTTTGTGCTTGAGGATACATTTCTTCGGGTTTTAAAATTTGAACTGTAGGACTTGATGTTACATTTGGCTGTTCAATAACACCAGCAAACGGATGGTTTTGAAACATAGGTGGCAACTGGCCAGGATTTTTTACTGCGGCATCTCCGTTTGTTTCGTACATGTCGGCAAGACCGTGCATGCCAAGAGCTCGCATAAACTTTTTGGCTTCTTCTGGATCTCCTTCAGCCGCAGGAGGTTGTTTGGGAGGCTTTGTACCCAATTCGTTATATGTTTTACCGTTTTTATTTAATGGATCTACTTTATTACCTGGAGTGATTAGTGTTTGTCCAGTTTTAGGATCCTTTCGGTATGTAGACAAATTTATTCTCCTATTAGTTCTTTAACACGTTTAGGGTCCGGCAAAAAAATTTGTACACCTGGAACCATATCGTAAATAGGATCCTCGATAACGTCTAAGTTTCGTTGTGCAAATATCCACCATAGTCTGTTTGACCCGTACATATCATGAGCTAGTAAATCTGGTCTATGTGTATACTGTGGCTCAATAGTATATAACGGATCATCAGCATATGCTGGCACAGGTCTGATTGTTAAAATATCAAGAGCACCGTTTAGTTGCGATTGTGTATTTTTGTATGGGCTACTCATTAAATATATCCTTGTCCAAGATTAGATCCGTTAGTAAAGTCTGTATAGTTAAATTGAGACTGTTTAGCTCTACTGTATATAGGTTGTACAGTAATTGAAAATTGTGATTCTGCTGGTGCCCAACCATAATTAAGTTTTGTTCCACCTTCTGGATTCATCATAGCCTGGCGAGCGTCTGCTCCTGTCAACTTTGGTCCAGTGGTAAATGCTGTGCTAATATAGTCAACTTCATTAGGCATATCAACTGTAAAGTTTTGTAGTATAACTGGAACATTATTAAAAACATAATCTCCATATCCATTTAATTTTGCAATTGGTGGTGGAGATCCTGTGCTGTTCAAACCATAATCCATTTTAGTCATTGTTCTTAGATAGTGCAAACATGCCATCCAATATCGTGCTTCCACACTATTTTGACAATAAAATTGTCCTACAATAGTCATTGCTTCCACTTGTGAGTTCTGATACGCAAAGAACGGATAATTATTATGTATAGGGCTTACAGTATTATATGCGGCTGAATGACTAATAATAATTGTAGGTGTATAAGGAAAAACCATGTGTCCACCTGTAGTAGATTCTTGTAAGGGAGACAGCAACCCATCTGCGGCAATTGACGGAGGAACAGATAATTTGACTCGCCAATCTTTATTTTCAAGTTCAGTACTAAAATATGCTTTCTCTTTTGCTTCAAAATTATTAGAACCTTTTCCAGGAAGATTTTTGCCTCGCATCTTAGAGCCTAAATCGCCTGCTACGTCTGCAAACATTTCTTGGCCAACATCTTTCATTTTATCGAGTCCGCCTGTTACAAACGAAGGAATGTTAGTTAATGGATTTTGTCCTGGGGCTTTAGTACCGGTTTTAATATCTGGTCCTTTGCCGTTGAAAGCTGATAGATCTGGTTCTGGCATAATTAATTGTCTCCTATATACATTATTTAGTTGACTTTATTAACAGAGTAGTTTATAATATAACAAACAATCGGAGAAAATATGAATAAACGTGTAAATTATCTAAACAACAAGGACATATTAAAGGAAATACACAAATCAAAGACTACATTCTGTAGTTATGTTGATCCTGAATATGGCCAATTTGATATAATCCTACCAGAAATTGGTAAAATTAATATTAGAACAATAGCTGAAGCAAAACGCAATAAAGCAAAACGCTTACAGCAACAAGCCTTTGAAGCCGCAAAATTAGCAGGTAAAAGAGTAAAACTTGCTGAGTTTGAAATTGACTATAGAAAGATACAAAAAGACGAGTTAATTTTTAGGATTATGTCATTTGAACATATTCCAGAAGAACCGGGACGGAAAAAGAATCCTAAAACACCTGCAGACTATAGAGTAAAATTAAACTTTCCTCCATTCCAACATTTTAAACATGATGATTCTGGTGAACTAGTATGTGTAGGCAAAAGCCACTGGGAAGGTGGTATGGACAACGGATACTTTAATAAAGCACATGGTAAAGCAACTAACAAACTTGCTTTAATGTGGATGAAGTTATGTGATAGATACGCAACAAGAGGCAATGTACGTGGATATACTTACAATGACGAAATGCGTGGACAGGCAATACTGCAACTTGCACAAATTGGACTACAGTTTGATGAATCAAAGTCAAACAATCCATTTGCTTATTATACTGCGGCAGTTACCAACTCATTTGTAAGAGTGATTAATATTGAAAAACGCAATCAAAATATTAGAGATGATATTTTAGAAATGAACAATATGAATCCTAGTTATACTAGGCAAGCACAAGGCGAATGGGATCGTGTTAAAACACAACAAGCTAAAACTGTTCCAAATCCTTCCAAAAACGCTTGACTTACATCAAAATATAGCGTATAATATACAAAAGAGGAGTACGGATGTTTAAAAAAGCGGCGGTGTTTACAGATATTCATCTTGGATTAAAGTCTAACAGTAGACTACACCTACAAGATTGCGAAGACTTTGTAGATTGGTTTATTGAACAAGCAAAAGCTAACGGTTGTGAGACCGGTATTTTTTGTGGTGACTGGCATCACAATAGAAATACAATTAATGTACAAACACTAGATGCAACTACACGTTGCCTAGAAAAACTAGGTGCGGCATTTGAAAAGTTTTACTTTTTTGCAGGTAATCACGACTTGTACTACAAAGACAAACGTGATGTTTACAGTGTAGAGTTTGGTAAACATATTCCTGGTATTACATATGTTGATGAAATACTAGTTGAAGATGATGTTGCATTAGTTCCTTGGCTCGTTGGCGAAGAATGGAAGAAGATTAGTGGCATAAAAACAAAATATATGTTTGGTCACTTTGAACTGCCTAGTTTCTATATGAACGCAATGGTACAAATGCCTGATCACGGTGAACTAAAAGCTGAACATTTTAAACATCAAGAGTATGTTTTTAGTGGACATTTCCACAAACGTCAAGTACAAGGTGCAGTACACTATATGGGTAATGCTTTTCCACACAACTATGCAGACGCATGGGACGATAAACGTGGAATGATGATACTTGATAAAGAAAATAACAAAGAACCTCAGTACATCGATTGGCTTGACTGTCCTAAGTATCGAACAGTTAAACTTAGTCAACTACTAGACGAAAAAGACACACTACTTAAAAACAAAATGTATCTTAGAGTAACACTTGATCTTCCAATTAGTTATGAAGAAGCAAGTTTTATTAAAGAAACATTTATTAACGAATACGATTGCAGAGAGATTACACTAATTCCTAGTCAACAAGACGAGGAAATACATACAGACATTGACATTAGTACATTTGAAAGTGTAGATGAAATTGTTACAAAAGAAATTACTGCATTAGATACACAAAACTACGACAAGAAGTTATTATTGGGAATTTATGACGAACTATGATTAAAATAAAAAGTTTAACAGTAAAGAACTTCATGAGTGTGGGCAATCAGACCCAAGCAGTTGATTTTGATAAACAACAACTAACACTTGTGCTAGGAGAAAATCTAGACCAAGGTGGAGATGATAGCGGATCACGTAACGGTACAGGTAAAACTACTATTATAAATGCACTAAGTTATGCCCTCTATGGGCTTGCTTTAACAAATATTAAACGCAATAATTTAATTAATAAAACTAACAACAAAGGTATGTTGGTTACGCTGTCTTTTGAAAAAGATAGTCGAGATTATAAAATTGAAAGAGGTCGTGGTCCTAACTTATTAAAGTTTTATGTAGACGGTCAAGAGCAAGAAATGCTAGATGAGTCGCAAGGCGATTCACGTAAGACGCAAGAAGACATTATACATCTATTAGGTATGTCGCATAATATGTTTAAGCATATTGTTGCACTAAACACGTACACAGAACCTTTCTTAAGTATGCGAGTCAATGATCAAAAAGACATTATTGAACAATTACTTGGTATTACAATACTATCTGAAAAAGCCGAAGTACTTAAAGATAAAGTAAGACAAACTAAAGAAGCAATTACAGACGAAACTGCTCGTATTAATGCTATTGAAACTAGTAATACACGTATTGGCGAAACTGTACGTAGTTTGCAAACAAAACAAAGTGCTTGGAATACAAAACAAAAAGAAGATATTGCTAAACTAGAACGTTCGATTGATGAGTTAGAACACTTAGATGTAGAAGATGAACTAGACAAACACGAAAAACTATCTACGTGGTCAGAACAAAATAATTCTATTTTGGCTCTTAAAAAAGAATTAAGTACATTAGAGCCTGCATTAGTACGTGCAAACAGAAGTGTTGAAAAGTCAAAGAAAGACGCAGAAAATTTAGATCAAGGTACATGTCATACGTGTGGACAAGAACTACACGACGAGAAAAAAGAAGAGCTTGAAGTTAAGAAGAATAAAGAACTTGAAGATGCAATATCATATCAGGCTGAAGTAGATAACAAGGTTATTGATGTAACAAAAGCATTAGATGACATTGGTGATATTAATGGTAAACCTACAACGTTTTATGAAACTATTAAAGAAGTATATGATCATAAACAAAATGTAGCACAATTACAAGAAGCATTTGATCGTTCTAAAACAGAAATTGATCCTTATCAAGAACAAATTGATGAATTGAATACTACTGCTATACAAGAAATTAATTGGGATACTGTAAATAATTTAACAAGTTTAAAAGATCATCAAGACTTTATGTTAAAACTACTTACAAACAAAGACAGTTTTATTCGTAAAAAAATTATTGATCAAAACTTATCATATCTAAACAACAGACTTACAAACTATCTTGACAAACTAGGATTACCACATAGTGTTGTATTCCAAAATGACTTGTCAGTTGAGATTACACAACTAGGACAAGATTTAGACTTTGATAATTTAAGTAGAGGCGAGCGTAATAGACTTATACTTGGTATGAGTTTTGCATTTAGAGATGTTTGGGAAAGTTTATATCAAAATATTAATTTATTGTTTATCGATGAGTTAATTGATAGTGGTATGGATACTAGCGGAGTTGAAAACTCTTTAGGTATCTTAAAGAAGATGGGTAGAGAAAGACAGAAGAATGTTTATCTTATATCCCATAAAGATGAACTAGTAGGAAGAGTAACACACGTTCTCAAAGTGATTAAAGAAAACGGCTTTACATCATATGAGAACGATGTAGAAATACACAATGAATGACGATACACACGATAAATTGACTAAGGCATATATGGCATACTTTAAGGCAAACGAAAAGTTTGAGGCTCGTAATTCAGTACGAACACATCGCGAAAGCAGAAAATGGTTACGAGAGATACGTAGCCTAGCTAAACAGCGTATGGACGAGATACACCACAAGCATAATTCCAAGAACGAGGCCCCAGAATCATAGGCAACGGTAAGTACCAATATGCAATGGACTTATCAAGGTGAAAAAGTGGAAGAGATGCCTGAAGGCGTTGAAGCATTTGTATACTTGATAACAAATAAGTCCAATGATATGAAGTACGTAGGCAAGAAACTAGCAAAATTTAAGACAACTAAACCTCCGCTCAAAGGCAAAAAAAATAAAAGACGTGGAACTAAAGAAAGTGACTGGCAAACCTATTGGGGATCTAGTGATAGACTTAACGCAGACGTTGAACAACTAGGCGAAGATAACTTTACTAGAGAAATATTACATTATTGTCCAAGCAGAGGCATTGCAAGTTACTTAGAGGCACGAGAACAGTTTGAACGCAGAGTACTCGAAACAGATGAATACTATAATGGTATTATTAATGTTAGAGTTGGTGGATCAAAAATTCTAAAAGAACACTTACAAAATATATAGGCAAATCAATACAGCACATAAGGATAGCGGGCCAGATAGATAATTCCGCTGTGTAAAGGGTGGCGTGAGAACCACACACGAAACATATTGATTCATACGAACCATAACGATCAATATAGGCTAGTTGCTGTTAGCCAAGAACCACAATGTTCATAAAAACTCTTTAGCAACAGGAACGAAGCGAGAGGTAGCTGGAAACAGCGATGTCGACGTAGGTTGGGAAAGGTCAGAGCCCATTGAACAGTGAAAACACCTACTTCCGAATCTCGGCTGTGACGAACTCACATGAAGTGCAAACTTTGAGATTAGATGGAACCGTAGTAGGTTCCGTCTGACTGAAACAATCTACATGAAGCAATTACAATATTACTACGTAATATTGCTTTAATTCATATCTATTACTTTAATCAAAACGAAGTGTAAGTAGTTTGAGCGTAAGCGATAAACTAATTGTTACGAAGTAACAATTCTAATTGTTCTTATAGATTATCCACATTAGTACTACTGTTAAAACTAAGAAATAGAATATGGGCGAACACATAGAGACTATTTAGTGTAGATCAGGATCTCTTCCAAAACCCGACTTAACACTACTAACTTCGAATGATTCGTATCTGAGCTGTAGATGAGGGTGTGTATCACGCATTGTTTCAATATATTGCTGTACTTCGTCAATACTGTTTACAATATCAATCTCATTATCGAGATTGTCTAATATTCGATATCTTGTAATCATATAGAGTTATTTAATAAGTATTTCTGAGTTCAAAAGTATAAATATAATTAATCGGGAGTTAAACTATGAAAGTATATGACATTTTAGTAGAATCTAAGAAAACAAATAAAGTAGACGAAGGTCCTATTAGATTTTTGAAAAGAACGCTAGGTAAAAATACTGGCATGGGAAAAGCCGCACAATTAGATGTGGAAATTGACAAAGAAGTTAAAAACGTTTTTAAAGACTACTATGCAGTAAGCAAGCAAGATCCTAAACAAAAAGGCATGACTGCACAAGGTCTTGCTAAATTTATTGCCGCAAAAGGATTTGTAAGTAGTCCTAAAGCAGTAATGCAGTATATTAATCAAGATCCTAGTTTAGGAAGACAATTAGCTAAAGGCGGAAAAGCTATTAAGAAAAAAGTTAAATCCGGAGCGGCCGCTGTTACAGGCGCGGCAAGCAAACTTAAGAAAAAATTAGGCAGTCAAGATTCTGGACTAACTCCTCCAGGAGCACAAGGCAATTTAGACCTTGCAGGCGGAAAAATGAACCAAAGTATGTACAGTGAATCACAACTAATGGAAGTTGATGCACAATTATCAAAAGGTCAAGTTATGAAAGTAATTAAACGTTTTGTACAGCAAGGGTTCCAAGCAAATTTAGGTAAAAGCGGAGCAGTTAAGAGAAGTGCATACGCAGATGCTCCAGATGGTGCAGACGCTCCTAAAGCTAAAGCAGGTAAAAAATCTGATGTTGATAAGGCTCTTGATATAGTTAAAAATGCAGGATATACAATATCTGGCAAACCAGCTTTAATTAAAAAATAATCCTACCAAAACGGCTGTTGAATCTTTTTAGCAGTTTCTAAATTTTCTTTGATAATATCGTTAAAGATGTCTTGATCCTCACGACACAGTAAGTATGCGTCATCGAGTTGTAACCCACCACGCATCCACCAAACTAACTTCATAATGTTATGTTTGATTTCTTTGACCTCGTTTTCGAGGATCCTAACCTCGCTTAGGATTTTGTCGAGGCTCCACGTTAAGATCCTTAGCCGAAAAAATTACTCTGATCAAAAACAATTGGTATTTCGTAAACTTTCGATGCACCTGCTTCGATCTCTTCTGGTGTTGCAGTAACTTGTAAAGGTTTTTGTGTAAACCTTTCTTTTTGCTCTTTAATATAATCAGCAATTTGATTATATGTTTTTGCTTCAGCACCTTCTAAGAATTCTCTAAGATACTTTGGATTAGTTACAGCTTGCTCATCACCATCAGGTTGAATAGCAACTACATTAGCAACTACTGCATTAATATTAATGTCAGTTAGATTAGCAAAACTTTTTTGGAACCTTTCTAATTTTAAGCCGTCGTCTAATGAATCATCATTAACTGTGCTAAAAATACGTTGTTCCTCAAATGCTTTAATTGCTTGTTGTGTTGACAACTGATATGTTGCAGGTTTAATTTGTACCTTAAACCCGTCAATTTGAAAAGTATCAACATACTCTGTACTAATTAAATTATCAAATACAGTTTGCAAGTTTAACTGAAACTCTTTTGTAATCTCAGTTCCTGGAACAGTAGCACTTAGTTCAATTGTTTCTCCAAAGCTAGCCATTCTAATAGCAACTAGAATTGCATCTAAGTCAATACTAGGTGTTTGCCATGCATCTTTGATATTTGGCATACAACTTTGAATCACTTCAACTGTTGCTTGCCCATTTAATAACGCATCTGGTGTTTTAAATGTAATCTCATCTTTGGCAGTCATTGCAAAAACTGGATATTCTCCGTTCTCTGTTTTTGTCAAAGCGTTCTGCGGCCAGTAATGCCCTTCGCTTGGCAACTTGATATAGATTTTAGGTTGTCGTAAATGTTTAACTAATGGGTTACCAACTGGGGCTTGCACCGGCATTGGTTGAGCTTGCGTCGGCGGCATCGGCGGAATTGCCGGGTTTTCTGCTGACGGTTGCTGAGGCATGCCCATTTGCATACCTTTATTTCCCATGTTTGGTGGGATATTATTATCTACCATGTTTATATCTCCTGCTAAATACTATTGTAATAGCATACATATTTATAGCTATATATAATGTGAGTACTTAATAAATGGCAGTAAAAATTGATATTCCAGGAGTTGGAGAAGTAACAGCTGAAAATGCGGCTTCAGAAAGAACTCTTAGAGAAATACTTAAAGCATTAGGCGGTAAAACACCTACTGGGCAAACTGGTAGTGCTGGCGGCGGCGGTCCTAGTAAAGAAGCAAGTAAAGCTTCTAAAGAATTTGCTAAGAATACTAAAAATGCTAGTGAAGAAGTAGAAAGTTTTGGCGGAAGATTAGCAAGTATTACTGGAGGAGTACTTAATTCTCTTATAGCAGGCCTAGGAGCAGTAGTAGGAGCAATACCAGGATTAGCTACTGAATTAGCCTTTGGTGGACAGCAATTATCAGATTTTACAAAACATCTTCCTATTCCAGGACTTACAATGTTATCTGGTTTATTAGATGGACAAATTAATAGTTTTAGACAACTTACACAAACAGGTGCTAGTTTTGGTAACAGCATGTTTGAAATTACTAGAATTGCAGGCGAAGCGGCAATACCACAACAACAGTTTATTGAACTAGTTAGTCAACAAAGTGAGAGCCTACGTATATTTGGTAATACAGTAGGAGATGGTGCAAGACGTTTTGCAGGATTATCAAAAGAACTTAGACAAAGCCCTTTAGGTACGAGACTACAAGAAATAGGATTTACATCTGCAGAATTAAACGAAAACTTTATAAGCTATAGTGAATTGATGCAAACATCTGGTAGACGACAGTTTATGACAGACAAACAATTAATGGATGGCTCATTAAAATATTCAAGTGAACTTGATAAGATCTCAAAACTTACAGGTAAAAGTCGTAAGTCATTAGAAGAAGAAATGAAAGCCAAGAACCTAGATATTAAACGCCAAATGGCAATTAATAAACATGGTGAAGAATTTGGTTTAAGATTACAACAAATGGCGGCGGCATCTCCAGAATTAGAAGCGGCATTACTTGACATGGCAGACGGAGTTGCAAACGATCCATTGACAAAACAGTTAATGGCCAACAACGAAACGTTTAGGAACCAAGCTACAAATCTTCAGAACATGACTGCTGAACAAGCAAACAACTTTGTTGCAGGAATTGCAAAAGACGGTATGAAGTTTGCAAATACCTTAGGTGATGCAGGTGTACAGGCCGCTGAAAAAGCAGGAAGTAGTACAGGCCAAATGCTTGGCGTTATTGGTTCTATACAAAGAGTACAAAAAACAGTAGACGGATCTACAGCAAAAGAACAAGCTAAACGCGATAAAATTACAGAAAAGATGGGTACGTTTGCTGAGACAGTAGCAACAATACAAGGTAACATACAAGCGGCTATAGTTGACAGTGGAATTTTCCAAGACTTATCTGATAAAATTGCAGACTTTATGCCTACTACTGAAGAAGCTAAAACAATGTACGAAGATGCTAGTAAGTATTTTACAACGAACATTATGCCAGGTCTAAGTAGCCTATGGGATTGGATCACTGGTAAAGGAATGGACGCAATGACCGGCGGCGTAGGCGGTATGTGGAACTATGTTAAAGACACACTATGGCCTAAAGTAAAAGAGATATTTAAATATCTTACAGATCTATGGGCTAAACTTACACCTAAGATAGATGCATTTTTTGCTGAAGGTGGAACGTTTGATAAAATGATGACAACGTTTACAAAGTTATATGAAAAGTATGCACCAAAAATTAGTGAATTTTTTAGCCTATTGTTTTCTAAAGATGGAATAAAGAATTTATTCCAAGCCTTTAAAGACAAAATTATTAGTGCGTTTGGAGATTTAACAGAAGGTATTGGTTGGCTTGCACTAGGTGGATTTATAACCTTTAAATTAATTAAAATGATAGCAAAATTAAATCCATTTGTTAAAATTGCAAGTTTAATTGTTGGTGGACTTATTGCAGTTATAGGTTGGGATAATCTTAAAAAAGCATTTGACGAAGGCGGATTTATGGGAGCTATTGGTACAGCGTTTAAAACAATATGGGCTGGAATAACTCATTTGTTTAGCTGGGAATCAATTAAAGGTTATATTGGTGCAGTGCTACCTTCAGGAAAAATAGGTGATTGGGCTAGAGGAAAACTAGGAATTGGAGCTTCTCCAGAAGCATCTGGAACTGTTACTTCAGCACCAGCGAATCCTACAATAGAAGAAGCAGTAGCAGGTAGTGCATCTGCGTCAGAAATGAAGGAAATTACTGGTGATTTAGGCAAAAAAGACGATGCCAAAGATGCTAATGGTGGCGAAGGCGGATGGCTAAGTAATAAGTTAGATGGATTAATTGATGTAATGAGAGGCAACAAAAAAGCCACTGAAAAGTTAAACGGTAATTTAAATGGGCGTTAGGAAAAAATAGTATGAGTTGGAAAAGATATTTTACACCAGTAGAAGGACAAGCAGGAACAAATAGTCCTTTAAGCATAGGTCAAGGCACACAGCCAGGACCAGCAAGATCAAATTATTCTAGCTTTTTGCCTGATGTATACACAGGTGCTCCTAATAGAGTTGAGCGTTACGGACAATACAATACTATGGATCAAGATAGTGAAGTAAACGCCGCATTAGATATTTTAGCTGAATTTTGTTCACAGCAAAATCCTATTAATAAAACAAGTTTTAGTATTGATTTTAAAAAGATGGCTACTAATTCAGAAATTAAAGTTTTAGAGCAATACTTACAACAATGGACTAAACTTAATAACTTTGGCACACGCATGTTTAAAATTGTGCGTAATGTTTTTAAGTTTGGAGATGCATTTTTTATTAGAGATCCCGAAACTACTAAATGGCATCATGTTGATCCTGCAAAAGTTTCAAGTATTATTGTTAATGAATCTGAAGGTAAAAAGCCTGAGCAATATATTGTCAAAGATATTAATTTAAATTTTGTAGACAATGTAGCAACTACTCCTTATACTACAAACGGTAACGTAACAGGCGGTGGCGATGGATACTTAACTGGCGGTGTTCGTGGTATGGTTGGAAATACACAAACATCTGGGTCAAGTGCAGGACGCTTTGGTCACGATAAAACTAAAGAACATGCTATTGATGCAAAGCATATGGTACATATGAGTCTAAGCGAAGGTTTAGACAACAATGCACCTTTTGGTAATTCATTATTAGAAGGTATATTTAAAGTATACAAACAAAAAGAATTACTCGAAGATGCTATTATTATTTACAGAACACAAAGAGCTCCAGAGCGTAGAGTATTTTATGTTGACGTTGGTAACATGCCAAGTCATTTAGCTATGCAATTTGTTGAGCGAGTAAAAACAGAAATACATCAAAGACGTATTCCAAGTAAAACAGGCGGTGGCACAAGTGTTATTGATAGTGCTTACAATCCATTATCAACTAACGAAGATTATTTCTTTCCACAAACAGCAGAAGGACGTGGATCTAAAGTTGAAACATTACCTGGTGGTACTAACTTAGGTGAGATTGATGACTTAAAATACTTTACAAACAAACTAGTAAGAGGTTTACGTATTCCAAGTTCATACTTACCAGCCGCGGCACAAGATGAAGGTCAAAGCTCATTTAACGACGGTAGAGTAGGTACTGCATACATACAAGAACTACGCTTTAACAAGTATTGTGAGCGTTTACAGAACCTTATAGCCGAAGTATTCAATCAAGAATTTAAACGTTACCTATTAGAAAAAGGTATTAATGTTGATATTGCAATGTTTGACTTATTATTTCAACCACCACAAAACTTTGCAAGTTACAGACAAAGTGAATTAGATAATCAACGTATTGGTACGTTTGCACAAATTCAAACAATTCCATTTATTAGTAACAGATATGCAATGAAACGTTTCTTAGGAATGAGCGATTCAGAGATTGCAGATAACGAACGCTACTGGAAAGAAGAAAATGATGAGAACTTATCAACAGCACCAACAGATGCAAGTGCAGAAATGCGTGGAGCAGGTATTAGTGGTGCTGGTATTGAAGGCGACCTAGCAGGTGAAGAACCAGTAGATGATACTGAAGGCATGGTTACCGGTGAAGGTGAAGGAGTTGATTCAGTAACAACACCAGACGCAGGGGGAGATGCTGGCGCAGAAACGCCTCCGGCATAAATACTAACATGATACTAAGAGAATTATTTTATTTTGATAAAGAAACAATTGATCCTATTGAGGACAAGCGTTATGATGCTACCGATGATCGTAGTATTGTAAACCGTGATGACACACGTAAGACACGTTTAACATTACGCCAAATAAACAAAGCTCGTAGATCATCAGAGTTACATCAAGAAGAAAAGCAAAAAGAATTAGAATTTGTACGTCAAATGTACGGTATTCAAGCTCAACCTGAAGTATAGGACGATGTACAATGACTGTAGCCTTTGTAATAGGTAATGGCGAGAGCCGAAAAGACATAGATTTATATCCACTTAAAAATTACGGAAAAGTATATGCATGTAATGCAATGTTTAGACATTTTGAACCGCATTATCTAGTTGCTGTTGACGTAAAAATGATACTTGAAATTAATCAAAGCAAATGGCAAATGGAACACGAAGTTTGGACAAATCCAAATAAACAGTTTCATACCTTTCAAGGCTTTCATTATTTCCAACCTAGTAAGGGTTGGAGTAGTGGTCCTACAGCACTATGGTTAGCAAGTACACACGCACACGATACAATTTATATGCTAGGCATGGATTTTCACGGCTCAATGGACACTCAAGGCAACCGAAGTAAGGTAAATAACTTATACGCAGGAACACACAATTATAAGAGACAAGGCGAGGCCGCAACATACTTTGGCAACTGGGAAAGGCAAACAGCATCAACGTGTGATGCACATCAAGGTAAAAGATACATTAGAATTGTAGCAGATGATGATGATTTTATACCTAAACAATTAAAAAAATGTACGAATTTATCTCACATAAAAGTGAGTGAGTTTAAAAGATACTATGATTTTTAAACGGTTTGCGACTAAACGACTCGTTTTGACGCCGTTTTCCGTACATTTATTAAACATAGTGTAAATAATACTAGACAGCCTTACATACTAATTAAACATATAGGAGAAAACAATGGCAGACAATAAATTAGAGCAAATGCTCGAAAAACTTGTCAATAACGATCGCACTGGCGCAGATGAACTGTTCCACGAATTTGTTATTGAAAAGTCACGTGGTATCTATGAAAAGATGCTAGAAACAGATTTAGAAGATCTTGACGAAGTTAAAGACGAAGAAGTAGATGAATCATCAGACGATGAGGAAACTAATGAAGCTTCAGATGAAGAAGTAGATGAGTCTTCAGACGACGAAGAGACTAACGAAGCAACAGACGAAGAAGTTGATGAGTCAGATGAAGATTTAGACGAAACAACAGACGAAGAAGTTGATGAAAACTTCGGAGAATTTACACCAGAAGCTGACCCAATGGGCGGTGACGCTGGAGATGCAATGATGAAAGACATCGAAGCAGACGGCGAAGAAGGTGAAGACGGCGATATGGACGGCGATGAAGAAGAAATCGAAGACCGTGTAGTTGATCTAGAAGATGCTCTTGATGACCTTAAGATGGAATTTGAAAAAATGATGTCAGGTGAAAAAGATGGTGAAGAAGGCGACGAAGACGCCGCTGATATGCCAGATATGGATCCAGAAGGTGATGAAGACAAGGACGAGGCATTTGATGTCGGATCCGAACTTAGCGTAGAAGACGAAGCACCAGCTTTCGAAGGCACTAAAACTGCTGGAGAGCAAATGAGAGAGTACGTAGAGAAAGTAACACCTAAAATGGGCGATACTGGAACAGACGGTACTAAATCACCAGTTGCTGGTAAAAATGACATGGGTGGATCCACTGCTAATATCGCAAAAGGCGGTACAGGTAGTGAAAAAGGTTCAGCAATGTCGGCTAAAGAAGATAACATGGGTAATGTAAATGTACCAGGTGGAAAAGCTTCTAAGTCAATGAGTGCAAACGCTAAAGGCCATGGCGCAGAGAAAAAAGGCGCAGGCGAAACTGGAACAAATAGTAAAAGTACTATTGGTTCTTAATTGAGATTAAGGAAAACTAGATGTTAAACTTAACTGAAACACTATCATTCGACCAAGCAAAGATGGTCGTCGAGACTACTGAAAACGACAAAGGTGAAAAAGACCTTTATCTTAAAGGTATCTGCATACAAGGTGGTGTTAGAAACGCTAACCAGCGTGTATATCCTGTAACTGAAATTGGTAGAGCTGTCAACACGCTCAACGATCAGATTAAAGGTGGATATAGTGTATTAGGTGAAGTTGATCATCCTGAAGGACTTAATATTAATTTAGATCGTGTAAGCCATATGATCACAGAAATGTGGATGGATGGTCCAAACGGTTACGGAAAACTTAAAGTAATTCCAACCCCGATGGGACAACTAGTTCAGACAATGATTAATAACGGCGTCAAAATTGGTGTCTCATCTAGGGGATCTGGAAATGTTAAAGAAGATGGTAGCGGCCAAGTCAGCGAGTTTGAAATTATTACTGTTGACGCAGTTGCTCAACCAAGTGCTCCGGGAGCGTATCCGACTCCCATTTACGAACACTTATTAAATAGCCGTGGTGGCTATCAGGCAATGAATATGGCTCGCGAACTTAATGGCGACGAAAAGGCACAGAAATACTTAAAGGAATCGTTGGTGAACATTATCAACGGTCTCCGCTAACAAGGAGAAAATAATGTTAGATGCACTGAAAGCACTCTTTGAAAATAATGCAATTTCCGAAGATATCAGAGCAGAAATCGAACAAGCATGGGAACAAAGGATTCAAGAGAATCGTTTGAGCGCCACAGCTGAGCTTCGCGAGGAATTCGCTCAAAAGTACGAGCATGACAAAGCAACAATGGTGGAAGCTATTGATACTATGTTAGAAGAAAAACTTGCAGAAGAACTTAATGAGTTCGCAGATGATCGTCAAAAACTAGCCGAAGCAAGAGCAAAGTATGCAGTAGCGATGCGTGAAAACGCAGAACTAATGAAACAATTTGTTGTTGGGCAGTTAGGCAAAGAGATCGGCGAATTACATGAAGATCAAAAAGCTATGGCAGGAAAGTTTTCCAAACTTGAGAATTTTGTTGTTGATTCACTATCTAAAGAAATCGCAGAGTTTTATGAAGATAAAAAAGACTTGGCTGAGACAAAAGTACGCTTAGTACGCGAAGCCAAAACACATCTAGCTAAAGTTAAATCCAAGTTTATCACAGACGCAACAAAAATTGTTGCTGAAACAGTTGAGAAAGGTCTTAATAAAGAAATGACTCAATTGAAGGAAGACATTGATACAGCACGTAAGAATGATTTTGGACGTAAGATTTTTGAATCTTTTGCATCAGAATATACTAACAGCTATCTTAATGAGAAGTCCGAAACAGCAAAACTATTAAAAGTAGTTACGTTGAAAGATAAACAATTAGCTGAAGCTAAAAAAGTAGCTGAAGACAAAGCAACACTAGTAGAAAGCAAAGACGCTGAAATTAGAATTGCAAAAGACACAGCTAAAAGAAAAGAAGTTATGAATGAACTCCTTTCACCATTAAACGGTGAGCAAAAGGAAATCATGGCTGACTTACTGGAATCTGTACAAACCGAAAAACTTAATAAGTCTTTTGAAAAGTACATGCCAAGCGTTATCGCAGGGAACACTCCAGCTAAGGAAACCAAGGCAACACTTACTGAAGGCACACAAATTACAGGCAATAAACAAACTAATGACATAGATGCAAGCCCGTCAGCTACGGATAACGTAGTTGATATTCGAAGACTTGCAGGATTGAAATAAGGAGAAAAAAATGTCAGAACTATTAGAAAGTCGCTGGCAGGATACAAAGACTGCACTTCTTGAAGGCCTAGAAGGCAATAAGAAAGCCGTGATGGGCGTGACTCTGGAAAATACCAAAAGGTATTTGGCAGAATCAGCTACAGCAGGTGCATCTTCAGCAGGAAATGTTGCAACTCTTAACAGAGTTATCCTACCAGTAATCAGACGTGTTATGCCAACTGTTATCGCCAACGAATTAGTCGGTGTACAGCCAATGACAGGTCCAGTGGGTCAAATCCACACATTAAGAGTTAGATACTCAGACACATTAGATGATGTGACTGCAGGCGAAGAAGCTCTATCACCATTTAAGATTGGTGTTGGATATTCAGGTGGAGGTTCAACTGATAAAGCAGATGCAACCGCTACTTTAGAAGGTACAGCAGGCAAGAGATTGTCAATCCAAATCTTAAAGCAGACAGTCGAAGCAAAAACCAGAAAGCTATCAGCTAGATGGACTTTTGAAGCGGCTCAAGACGCTCAAGCACAACAAGGTATTGATATTGAAGCAGAAGTAATGGCGGCATTAGCCCAAGAAATTACTGCTGAGATCGATCAAGAGATCCTTGCATCATTGCGTTCACTAGCTGGTACAGCTAGCCAAGCATATGATCAAAACGGCGTTTCAGGAACTGCAACATTCGTAGGCGACGAGCATGCGGCATTAGCTGTTATGATCAACAAAGTTGCTAACGATATCGCGGCAAGAACACGTCGTGGCGCAGGTAACTATGCAGTGGTTAGCCCATTTGCATTAACTATCCTACAGTCTGCAACAACAAGTGCATTTGCACGTACAACTGAAGGTACTTTTGAAGCTCCAACAAACACTAAAATGGTTGGTACTTTGAACGGTGCAATGAAAGTATACGTTGACGCATATGCAGGCGACTCTACTGACGTATTAGTTGGATACAAAGGATCAAGCGAATCAGACGCACCAGCGTTCTACGCTCCTTATATTCCATTAATGTCAAGTGGCGTTGTACTTGATCCATCAACATTTGAGCCAGTAGTATCATTTATGACACGCTACGGTTATGTTGAGTTATCAAACGTTGCTTCTTCACTAGGTAACGCGGCTGACTACTTAGGCAAAGTTTCTATTGCCAACGTAAGCTTCAGCTAAGTCTCTTAGTAGAAATAAAATTAAAATAGGTCCTTTCGAGGGCCTATTTTTTTGACTTTTTTTCCTATTTTGGCAAAAAAGAGGTTGACTTTGTGAATAAAGAATGTTATATTAAGTATATAAGCAACAAAAAACTAATTACTTTTTGTTTATAGTGCCAGGAAGAGGCTCCTACCAAAAGAGTCGAACTGGACTGTCCAGGGGTGGTACCCAGGCTTGGTAGTAGAAATACGCTGAGTCACATCGCACTAACCCGCGGGGATAGGTTGTACGGTTTAGAAATGGTATTTCGGTCCGTGCTTGTAGGTGTACCCAAGTCCTACCTATTTTGCTTATATTAAAAAGACGCTTCGGCGTCTTTT
>Ga0209634_1000374_pt1 | contig 34585 bp, 31 predicted proteins | sample LinPmetageLP40_FD_184043 | JGI IMG/M metagenome (GOLD analysis project Ga0209634, IMG submission 184043) | Marine viral communities from the Pacific Ocean - LP-40 (SPAdes) (version 2) | ecosystem: Environmental > Aquatic > Marine > Oceanic | place: Pacific Ocean | collected 2010-08-26 | reverse complement strand
CAATTCCGATGCCGAACTGACTGCAATGACGCTTGCGTTGGAAGAACAGCGGCAGAAGGCCGAGGATACGCTGACGCTGCTGGCCGCCACCGAGGCGACGCGCGACGACCTGACCGCCCGTCTGGCGCAGGCCGTCGCCGATCTGAGCGCAAGTCAGGACGCGACGACGACGATGGAGGACCGGCTTGCGGCGGCGCTGGCCGCGCTTGAACTTCGCGACACGTCCGAAGCAGATTTACAGGCCCAGTTGGTCCGGCTGCAGGCGGAGCTGGAAGCACGGGGCGACACGGTGGCCGAAGCTGAAATCCGTCGTGCCGAGCTGGAGCGTCGCCTGACCGAGGCCCTTGCAGCGCAGGATACGGCTCGTGCGTCCGAGGCCGAGGTGCAGGACAAGCTGGCCATAGCGCTTGCCAACCGTCTGGCCGCCGAAGACGCCGCGCAAGACGCGATGACCGATGCGGACCGGATGGCCGTCCTGCTGGATCAGGCGCAAAGCGAACTGGCCGCCGTGGAAGACGACCGGATTGCCGCCCAACGCGAAGCAGCGGCGCTGAACCAGCAGGTCGCGGAGCTTCGGACGCAACTGAGCGGCTTGCAGGGCCTTCTCAACGCGTCGGAGGCAAGCGAAGCCGATGCCCGCGTCCAGCTCGACAGTCTGGGCAATCGCCTGAATGCCGCGCTGGCCAAGGTCGCGGCAGAAGAACGGGCCCGCGCCGAACGTCTGGCTGCCGAGGCCGAGAATCTCGAGAAATTCCGGTCTGAATTCTTCGGTCAGTTGCGCGATGTTCTGGCTGGACGCGAGGGCGTCGAGATCGTCGGTGACCGCTTTGTCTTTTCGTCCGAAGTCCTGTTCGCGCAAGGTCAGGCGGACCTTGGGGCAGAGGGTCGCCGCCAGATCGAGCAAGTCGCGGAAGTGATCCTCGACGTGGCTGACCAGATTCCCGAAGGCATTGACTGGGTGCTGCGCGTCGATGGTCATACCGACAACGTGCCGCTATCTGGTTTTGGAAAATACGCCAATAACTGGGAGTTGAGTCAGGCGCGCGCCTTATCGGTCGCGTTGTTCATGATCGAAGAACTGGGCGTGCCACCCGAGCGGCTGGCCCCCACCGGATTCGGTGAGTTCCGGCCCGTCGATCCCGCGAATACGGACGCGGCCCGCGCCCGCAACCGGCGTATCGAAATGAAGCTGACCGAGCGTTAGCGGCAGTAACTGCCCGAACGATAGTCGGCGGTATCCAGGTGGAAATGATCGAGGTGATATCGGTCCGAATCCGGCCCCAGTACCGTGCCGAACGGACCGCAGGCCGTACGCCAAAGAGTCCGTAGCATCCGACCGTTCGCGCCCCGGTTCCAATCGGTCAGCACGGTGATCCGCGACCCGTTCGCAAGCTGGATCGCCGAGATGTCGATGGCGCGGCCCTTGGCGTGTTCGCTGACCCTGGCCCCTGCCTGGCTGTTCCGTGACCGGCAGGCATAACCCGCCGCGACCTGCAGCCCGACCGCCCCACCGCCGGTGCGCCCGATGGTCGGCAGCAGGCCCGTTCGCACCCAATCGTCCAGTGCAGTCGCGGTGTCGCAATCCATCCGGGCAGGCCGGGTCAACTGGACACCCGAAACGCGGCTGACGCGCACAGCGTCGGGGATGCCGCAGGCACCGGGGCCGGTAACCGGTGCTATTGCCGTGCCCTGAATCGAACTGCGCCCGCATAGTCCGCCACCGCCGTCGCGTGACCGGCGCGGCGTGCGGCTGGCGGCAGGGATCAAAGTATCGGGCCGGAAACGCGGCCGATCCGACATCTGCACGGTGCCGCTGCTGTCGTTGCGCGGCACTTGCGTGCGGCTGGCCTCGGTGCTTGTCACGGCCTGCCGGTCCTGCGACATCATCCGTTCGACCGGGCGGGTCGAAGTCTGGATCGCGGTCGCCCCCCGCGACGACACGACATCGTCCTGTGGTGCGGGACGCGGCGTCGGGTGAATGTCGGCCTGCGCTCCGGAAGCGAGAACGGCAGCAACGAATACGATCCATTTCATGGTTTTGTCCCCCGTCCGAAATCCGGCTTGTCGGTATCCTGACCCGCTTCGATGACGCCGCGCCGGATGGCACGGGTGCGGGTAAAATACTCGTGCAGCATCTCGCCGTCGCCTTTGCGAATGGCGCGCTGAAGCGAAAACAGCTCCTCGGTGAAGCGCCCGAGGATTTCCAGCGTCGCGTCCTTGTTGTTCAGAAAAACGTCGCGCCACATCACCGGGTCGCTGGCCGCGATGCGGGTGAAATCGCGAAAACCGGCGGCGGAATATTTGATGACTTCGCTGTCGGTCACTCGGCGCAGATCGTCGGCCACGCCGACCATCGTATAGGCAATCAGGTGCGGCGCGTGGCTGGTGACGGCCAACACGAGGTCATGGTGATCGGCGTCCATCGTCTCGACGTTCGAGCCCATCGCGCGCCAGAATCGGGTCAGACGTTCCACCGCGTCGGGCGAGTCGGTCACCGGCGTCAGCAGGCACCAACGGTTGTCGAACAGCTCCGGGAAGCCCGATTCCGGGCCGGAATGTTCGGTGCCGGCCAACGGGTGTGCCGGAATGAAATCGACACCGTCCGGCAGGTGTGGACCAATCGCCTCGGCCACGGCGCGCTTGACTGAGCCAACATCGCTGACGGTCGCGCCCGGTTTCAGGTGCGGGCCGATCTCGCGGGCGACATCCTCCATTGCGCCGACAGGCACGCAAAGCACGACCAGGTCGGCGTCTTGCACGGCCTCCGCCGCCGTGTCGGTGACGCGGTCACACAGGCCGAGGCCTACGGCCATATCGCGTGTCTTGGCCGACCGTGCAGTCCCGACGACTTCGCCCGCTAATCCGTCGCGTTTCATCCGCAGGCCCATCGATCCGGCGATCAGGCCCAGACCGATCAGGGCGACGCGGTCGTAGATCACTGTTCGCGCCATGCCGCGATCCCTTCGAGCAAACGGTCCACGCCTGCCGCGTCCCCTACGGTGATCCGAAGGCAATCCGGAAAACCATAGCTCTTCGGGTGCCGCACGATCACGCCACGCGATTTCAGGAAGGCATCGCAGGAGGTGGCCTCCGCCTCGTCTGCGAACCTTGCTAGGACGAAATTTGCCGCAGACGGGTCGGAGGGCAGGTTCAGACCGGCAAGCCCCTTGCGCAACCGCGCCCGCTGCACCGTGTTGTCGGCAACGCATCGGGCGGCGAAATCGCGGTCGCGCACCGCGGCCTCGGCCGCTGCCAGCGCCACGTTCGACAGGTTGAACGGTCCTCGAATGCGGTTCAGCACGTCGACGACGGCGCGTGAACCATAGCCCCAGCCGACCCGCAGTCCGCCCAGACCGTAAAGTTTGGAGAATGTCCGTGTCGCAAAGACATTCTCGCGGTGCTGCGCCAGCCCCAGCCCGCCGTCGAAGTCATCAGCGAATTCGGCATAGGCACCGTCGAGAACCAGCAGGCACCCGTCCGGCAGCCCATCGGCCAGCCGCACCACGTCCTGTCCGTTCAGCAGCGTGCCTGTGGGGTTCGCAGGGTTGGCGATAAAAACAAGGCGTGTGGCTTCGGTCACCCCGGCCAGCAGCGCGTCGACATCGACCGTGCGGTCCCGCTCCGGCACCTTGACGGGTGTGGCCCCGGCCGCCCGCGCGCTGATCGCATACATCAGGAAACCATGCTCGGTGTGCAGCACCTCGTCGCCGGGGCCAACATAGGCCTGACACAGCAAATGGATGATTTCGTCGCTGCCGACACCGCAGACGATACGGTCGGGGTCGAGGTCGTGCACTTCGGCGATGGCTGCCCGCAGGGATGCGTGGTCGGTGTTCGGATAAAGATGCATGACCTGCGCGGCCTCGGCGGCGGCAATCCGCGCGCTTTCCGGGGCACCGTAGGGGTTTTCGTTCGACGACAGCTTCAGGATGTCGGTCACGCCGTCGACCTTCGACGCGCCGCCTTGATACAGCTCGATCTCCATGATCCCCGGTTGAGGTGTCGGCGCGGCGTTCATCTGGGTCACTCCCCCCCGTGGTCCGGTACGTTCTACGCGCACGTCATGGCGGGGGCAATTCCGGTCCGTTACAGAAAGCTCTGCGGGTCGATGTCGATGCTCAGCCGGGTCGAGCGGGGCAGGTCGATTTGCGCGACCCAGGCGGCCAGCGCGGGCTGGATCGGGGCTTGGCGCGGGGCCTTGACCAGAAGGCGGACGCGGTGCCGACCCCGGATGCGCGCAATCGGCGCGGGCGCAGGGCCATAGACTTCCGCGCCGACGCTTTCCAACGGTTGCGAACGACGGGCCAGCGCATTGCCGACGTCGAAGGCGGTGGCGGCGTCCGGGTCGGAGATCACGATTCCGGCCATCCGGCCATAGGGCGGAACACCGGCGGCGCGACGCTGGTCGGCCTCTTCGCGCAGGAAACTCTCCTCGTCGCCCGACAGGATCGCGCGAATTACCGGATGTTCGGGTTGATAGGTCTGCAGCAGGGCCTCGCCCGGCTTGTCAGCGCGACCCGCCCGCCCTGAAACCTGTCGCATCAGTTGAAATGTGCGTTCGGCGGCGCGCAGATCGCTGCCTTGCAGGCCGAGGTCCGCGTCGATCACGCCGACCAGGGTGAGATGCGGAAAGTTGTGACCCTTTGCCACCAGTTGCGTGCCGACGATGATATCCGCGCCGCCCCGCGCGATCTCCTCGACCTTGGCCTTCAGCGCGCGGGCGGAGCCGAACAGGTCCGACGACAGAATGGCGATACGGGCTTCGGGAAACAGCGCCGTTACCTCCTCGGCCATGCGCTCGACACCGGGACCGACGGCAGCCAACTTACCTTCCACGCCGCAGCTTGGGCAGGCTGGCGGCATCGGCGCGGTTTCGCCGCATTGGTGGCACATCAGGCGTTTCAGGAAGCGGTGTTCGACCATCCGCGCATCGCATTGATGGCAGGCAACCTGTTGGCCGCAGGCACGGCAGAGCGTGACCGGAGCATAGCCGCGCCGGTTCAGAAAGATCAGGCTTTGCTCGCCCGCGATTATCCGGGTCTCGATTTCGCGCTTCAGGGTGGGCGAAACCCAGCGTCCGCCCGGCAGATCCTCGTCGCGCATGTCGACGGTCCGCAGTTTGGGCAGGACTGCATCGCCGAAACGTGAGGTCAGATCCAGGCGCTTGTATTTGCCCAGTTCCGCATTTGCCCAGCTTTCCAGGGACGGGGTCGCCGTGGCCAGCACGACCTGTGCCCCTTCGCAGGACGCGCGCAAGACGGCCATGTCGCGGGCCGAATAAAGCACGCCGTCTTCCTGTTTGTAGGAGGTGTCGTGTTCTTCATCGACGACGATCAGGCCAAGGTCCTGGAACGGCAGGAAAAGCGACGAACGTGCGCCCACGACCAACCGGGCCTGGCCACTGGCGACTTTGGCCCAGCAGCGCCGTCGTTCGGACTGCGTGACGCCGGAGTGCCATTCAGCCGGGTGCGCACCGAAACGCGCTTTGACACGGGTCAGAAATTCGGCGGTCAGCGCAATTTCAGGCAGCAGAACAAGGACTTGCCGCCCGTGCGACAGACATTCTGCGACAGCCTCCAGATAGACCTCGGTCTTGCCCGAGCCGGTTACGCCCTTGAGCAGCGTGGTCCCATATCCGCCGGAAGCAATGGCGGCCTGCAGCGTATCCGCCGCCTGCTGCTGATCGGGAGCCAGCGGTTTGCCGGGGCGTTTCGGGTCAAGTGGCGGGAAGTCCGCATCGCGCGGCATGTCCTGTTCCAGCACCGCCCCGGATGCGACAAGGCCCTTGACGACACTGGTCGAAACCTCGGCCATCCCGGCAAGTTCCGACAGCGCGAAGAGGTCGCCGGGGCGGTCGCGCAGGACGTCGATCACCTTGGTGCGGGCGGGCGTCACGCGATCCGGCGCGCCGGTACCAAGTGCATAGACACGGCGTTTGCCCGGCGTTTCGCCCAAGCCCGGCGCGCGCAGACCAAGGCGCAACATCGCGGGCAGGGGGGTCAGAGTATAAGCGGCGGACTTTTCTAGGAAATCGCGGAACGCTTCACCCATTGGCGGCACATCAAGAATGCGGGCAATAGGGCGCAGTTTTTCGACCGGCCAATCCCCTGCGGCGTCCCCCCAGACCACACCGAGAACCTTGCGCGGGCCCAGCGGAACCTCGACGAAGGCTCCGTCCTGCACGCCACCAGGCGGCGCACGATAATCCAGCGCGCGGTCCAGCGGTTGCGTGGTCAGCACCGCAACGGGCGCGCCGGGGGGATGGAGGCGGGACATGGGGGTCATATCGCGCCTCGCGCGCGCCGATGCCAGAGGCAGCGTCGGGTTCCGGGAACGCGATCAGGCCGTGCGCCTGGTCAACGCCGTCACCACGCCCATCGCCATCAAGGCTATGCCGCCGCCCTGCGTGATGCGCCGTAGCACCGCAGGCCGCTTCAAGCCCGTCCGCAACCGGTCCGCCAGTAGCGCATAGGCCAGCGCGTTCAGCAACGCGAGGGCCACGAATGTCGCGGTCAGGATGGCAAATTGCGGGATCAGCGGGGCTTCCGGGCGCAGGAACTGCGGGACGAAGGCAATAAAGAACACGATGGATTTCGGGTTCAGCGCGGTGACCAGTGCGGCGTGGCCGAACACTTCCCGCGCGGGAATGCTGCGGGTTTCGCCGATGCGGCCGAGCATGGCGCCACCGGCGGATCGGAACAGTCGCCAGCCCATCCAGATCAGATAGGCCGCGCCGACCCATTTCAGCACTGTAAAAAACGCGGCCGATGTCAGAATCAATGCGCCCAGACCCGCCAGCGAGGCGGTCATCGCAATTATGTCGCCCAAGGCAGCCCCTGTGGCCGAGGCAACGGCAACGCGGCGTCCCTGGCTGAGCGCATAGCTCATCACCAGAAGGACGGTGGGGCCGGGGATCAGCAGAAGGGCGGTCGAGGCGGCGGCGAATGTCAGCCAGAGTGTGAGGTCCATGGGCTGGTCCTTGGAAGCAGTTAGCGGTACAGGAAAGCGAACCATTCATACGCCGAGGACGCCATGAAATTCTTCGTAGATACCGCTGATATCGACGCCATCCGGGAGTTGAACGACCTGGGTATGGTCGATGGCGTGACCACCAACCCGTCGCTGATCGCCAAGTCGGGCCGCGACATCTTGGAGGTCACCAAGGAAATCTGTGATCTGGTCGATGGCCCGGTCAGCGCCGAAGTCGTCGCCACCGAGGCCGATCAGATGCTGGCCGAAGGTCGCCATCTGGCCAAGATCGCCGACAACATCTGTGTCAAGGTGCCCCTGACATGGGCCGGACTGAAGACCTGCAAGACGCTGTCCGACGAAGGCACCAAGGTGAACGTGACCCTGTGCTTCAGCGCCAACCAGGCGTTGCTGGCCGCCAAGGCGGGGGCCACCTTCATCAGTCCGTTCATTGGCCGTCTGGACGATATCAATATCGACGGCATGGACCTGATCGGGGACATCCGCACGATCTATGACAACTATGGCTTCGAAACGGAAATTCTTGCCGCATCGATCCGCAGCGCGAACCACATGAAGGACGCTGCGCTGATGGGCGCCGACGTCGCGACTGCCCCTCCGGGCGTCATCAGGAAGATGATCGAGCACCCATTGACCGACAACGGATTGGCACAATTCCTGAAGGATGCCGAAAAGGCGGGCATCAAGATCGTCTGATCGGGAGGGTTGCGGGCCTTCGGGTCACACCGACTGCAAAACAGCGGGCCGGGTGCGATTTTGTCGCCCCCGGCCCGAATTCTCTGTGCTATCTGAAATGCAATCGGCAAAGACCGGAGAGAGAGCAGATGGCAGACCAGACCGCGCGCGCCGTGGGTCACGATTGGCGTGACCGCGTCCTGACAGACCCCGACATGATATTGGAAGACCGCGATTTGATGCGGGCACTGATCGCTGCGAACGAGCGGCAGATGGGCAAGAACATCGTCGATCTGCGCGGTATTGCGATGGAACGACTGGAGGCGCGGCTGGATCGTCTGGAAGATACGCATCGCAGTGTGATCGCCGCCGCATATGAAAACCTTGCCGGGACGAACCAGATTCACCGCTGCGTCCTGAAACTGCTGGAAGCGGAAAACCTGCCGGGGTTGCTGGATCTGCTGCCTGGCGAGTTGGCCGATATCGTGCGTGTCGACCGTGTGCGGCTGGTGCTGGAATCCGCTGAACCGGGCGAAGTGCCGCATCTGGTCATCTCGCCGGTGCGTGAAGGATTCGTGGAAACCTATATCACTCAGGGCCGCGATGTTCCGGTGCGGCAGGTAACGCTTCGCCAATGCGCGCCCGCATCCGAAAAGGTTTTTGGCGGCGATTCCGATTGGGTCCGCTCCGAAGCCTTGCTGAAGCTGGATCTGGGCGACGGGCGCCTGCCCGGAATGTTGGCCTTCGGGTCGGAAGATCCGCACCAGTTTCGCGCCAATCAGGGCACCGAGCTGCTGACCTTTTTCACCGCCGCGTTCGAGCGTGTCGTGCGGCGATGCTTGGGCTGAGGCCCGGATGACGCTGGAAATCAGTCCCGGCGCGCGCGACGCGTTGCAGGCGTGGGGCGACCACATGCGGGCGCTGGACGGGGCGGCGGAGAATACGCTGACGGCCTATGCACGCGATGTCACGGCGTTTCTGGCATTTCAGGCGGGACATCGCGGCGGACCTATGGGCTTGGCCGAGATCGGGCGTTTGCGGACGGCGGATATGCGCGCCTGGATGGCCGATCAGCGGTTGCGTGGCACCGGCGGACGGTCGGTCGCGCGGCATTTGTCGGCGGTAAAATCCTTTGCGCGCTGGTTGTCCGAACGGGAAGGGTTTGATCCGACCGCGATCCTGTCGACACGCGCGCCGAAATTCCGCAAACCGCTGCCCCGCCCCTTGGCGAAAGATGCGGCAAAAGACCTGATCGAGACAGTCGGGATGCAGCATGACACGCCTTGGATCGCGGCGCGGGATGTGGCGGTCGTGACGGTGCTGTACGGCTGCGGCCTGCGCATTTCCGAAGGGCTGGGTCTGACGGGAGGCGATGCGCCGCTGGCCGATGTTTTGCGGATCAAGGGCAAAGGCGGCAAGGAACGATTGGTGCCCGTTCTGCCTGCTGCGCGCGACGCTGTTGAACGATATATTGCGGCCTGTCCTTTCGATCTGACCGATGATGGCCCGCTGTTCCGGGGTGCGCGGGGCGGGCCCCTGAACGGGCGGATCGTTGCGGGCGTGATGACGCGGGCCAGAATGCAACTGGGTTTGCCCGCGTCGGCCACGCCGCATGCGCTGCGTCATTCCTTCGCCACGCATTTGTTGGAGGCAGGTGGCGATCTTCGCTCAATTCAGGAGCTTCTGGGCCACGCCAGTCTGTCCACGACGCAGGCCTATACGGCTGTCGATACGGTACACCTGATGGAAACCTATGCCCGTGCCCATCCGCACGGCAGATAGCGTCAGGTATAGGTGCCGATAGCAAACGATATTTCAGGTTGTTACTTTAGGATAATGCCTGCGGAACGCAGCCCTGGCCTGACGAAGTGGCCTATGACACGGCGAAATCCACCATCCTTAGCTTTTCTTGGCTATAAGCCGGGACTATTTGCGGGAAGGTGTGTTGTTTGACGGCAATGCGGCTGCATTCATCAAGATCGAATTGACCGATGGCATTATGATAAGACGAACCGGGGAAGAGGCATTCATGATCGCTGGTGTGATGTCGAAGCGCGCATATTGTGTGACCGGATCGAACGGGCATGTGGACGGGCGCGCGGTTCAGACGGGGGGCATCTGATGGAACCCTCTGGCCCTGCTTCCCGCGAGGACATTCTGGCCCGGATCAAAGCTTTTCCGCTGGGTCAGAGCCCGGACGAGATGCGCGAGAACTTTCGCCATCGCGTATTGGGAACATCGGCCGGACTGGACGATGCCACCCGGAGCTTCCGTCCCGAAACGGGGGGTGGCAACCTGCCTCGGATTATCTGGTTTCATGGTGGCGGCTATGTATTCGGCGGGCCTGACACGCATGCCGGGATCGCCCGATATATCAGTGATACACACGGTTTCGTCGTGCATCTTCCGCATTATCCACTGGCCCCCGACCACCAGTGGCCCGCGCAACTGGACGCGGCGCTGGCGGCCGTTCCGTCCGGGCCGGCACCGATTTTGGCGGGCGATAACGCAGGCGGGCACCTGGCCCTGGTCACGGCACTGGATCTGGCCCGAAAAGGCAGGCCGGTCGCGGGTCTTCTTCTGTTTTCACCGAATACCGATCGCAGTGGATTGAGCAAGACGCGTGCCCAGGCGGACAAGGATGCCCCTGACTTTGACGACAGGTGTGACAAGTATCTGGCAAAACTGTGTTTTGGGGATCGCTCCACAACCGACCCGCAGGTTTCGCCACTTCTGGATGATCTGTCCTTGCTACCGCCGACATGGATCGAAGTCGGCGCGCACGAGGTGCTGCTGGACGATTCGAGGTTGCTGTTTGCGCGGGCAGAAGAAGCTGGCGCGGACATTCACCTTACGGTGACAGAAAACTTGATGCACATGGCACAAATCTGGGCGCCTGATTGGGCTGCGGCGACGGAATCTTTGGACCGTGCCGCCGAATTTGCCAAGTCGCTGACGCCCCAAGACTGATCTGGCGCGCCATCCGCGCTAAGGTCTGACCTGCGACAAGCGGGCAAGGAAAGAGTCGGTCCACCAGCGAATATCTTTTTCAAACACGCCTTCGCGCAGGGTCTGGTGACGTTCACGACGTTCTTCCAGCGGCATATGGATAGCTCGGTCTATGGCATCGGAAAAACTGCGCTTGTCGAAAGGATTGATCAGCAGGGCCGCGTCCATTTGTTCGGCGGCACCGGCGAAATGCGACAGGATCAGAACGCCTGGATCCTCCGCATCCTGCGCCGCCACGAATTCCTTGGCGACGATATTCATGCCATCGGCAAGCGGCGTCACCAGAGCGGCGTCCGCGCGGCGATATAGACCGGCGATAAGATCGCGGTCGACGTGGCGGCGAACATAACGCAAAGGCGTCCAGTCCAGGTCGGCATGAGCACCGTTGATGGATCCGGCAGTGCGCTCCAGCTCCTCTCGGATTTCCTGATATGCGGCGACATCTTCGCGCGACGGTGGGGCAATTTGCAGAAATGTCGGGCGCGGGTCGCCCTTGGCGCGGCGTGAAAGATAATCGTCGAAGGCCTCGAAGCGCTGAACAAGGCCCTTGGAATAATCCAGACGGTCGACACCGATCAGAAGCGGAGCATCGTCAGCAAGTTGCAGGTCTGGCTTGCGCGCGGCCTCAGCCGTTTTTGCGAACTTCTCGGCGTCGATGCCGATCGGAAAGCTGAGCACGGAGAATGTCCGGTTCTCGCGCAGCCATTTGCCGCCGCGAAGGACCTGAGCTTTGGGGTCGTGACGCAGGACCTCATTTGCCGAAGTCACGTCGCGCATGGTCTGAAGGCCGACGATATCATGCGCGGCCAACCATGAGGACAGTGCCGCGACCTGCGGCAGGGCCATCACATCCGTCGGGTTGGGAAAGGGGATATGCAGGAACAGGCCGATGCGGTTGGCGATGCCGAGGGCCCGCAATTCCTGCGCTACCATCAGGAAATGATAGTCCTGAATCCAGATCAGATCGTCCGGTTTCACGGTAGAGGCGATGGCCCGCGCCACACGACGGTTGACGGCGGCATAAGCCTCGAATTCGCTTTCGGAAATATCCAGTAGATCGGGGCGATGGTGGAACAGGGGCCAGAGAACCGAATTCGAATAGCCAAGGTAGTAGCCGATATGCTCAGCCTCGGTAATCGCAAAGGTTGCCCGGTCATAGTCGCCGCTGCCGATCTTTGTCAGACCGTCCAGCGCCTGTTCGGTCGGATCAGCTGCCCCGATCCATAACCCACCGGCCCCTGTCAGGGCTTCGTGCATGGCATTGACCAGTCCGCCTGCGGGGACTTCATTGCTTTTGGGAATGCGGTTGGAGACGACGATGAGCCGTCCTGTCCCGACCGGACTGTCCGAAAACGGCGCGTCGTCGATCACGAGTTCAGACAAGCCAATCCTCCAGTTTTAGCAACAACGATTTGGGGTCGGGCAAGCGATGAGATGCGACGGTTTCGGCTTCGCCGATCTTGATGGCATAGCCTTTCCGACGTTCGACCAGTTGCAAAGCCGGCTCGTCCGTCAGATCATCGCCGGCATAGATCGGCGTTTTCCCCCGGAATGGCAGACGATCCATCAACCGGGTAAGCGCGATGTCCTTACCGACGCATTCGGGCTTCAACTCATAGGCCATCAGTGCAGGTTGCAGCCGGAACCCGTCGGCGGCCATCGCCAGGCTTTCCATGAACCGCAATGCAAGTGCACCGCATTCTTCAGCCTGTCGATAATGCAGCACAACACCGGAGGGCTTGTGTTCGACCAGAAACGACGGGCAAAGTTTGGCGAAGTCGTCGGCCAACCGGCAAAGTCGGCGAACCGTATCCTCATCGAACTCGGCCAGTTTGGAATGGACGCCGTCGATATGCATCTCGGCCCCATGAGTGCCGATCAGTGCGCCCTTAAAGTCGGGAAGGAATTTCTGAAGGTCCGCAATGGACCGGCCCGAGACCAGGGCGACGCGACCGTCCAGCCGTTCCATCGCGCGGTCCAGAATGCCGGTAATGGTAGCGGTTACATCGATGTCGTCGGGACGTTCGGCAATTTCTACGAGTGTGCCGTCGAAATCCAGATACAGGGCGGACTGGTCAGGATCAGGCAACTTGAAATCGCCCACCGCTTCGGCGGGTTGGTCGGTGATACCCATGAAACCTGTCATCTGATAATACTGCATTTGGCCACGTTCCCTGAACTGACCCGCTCGCACGCGGGGCGACTATCCAGTCGACCTGTGGTCGACAAGTATCCGAGCGACGCGATGACGATTGAAATCGAGGTCACGCGACGCATCCTTGAGCATTTGAATATTGTATTAGTCTAACCTGTTTTTGCAGCCAAAGTTCCGGCTATCATTTAGCAAGCCTACCTAGGGACGCCCAGCGAAGTGACGACGCTGTCGCCTAGATGTGCAAATAAGAGCGTTCTGCCAGATATTTACGCAGCAAAAAGAGATAGCGGAAGCAAGATTCAGCCGATGCGCGAAGTCAGATCATCCCGCCCGCACACGCAGCATTTCCACTGCATGCACCAAATCGTTGCGGAAATCCTCCGTGGCGCGGTCCCGGGCCTGTGACTCGGGCAGACGCAGCAGACAGCTGGGGTGGAGCGTGACCAGAAGCGGGCGGCCGTCTCTTGTCCGCTCCGTCCCGCCGCGACGTTTCAAAACCCTGCTGCCATCACCCGTCAGAGCGTGCAGCGCGATCGCTCCCATCGCGAGGACAAGGTCCGGGTTCACGGTCAAAAGCTCTCTCTCCAGCCACCAGCGGCAGGCGTCGACTTCGGTGATGGCAGGGCGATCGTGGATACGGCGTTTACCCCGTTGGATGAACTTGAAATGCTTTACGGCATTGGTGACGTAAGCGGCCTTGCGGTTCAGCCCTGCTTGCTGCGCGATACGGTCGAACAACTGTCCGGCTGGTCCCACGAAAGGTCGGCCCGAAATATCCTCCTGATCGCTTGGTTGTTCACCAACAATCATCAGCGGGGCATCGGTTGGACCTTCGCCACTGACGGCTTGCGTTGCAGGGCCATGCAACGGGCAGCGCGTGCAAGTGGATAGATCCGATGAAAGACGGGTCAGATCGGTCTGGACGCTGGCTTCGGGGGTGCGACGCGGCGTCTGATCGACACGCCGGGCCAGATGCAGCGACGGCGTGGTTGCGTTCGCATCCTGCATCGCGGTCGTGCGGGCGCGGGCACCCGCGATCAGGCCGGGGATAAGCCGCGCTTCCGGTAGGTTTTTCCAGTATTTCCTGGGCATCTCGGCGCGCATCGCATTGGGCTTCAACCTCGCTGGATTGAAGATGCTGGCGTAATACGTACCCCATAGCTGCTCCAGCGGATCATCCAGATCAGGTCGGGACGAAGCGACGGCCTTCAGTGTCAGGGAACGATCAAGATAGGTGACGGTGACTTCGGGTGTTATGATCTTCCAGTCCATATCACCGAAGCGATTCACAAAGAAATCGGCCACGGGTTCTTCGATCCGGTGATCGGGTTCGAACCAGCTCACGAATGTGCGGCGTTGGGATGCCTGCGAATGCTGCGGCGTCGCTTCGCGGAATCGAACGAAGGCATGCATCTTGTGCAAATCGCGGTGAACGGATTTCGCGATGTCCCGCGCTTCGGCCACATGCGGGTCAGCCCGGTTGGACAGAAGGCCGGATGTGTCCTGTAAACGGGTCAGCAGAGTATAGGCCAGCGTCATGCCACGCCCGTTTCGTTCGGGGATCAAGCTGCGCGTCAGGTCTGCAAAGCTGGCGGGAACTGTGATTTGGCCCTGTTCGGAGGGTAGCGGGCGGTCGAACATCGACTTTGGGTTATCGGACAGACCCCAATCGACCTGATGAGCCGGCACCCCGGCCATCGCCAATTGCCGCGCCGTATCGCGCCAGGCGGAATAGGTGCCGATGCGGGGCAGACGCGGGGAATGCATTCAGAACAGTTCCAACTGAGACGGCTTGACGAACCGCTGTCGCAGATCGGTGGCGTCCAGATGATGCCCAGGCGTATGGCCCCGTGCGATGACGAAAGACTTCGCCATCTTGATCCGCCCACCCATGCGGCGAATATCCTCCAGCGTCAGCGTCCCAGTGCGCCGGGCCATTATAATGCGGTCGGCAATCTTGGTGCCGAAGCCGGGGATGCGCAGCAGTTCGTCTTTGGGCGCACGATTTACGTCGACAGGAAATCTGTCCCGGTTCGCCAGTGCCCATGCCAGCTTCGGGTCGACATCCAGATCCAGCATGCCCCCTGTGTCGCGGGTGACAATCTCGTCGAGACCGAAATCATAGAACCGCAGCAGCCAGTCCGCCTGATAAAGCCGATGCTCGCGCATCAACGGCGGATCTATAAGCGGCAAGACTGCACTGCTGTCAGGAATGGGAGAGAAAGCAGAGTAATAAACCCGCTTCAATCCATATGCTCCATAAAGCCGGTTCGCGTTGTCAAGAATGGTGGCATCGTTGGACTGATCGGCACCGACGATCATCTGGGTGGACTGACCCGCCGGTGCAAACTTGCCCCGTTGCCGTCCGGTGTGGGTGCGATCACCGTAATCTTCCATGGTCAGCCTGACCTTGCCCATTGCTCCGCGAATCTGGTCGGGGTTTTTTTCGGGCGCATAGGCACGAACGCCCGCGTCGGTCGGAAGCTCCACATTGATCGACAGGCGGTCGGCAGCCAGCCCGGCACGTTCAATCAATTCGGGGGAGGCATCGGGGATAGTCTTGAGGTGAATGTAACCCCGGAAGCCCTGTGCCCGGAGCTTTTCAGCGATACGAACCATTTCCTCCATCGTATAATCCGAGGACCGCAAAACGCCGGAGGACAGAAACAACCCTTCGATGTAATTGCGCCGATAGAATTCGGTCGTCAGCCAGACCACCTCGTCCACGGTAAACCGGGCACGAGGGACATTCGACGAGACACGATTTACGCAATAGGCGCAGTCGTAGACACAATAATTCGTCATTAAAATCTTGAGCAGAGAGATACATCGGCCGTCCGGCGCATAGGCATGACAAATGCCCGACCCCGTAGTCGAGCCCAGCCCCTTGCCATCGCGCGACCCGCGTCTGGATGTTCCCGACGACGCGCAACTGGCGTCGTATTTGGCGGCATCCGACAGCAGAGCCAGTTTGTCCTGAATCGTCATTTTTGCCATATGTTCTGCATATGTTCTTATTCGCCGCCCTGCAAGAGCGGCAGAAACAGCGAATCCGAGGTGGCGGGAACAGGTTCGCCGCTCGCGGCGTTGTGAAGCCAGATAGCAAGAGCGATCTGCGAATTTCCGCCCTTCGAGCTTGGCGGGCCATGAAACCGGAGAGACCACAATGAACAGCATTTTCTACATCATCGGTGTCGTCGTTGTAGCGCTGGCTGTCATCAGCTTCATCGCCTGAACACACAACCAGATCAATTCTGAACATTCACAAACGACAGGAGACTATCATGTCCGTCAACAAGACTACGCCCCCCCCGTCGTCTACAGGGCAACAGCATAGCGATGCCACTGCTCCCGAAATGGCCTCTGATGCCAAGTCTGCCGCCACGAGCAAAGCGTCCGAATTGAAGTCGAAAGCGAAGTCCGAGGCCTCCAAACTGGCCGATCAGGCCCGTTCCGCCGCCGATGAAAAGGTGGAGGATGCCAAGGACTATGCGACCGACAACATCGAGCGTACAGCGGAACAGATTCGCGATGCAGGCCGCCAGTTCGGCGATGACAGTTATCAGGCTCAGGCCGCCGATTATCTGGCTTCGAACCTGAGCCAGGCTGCCGACATGATCCGCCGACAGGATCTGGGTTCGCTTGCCGATGATCTGACATCGTTTGCACGCCGCAATCCTGCTGTCGTCTTGGGCGGTGCCGCACTTCTGGGTTTCGCCGCCGCGCGGATGCTCAAGGCGTCGGAACGGTCGACAGCCGATGTCCGGTTCGAGTCGCCGACCGCAGGTGTGAGCAATACGCCCTATGACCGTCCTATCGACCGTGGTTACCGCTCATGAACCAGCACAGCCAATCCCCAAAGGGACCGGCAAGTCTGATTTCGGATGTGCTGGCCCATGTCTCGTCGCTGATCCGCAAGGAATTCGACCTTGCCCGCGCCGAAGTATCCACAAACATCAACCGCGCTGGCGTTGCCATCGGCCTTCTGGTCGGTGCGATGGTCATCGCACTGGTTGCGCTGAACGTATTGGCAGCCGCACTGGTCGCCGCCATCACCGAACTGGGTCTCGATGCCGGATGGTCGGCTTTGATCGTGGGCGGAACACTTGCTCTGGTTGCGCTCGGAATGGTCATGAAGGGGGTCAATGACCTCAAATTGACCAGTCTGGCTCCGTCGCGAACGGTCAAGAACCTGAAGCGCGACGCTGATGCGGTTAAGGAGACGATGTGATGACCGATGATCGTTCTACAGACCAGATCGAACGTGAGATCGAGCTGGAGCGTGTTGAACTGGCGCGTTCCCTCGAAAGCCTGCAACGGCAATTTTCGCCCGAAGTCATCGTCGACCGTGTATCCGGTATGTTACGGGATAACGGCGGTGAGTTCGCCGGAACAGCATTGAAGCAAGCGCGTGACAACCCGCTTGCCCTGGCCGTCACCGGCGTGGGTCTTGCGTGGCTGATTGCCGGTCCGGCCAGGAAACAGACGAGGATACGCGAACGCCCTATGCCGGTGCGTCCGCTATCCACGTTCGATGACGAATCGCATGATGTGCATCTTGAACGTCACGAACCAGAAGTTGGCTATGACCACCGTGACTATCAGCAGGTTCGGGGATTTCGCCATGCGGAGTCTTCGACGGAAGGCTTCGACACACGCGTCGCTACAGCCGAAGGCGATGTATATGACCCCGTCATCCGGGCCAGAGGAGAGACGGAGTCCAGCTATCTGGAACGCATCAGCGGAATGGCCAGCGATGTCCGCGATTCCATTTCATCCTGGATGCACAGCTCTGAAACCACAGCGGCGGACGGCGGCAAAAGCCTGCGCGAACGCCTTATGGAGGGAACCGAAAATATGACCGATACAGCACGTGACCGTGTAATCGCCGCCCGCGAGGCCGCATGGGATGCTGAGCGTCGCCTGGAAGCCCGTGCCCGCGATTATGCCGCATCCGGTAAGGATGCCTTTAATCAGCAGCCATTGATCGGCGCCCTTGTCGCGTTCGGTATCGGTGCAATGATAGGAGCGGCACTGCCGCGGACCCGCAAGGAAGACGAATATCTTGGCGTCTATCGTGATCGCGCCCTGTCCGAAGCGGAACGGATCTATCGCGCTGAATCTGCAAAATTGCGCGCCGTGGCCGAAGCCGCCGCCCGTGAAGCCAAGGCTGTCGCGACGGAAACGCTGGAAGAGGTCAAGTCCGGCACACCGTCCGGTAACGAGGCCGTATCTGCGGCGGAAGACAAGGCGAAGTCCGCGGCCGACCGTATCAAGGATGCTGCCGCGGACGAAGCCGACAAACGCGACCTTGGAAGCTCGGTCAGCTAGGGTTTACATATATGTTAAAGTAGGGCGCGACCTTCCGGGGTCGCGCCTTTCCTATAGCGGCTGAAAGAAACTGGGCATTGACAGGATTAGCCCGTCGACTTCAGCCAGACGGCTGCCGTCCGACCGGGCAGGGTGCCATCATCCATGTCAGAGGATGTGAAATCAGCCCCTTTCGGCGCATCAACTGATGTCGTGCCGAAGTTGAGCTTCACTGTCGCACCCGGATACTCGAGCGTGATGACCTCGGCTTCCTTTGACCAGTCCTGCAATGTCAGATCGCCCAGATCGTCGCGCCTGAATGCAAAGACGCGGCGATAGAAGCGCAGGTTGCTTGCCTCGTCGATATGCTGGACCGCGACCGATGTGCCATCGGGCCACTTCATCGGAAGCCAAGGCGATCCGGTCGTGAATCCGCGATTGCGGCCTTCAGTCCAGGGAATCGGGACGCGCGCGCCTTCGCGGCCCGGACCATCGGGCCAGTACAGCAGATCGAGAGGATCGGTAACGGCATCCTTGGGCAAGTCGGGCTGGGTCAGTCCCAACTCCTCACCCTGAAAAATCAGAACCGGGCCGGGCGCGGTGGCAAGAACCGTTGCAAGAAACCGAACATCCCGCGCCGATCCGTCGCCGGACTTGCCCGCATGGCGAGCCTGGTCATGCGATGTCAGCCACCATCCAATATTGCAGGGGCTGGTGGCACGGGTCAGAATATCTGCATAGGCCGCAGCCGAGGCATTGTTCTCGGGCAGATCGGTGGTGTAAGCCGCATTCATACGTTCCGGTTTTGTCAATCCGCAGGCAAGTTCGACGGATTGATTGCCCGACGTGACCTCGCCAATCAGAAAGGCGTCGTCCCCCGCCCAGTCGCGCAGATTCTCGACAAAGACCAACCCGTCGCCGGGAAGCAGATCATGGGCGTGGTTCTGATAGGTATAGGGCACGAAATTCTCACCAGCCACCTTCTCCTGCTCTTCAGGCGTGGCCGGCGGATTGTCCTTCAGTGAAGATTCGAACAGCAGCGATGTCACGGCATCAATGCGGAAACCGTCGACGCCCCGGTCGCGCCAAAATTGCATGATGGCTCGTAGTTCGCATTGCACGTCCCTGTTCCGCAGGTTCAGACTGGGTTGGGCAGACGTGAAATTGTGAAAGTAGTACTGACGGCGAATGTGGTTCCATGTCCACGCGGGTGGGCCAAATTGCGACAGCCAGTTGTTCGGCTGTGTGCCGTCCGGCTTGGGGTCGGCCCAGACATAGTAGTCTCTATACTTCGGATCTCCTGCGACCGACCGTATGAACCACGGCGCGTCCGTCGACGTATGATTGAACACTTGATCAATTATAAGCCGCAGTCCCAGGTCGTGCGCGCGCGATACAAGATGGTCGAAATCGTCAAGTGTGCCCAAATGGGGATCGACATTCACGTGATCTGCTATGTCATAGCCGCCGTCGTGCAAAGGGGATGGATAAAAGGGCGAGAGCCAGACCGCATCTACACCCAACGCTGCTGCATGATCCAACCGCTGAACGACGCCGTTCAGATCGCCGGTGCCGCTGCCGGTCGTGTCCATGTAGGAACGAGGATAAATCTGATAGATGACAGGTGCGGCGGGCCAGGCGGGAAGGGACAAGACAGGCTCCTAGTGCAAAAAAGAGAGACGCCCCTGTCGGAACGCCTCGGGTCTTGTCGAAACTAGGGCCGGATCAGGCACCGACCACTTTGCCGCCGTTTGGGTGCAGCGTCTGGCCGGTATAATAGCTGCCGTCCGATGACGCGAGGAACAGATAGGCCGTCGCCACCTCCCAGGGTTGGCCTGCGCGCCCCAACGGTGTGTCGGTGCCGAAATTCTCGACCTTGTCAGCAGGCAAGGTGCCGGGGATGAACGGCGTCCAGATCGGACCGGGTGCAACGGAATTCACGCGGATACCCTTGTCGGCCAGATTGCCCGCTAGCGACCGGCTGAAGGCCAATGACGCGCCACGCGTCATTGAGTAGGTGATGAGACTTCCCTTACCCGCGAAAGCGTTGATCGAAGACGTGTTGATGATCGCCGCACCTTTCTTCAGATACGGCAGCGCGGCCTGGGTTGTGAACATATAGGCCTTTATATTGGACGCGATCATCCGGTCGATCTTGTCCTCGGCCAGATCGGCGAAATCCTCGTCCAGCCACTGCTGCGCACCGTTGTTGATGAGCACGTCCAACTGGCCGTATTCGTCAATCACCGCTTTGACAGTGGCCTCGCAATGATCCTTTGTGCCCAGATCGCCGGGGATCAGAAGGCAGGTTCCGCCCTCTTCCTCGACCAGACGCTGGGTTTCCTTCGCATCGCGATCCTCTTCCAGATAGGCGATGGCGATTTTCGCACCTTCGCGCGCGAACAGGACCGAGATGGCGCGCCCGATACCGCTGTCACCGCCGGTGATCAAGGCCACCTTGTCGCGAAGCTTGCCAACGCCGGGGTGGCGCGGGGCATAGTCAGGAGCCGGGTCCATCTTATACTCGTCCGCAGGCATCGAATCTTGGGATTGTGCCGGAATTTCTGGGGTGTTCATCGTCGTCTCCTTGGTATTTGCAGACTCGCGGGGACAACGGTGGCGCAGCACGGGAGTTCCGTGCCGCTGCCATTTGTGAATGTGCGGAGCGAGATTGCGCCGAACCTGCGGATTACGATTTGGCGGCGGCAATCACGATGATTTCCACCTTGAACTGGAGCGTTGCCAGTCGAGCTTCGCCGGTCGCACGGGCGGGGGCCTGACCTGCGGGCACCCAATCATCCCAGACTGCATTCATTTCGTGGAAATCGGCCATGTCGGCCATCCAGATAATTACCTGCAACAGATGATCTCGGTCGGACCCTGCCTCGGCCAGCAGGGCATCGACCTTGTTAAGGCAAGATCGCGTCTGATCGGCCACGGATGCACCGTCACCCACTTGTCCGGCCAGATAGATCGTGTCGCCGTGCCGGACGATCTGGCTCATCCGCTGGGTCGTATGGCTGCGTGCGATAGTCATGATTACACCGTGTAGTTGAGGGGAAGGCGACCGCCGTCGACATAGATAGTCTCGCCGGTAATATAGCTTGCCTTCGCGCTGGCCAGAAAGGCGACCACATCGCCGATTTCTCGCGCCGTGCCGGGCCGCTTGAGCGGGGTGCGCGACATCGCCCGGTCGAAGGCTGCGGGGTCAGCGTTCACGGCGGCCATCATGTCGGTGTCGATGCTGCCCGGTCCCACTGCGTTGACCCGAATGTTGTGCGGGGCCAGCGCCAGCGCCGCCACCTTGGTCAACTGCATCACGCCGCCCTTCGATGCGCAATATCCGGCGATCGCGGGGATCGCGACCTGCGCATTGATTGACGACATATTAACGATCGCGCCTTCTATCTTGCGCTCGACCATGGTGCGCGCGGCCCGTTGGGTGGCAAGGAACACGCCGGTCAGATTAATGTCGATAACACGTTGGAAATCGCTCAACGGCATCGTCAGGAAGTCGCCTGCAATCGCGATGCCCGCATTGTTGACCAGCGTGTGGACCGGCCCCACCTCGGCCTCGACCTTGTCGAAGAGCGCGGTGATCTGCTCCGGATCGCCCATGTCGCAAATGAACCCGGTGCCGCCCAGGCTGGCCGCCGCGTCGTGAACGCTGTCCTTCACGTCGGCCAGTACGATGCGGTATCCGTCTTCGGCAAGGGCTTCGGCGCAGGCAAGGCCGATGCCCTGCGCCCCGCCGGTAACAAGCGCGATGCATTCCATATGATGTCCTTTCGTTTCACGCTAAGGCTTGCCCCCGGCGCGGCGGGGCGTCAACGTGGCAGCCATGAAAACCGTCGAACAACTGGTCTCCGAGGCCCGTGCCCGGATCGAGGAGTGGGACGTCGCGCGCCTGATGGCCACGCCGGACGCGGTGGTGGTCGATATCCGGGACGTGCGCGAACGGGCCAAGGGGTTCATCCCCGGATCGGTCCACGCGCCGCGCGGCATGCTGGAATTCTGGTGGGACCCGACCTCGTCTTATCATCGCGAAGTCTTTGCCGGGCCGGGACCGTTCGTCCTTCATTGCGCCATGGGCTGGCGGTCCGCCCTAGCGGCGGCGACATTGCAGGACATGGGATTCGAGGTCGCACATCTGGTCGGCGGGTTCGAAGCATGGCAAGCGGCAGACGGTGACATCGAAATGCCAGTGCTCAAGGGCGCAATCAAATCCGGTACGCCGGGGTGACCCCTTAGTCCAGCATGACCTGCGTTTCGATACGGTCCAGTTCGGCCTCACCGCGGAACAGAACGACCACTCCGATATAGCGTCCGCCCTGCCAACTTGTTGCGTTCAGGCGACGCCCGACGGCGCGGAACGCCTGCGCTTGCGTGCGATCCAGCGCGACGTCTTGCGACAGGATCTCTTTGCCGCGCGGGCCGCGAATGGTCAGGCGCAGAACATCGCCTGCCTGACTCCCGAAGATCGACCCCCATAATACCAATGCAGGCGCATCAACGGGCAGGTCAGCTGCGTCGGCAGTTCCGGCCTTGACAGCATCGTATTCCGGGATTGCATCGGAGAATCCCGCCGCCAGAAGGCCTCCGGCTTCGTAGATCGGCGCCTCTCGCCAGAGGGCCTCAACGAACGGATCGACGACTGCGCCGTCCCGGCGAACGGCGATATGGACATGGGGAAATTCTGTCTGTCCGGTCCGGCCCATAAGGGCGAGCGGCTGGCCCTCTGTCACGGTATTGCCCCTTGCCGTTGTGACCGAACCGTTGGCCAGATGGCACAATTGCGTCTGCCATCCGCCGCCATGGTCGATCACGACACCGTTGCCACAGTCCAGCCCTGCGACGCGGGTGCCGTCCGGCGTGCCGTCGCGGACGCCGATGACCCGACCCGCCGCCGGGGCCAGGATTGGAATGCCTGCCTTCATGGTTTCGTCATCGGCAACACGGATATCGGTACCCTTGTGGCCATCATACGTCAGCGGCCCGCCGGTAAAATCCCGGGCGCCGGGTCCGGGGTCGGCGTCGACATATTGCTGGACAAAGCAGTCGTCGCCCAACGTGCAGTCAAGCGGCAGCCGCAGTTGCAGGTCTTGTGCCAGTGTCGGGGTCGCAAAACAGAAAAGGACGAGCATTCGTGTCGTGTTGCCCGGTCCCGCGAATCGCCTGCCCGTCAGCGCCGGATAACCGCGCACAGGACATGACCTTGATCGCGCCATCGCAAGGATGGCGGATATGAAGACCAGAATGCAGGCGAGACGGGGCATGAATATCCTATGGGATTTCCGGACAGGCCGGTGACCGCAGCCCTTGGGGCAATCAAATGTTGTCAGGCGCAGACCCGAAACGCAAAAGGCCCCCGCGCCATGCAGGGGCCTTTGATCATTTATCCGTATCAGTCTGCGGTCAGAAGAGGAGGCTTCTTCTTGCTGATCCGGGGGGCACCCGGCTCCTCGATCCGAAGATCGAGAGCACCGTTCTTGACGCCGACCTTTACCAGCCCGCCTTTCGCCAGCTTGCCGAACAGAAGTTCCTCGGCCAGCGGCTTCTTGACGTATTCCTGGATCACGCGACCCAGGGGACGCGCGCCCATCTTGTCGTCGTAGCCCTTATCGGCGATCCATTCGGCCGCCGCTTTGGTCAGCTCGATCGAAACGTTGCGATCCAGAAGCTGGGCCTCCAGTTGCAGCACGAACTTTTCGACCACCTGCAGGATCGTATCCTTGGGCAGCGCGCCAAAGCTGATGACTGCATCCAGACGGTTGCGGAATTCCGGTGTGAACGTGCGTTCGATCGCGGCGGTATCCTCGCCCTCGCGTCTGTGCCGGCCAAAGCCCAGCGGTTCGCGGGCAGCGTCCGAGGCACCGGCGTTCGACGTCATGATCAGAACCACGTTTCGGAAATCCACCGCCCGACCGTTGTGATCGGTCAGCTTGCCGTGGTCCATCACCTGCAACAGGATATTGAACACATCCGGGTGCGCCTTTTCGATCTCGTCGAGCAGCAGAACGCAATGCGGATGCTGGTCGATTCCGTCGGTCAGCAGACCACCTTGATCGAACCCGACATAGCCCGGAGGCGCACCGATCAGACGCGAGACGGCGTGCTTTTCCATGTATTCCGACATGTCGAAGCGCAACATTTCCACGCCAAGAGTATCGGCAAGCTGCTTGGCGACCTCAGTCTTGCCGACGCCGGTCGGACCCGCGAACAAATAGTTGCCGATCGGCTTCTCCGGCTCGCGCAGGCCTGCACGGGCCAGCTTGATCGCCGACGACAACGCCTCGATCGCGGCGTCCTGACCGAACACCACGCGCTTGAGCGAGCCTTCCAGATCGCGCAACACTTCGGCGTCGTTCTTGGACACGTTTTTCGGCGGGATGCGGGCGATCTTGGCCACGACATCCTCGATCTCTTTCGTGCCGATGGTCTTGCGACGCTTGCTTTCCGGCACCAGCGCCTGCGCGGCCCCGGCCTCGTCGATGACGTCGATGGCCTTGTCGGGCAACTTGCGGTCATTGATGTAACGCGCCGACAATTCGACCGCGGTCTTGATCGCATCGGCGGTGTATTTGATCGAGTGGTGATCCTCGAAATAGGTTTTGACACCCTTCAGGATCTTCACGGTGTCTTCGACAGACGGCTCGTTGACGTCGATCTTCTGGAACCGGCGCGCAAGCGCGCGGTCCTTTTCAAAGTGCTGACGGAATTCCTTGTAGGTCGTCGATCCCATCGTCCGCAGCTTGCCACCCGCCAGCGCAGGCTTCAGCAGATTGGAGGCATCCATCGCGCCGCCGGAGGTGGCACCGGCACCGATAACGGTGTGAATCTCGTCGATGAACAGCACCGCGTCGGGATGTTCCTCAAGCTCCGTCACGACGGCCTTAAGGCGCTCCTCGAAATCGCCGCGATAGCGGGTTCCGGCCAGGAGTGCGCCCATGTCGAGCGAATAGATCGTCGCGCCCGACAGAACGGCAGGTACTTCACCCAGCACGATCTTGCGGGCCAGGCCCTCGGCGATGGCGGTCTTGCCCACGCCGGGGTCGCCCACCAGCAGCGGATTGTTCTTGCGGCGACGGCACAAAACCTGAATCGCGCGTTCGACTTCCAATTCGCGCCCGATAAGGGGGTCGATATCGCCCTTTACGGATTTCTTGTTCAGATCGACGGTATATTTCGCCAGCGCACTTTCGCGGTTCTCGGACGGGTTCGGACCCGGTTGCTCGGTGTCGCCGAAGCCGTCGTCGTCATCGGACCCCTGCACCGGGCGGTGATCCCCGAATTCCGGATCCTTGGCAACGCCGTGGGCGATGAAATTCACCGCATCATAGCGGGTCATATCCTGCTCTTGCAGAAAATAGGCGGCGTTGGATTCCCGCTCCGCAAAGATGGCGACAAGCACGTTCGCGCCCGTCACTTCGGTCCGGCCGGACGACTGAACATGGATCGCGGCGCGCTGGATGACGCGCTGGAAGGCGGCGGTGGGGACAGCTTCGGAGCCTTCGACGTCGGTGACCAGCGTAGACAGATCGTCTTCGATGAAATCCTCGACCGTCTGACGGAGCTCGTCCAGATTGACGCCGCAGGCCTGCATGACGCGGGCGGCATCAGGTTCGTCAATCAGAACCAACAGAAGATGTTCGAGCGTCGCTAGTTCATGGCGACGGGCATTGGCCTGCGCCAATGCGGCGTGAATGGCTTGTTCAAGGGTATTCGAGAACGATGGCATGATGTTCTCCTGCCTGTATGCGGTCCACGGGACTGTAGGCCGCGTTTCTTTAAGTTTTGGTTGTCATCTTCACGGCTTCAAGTCTTTTTATTGTTTTGTCGCCGATCCGTGACCTGTGGTGATAGCAGAGCGACAACTTTGTCGCCTTGTTGACCGTCAAAAGGCATCTTTGGCACAGCGGGCCGCGGCAAAGGTGTTTTCGTCCGATTGTCCGGTGGTTCCGGTCGCGGCCTTCAGCGAAGCCTCATGCGCGCGCAGGAACGGGTTTGTGTTGCGCTCGGTGTCGAGGGTGGACGGCACGCTGGGCCGGTTTGCCGCGCGAAGCCGCTCCACCTCGGCTTTTCGAGAGATAATGGCAGGATTATCCGGTTCAAGGGACAGGGCGAAGCGCAGGTTGGTGTCAGTGTACTCGTGACCCGAGGCGATCAGCGTGTCGCCCGGCAGAGCCGCGAACTGCGACAGGCTGGCATGCATTTGATCGGGCGTGCCTTCGAACAGGCGTCCACAGCCGCCCGCCATCAGGCTGTCACCTGTGAAGGCGAGGCCGTCGAACAGATAGGCGATATGGCCAATGGTATGGCCCGAGACGTCGATGATCCGGGCCTGCGCATCGCCGAGGGTCATCGTGTCGCCAGGCGAAAGTGCGTGATCCAGCGGCGGCAGGCGGTGCGCGTCCGATGCGGCCCCCCAGACCTGCGCGCCGGTTGCGGCGACCAGATCGGGCACGCCGTCGATGTGGTCCCAGTGGTGGTGCGTCAACAGGATGTCGGTCAGACTCAGGCCATTCCGGGTCAGTGCGGCAAGGATCGGCGCGGCATCGGGTACGTCGACCACGGCCACGCGGTCGCCGGAGCGGACCAGATATGCATAATTGTCCGACAGACAGGGAACGGTGATCAGGGTGTCGATAAGAGTCATGCAATTCTCCGCTGGCACGGCTAGCATGACATCTGCGGCTTGAAGGGCAACGGTCTTATGCATCTCGACGTTCTCGATCTGCGGCAGTTCTACTACCGCACCCGGCTGGGACGCGCCGCGCAGAAGGCAGTGCGCGACCGGCTGTTGGCGATGTGGCCCGAAGCCAAGGGCCAGACCGTCGTAGGGTTCGGGTTCGCGGTGCCGCTGCTGCGGCCCTATCTGGCGGACGCGCGGCGCGTTGTCGGGCTGATGCCCGCGCCGCAGGGTGTGATGCACTGGCCTGCGGGCATGGTGAATGTCTCGGTTCTGGTCGAGGAGACGCTCTGGCCGCTGGAAACCGGTGCCGTGGACAAGCTGGTCCTGTTACATGGGTTGGAGACGTCGGAAAACCCGACTGCCGTTCTGGACGAATGTTGCCGCGTGCTGGGTCCGGGCGGGCGGGCGGTATTCATCGTGCCAAATCGGTCCGGCCTCTGGGCGCGGCGGGACAAGACGCCATTCGGCTTCGGGCGACCCTATTCGCTTGGTCAGCTGGAGGCACAGGTGAAACGCGCGGGGCTGGTGCCCGAACGCCATGCCGCCGCCCTGTTCGGGCCGCCGAGCGAAGGCAAGTTCTGGCTGCGCATTACGGGTTTCATCGAACGTCTGGGTCAGCGGTTATCGCGGTCGGGTGGCGGCGGAGTTATCCTGCTGGAAGTCTCCAAGCAGGTGCCTGCGCGGCCCCGGCCCGGCCTTGCGGCCCGTGTGCGACGTCCCCTGCGCGTGCTGGAAGGCGTGCCGGAGCCTGTCGCGTCGGGGCGAAGCGGCTGACGCGACCCGATGCGGGCGGAGCTTGCCGGTTTGTTGTCGCGACGTCGCCCGTTCACCGGGTGACGCCCTTCTGGCCGCATTGGAAACCGTCGTGGGCGACAGATTGAATCAGTGGCTCAGGTCGGCCAGGACAAGAAGGGCCACCCCCAGGTTCAGCGCAAAATATCGGGCGGAATCACCAAAAAGTCCTGGTTTGGGCGAGCCGACGATCCGGAACAGCAGCATCGCGATCAGGGCTTCGGTCGGCATTCGGGATCTTCGGCGGCGTGACGTTCATGAGGGACGACAGCCTTCTTTTGGCCTGATCCGTGATCTGTCAGGCCGCGAGTATGGAAACCTTACTTTAGGGAAACTTTGCAGACTGGCTGAAGGTCATGCGCCTCGCCGGTGATGGCATTCAAAAGAAGGGGGCTATGGCCCTTCGGCGCTGTTGCAGGGTGCGAACCCCTCTGTTAGAGGAAGCGCGATTTCGTGATCTGCTCCTCTCGGGGACAGGTCTGACGTGGGTTGCCTCGGGGTTTGCCGATGACGCCCGAGAGACTGTCGAAAGGGTGGACGTGTCCGAACCAGCTTCGATTTCCATGGGGATCGCCGTGCGTTACGCGCAGGCCGTCTTCGACCTAAGCCGTGACAGCGGCGATCTGAAGAAACTTGAAGCCGACGTGACGGCGCTGGACGAGGCGATACGCGCTTCGCAGGATCTGCGCGATGTCCTGACCTCGCCGGTGATCACCCGCGAGGACCAGGGTAAAGCCCTTGGGGCGCTGGCGTCGCAGATGGGTCTCGGCACCGTTCTGTCCAACACTCTCAGGCTGATGGCCGGCAAGCGTCGCCTGTTCGTCGTGCCGCAGATGGTCGCCGTCCTGAAAGGCATGCTGTCGGACAATCGCGGCGAAGTCACCGCCGAAGTCCGGTCGCCCAAGGCCCTGACAAAAACCCAGTCCGACAAGCTGTCGATGGCCCTGAAGGCGTCGACCGGCAAGGACGTGAAACTAGATGTCACCATCGACGACGGCCTGATCGGCGGTCTCGTGGTCAAGATCGGCTCGCGAATGATCGATACGTCGATCCGCGCGAAGCTCAACGCACTCCAGAATACGATGAAAGAGGTTCGGTAATGGCGATCCAGGCAGCGGAAATTTCCGCGATCCTCAAAGATCAGATCAAGAATTTCGGACAGGACGCCGAAGTCGCCGAAGTCGGTCGCGTGCTGTCCGTCGGGGACGGCATTGCCCGCGTCTACGGTCTGGACAACGTCCAGGCCGGCGAGATGGTCGAATTTCCCGGCGGCATTCAGGGCATGGCCCTGAACCTGGAATCCGACAACGTCGGCGTGGTGATCTTCGGCTCGGACCGGGACATCAAGGAAGGCGATACCGTCAAGCGCACGAACTCGATCGTGGACGTGCCTGCCGGGAACGAACTGCTGGGACGCGTCGTCGACGGTCTGGGCAACCCGCTGGACGGCAAGGGTCCGATCAACGCGTCCGAGCGTCGCGTCGCCGACGTCAAGGCACCGGGCATCATTCCACGGAAATCGGTTCATGAGCCGATGGCGACCGGCCTGAAGTCCGTCGATGCCATGATCCCGATCGGTCGCGGTCAGCGAGAGCTGATCATCGGCGACCGCCAGACCGGCAAGACTGCCGTGGCGCTGGATGCGATCCTGAACCAGGCGTCCTACAATAAGGCCGCGGGCGACGACGAATCGAAGAAGCTGTATTGCGTCTATGTCGCCATCGGCCAGAAACGGTCGACCGTGGCCCAGCTGGTCAAGCGTCTCGAAGAGACCGGCGCCATCGACTATTCCATCGTCGTCGCGGCCACCGCCTCCGATCCCGCGCCCATGCAGTTCCTCGCACCCTACGCGGCGACCGCGATGGCCGAGTTTTTCCGCGACAATGGTCGTCATGCCCTGATCGTCTACGATGACCTGTCCAAACAGGCCGTGTCCTATCGTCAGATGTCGCTGCTCCTGCGCCGTCCGCCCGGACGTGAAGCCTATCCGGGCGACGTGTTCTACCTCCACTCGCGCCTGCTGGAGCGGTCGTGCAAGCTGGGCGACGAGGCGGGCAATGGCTCCCTTACGGCCCTGCCGATCATCGAAACCCAGGGCGGCGACGTGTCGGCGTTCATTCCGACCAACGTGATCTCGATCACTGACGGCCAGATCTTCCTGGAAACGGAACTTTTCTACCAAGGCATCCGTCCCGCTGTGAACACCGGTCTGTCGGTGTCGCGCGTCGGGTCGTCGGCGCAGACGAACGCGATGAAGTCGGTTGCCGGTCCGGTGAAGCTCTCGCTGGCCCAATACCGCGAGATGGCTGCCTTCGCGCAGTTCGGCTCCGATCTCGACGCCTCGACGCAGCAGTTGCTGAACCGGGGGGCGCGCCTGACCGAACTGATGAAGCAGCCGCAGTATTCGCCGCTGTCGAATGCTGAAATTGTCTGCGTTATCTATGCAGGCACCAAGGGCTATCTCGACAAGGTCGGGGTCAAGGATGTCGGACGCTGGGAAGCCGGCCTGCTGGCACATTTGCGCGGCCCGGCAAAGGATGTGCTGGACTTCATCTCCAAGGAAGATCCGAAAATCAAAGGCGATGCCGAAGACCGTATCAAGGCGGCTATCGACGATTACGCAAAGACCTTCGGGTAAGCGCCAGATATGCCCAACCTCAAGGACCTTAAAAACCGGATCGCGAGCGTGAAATCCACGCGCAAGATCACCAAGGCCATGCAGATGGTGGCCGCCGCGAAACTGCGGCGGGCACAGGATGCCGCCGAGGCGTCGCGCCCCTATACCGAACGGTTCAATGCCGTTCTGAGTGGATTGGCCGCGTCTGTCGGCGGGTCTGATACCGCGCCCCGGCTTCTGTCCGGGACGGGGTCCGACAAGACGCACCTGTTGATCGTCATGACATCCGAACGCGGTCTGTGCGGCGGCTTCAACGCCAATATCGCCAAGCTGGCGAAGACTCATGCCCAGAAACTTCTGGGTGAGGGCAAGACCGTCAAGATCCTGACGGTCGGCAAGAAGGGTCGTGAGTCGCTCAAGCGAGAGTATGGCCAATATTCGGTGGGTCATGTCGACCTGTCCGACGTCAAGCGGATTGGTTACTCCGATGCCGTTGGCATCGCGTCCGATGTGCTCAAGCGGTTCGAAGCGGAAGAATTCGACGTGGCGACGATTTTTTATGCGTCGTTCCAGTCGGTCATCGCACAGACGCCGACGGCACAGCAGATCATCCCCGCCAAGTTCGAAGACAGTGGCGACGAAGTCTCGACCCTTTACGACTACGAGCCCAGCGAAGAGGCGATCCTCGCCGATCTGCTGCCGCGCGGCGTCGCCACGCAGATCTTCGCGGCTCTGCTGGAAAACGGGGCGTCCGAACAGGGCGCGCGGACGTCCGCCATGGACAACGCGACGCGGAACGCGGGCGAGATGATCGACAAGCTGACCATCGAATACAACCGCTCGCGCCAGGCCGTTATCACCAGCGAGCTGATTGAAATCATTTCGGGCGCCGAGGCGCTTTGAGTACGGGGGTGCCGCGGCACCTCGACAGAAACCGGAGACAGACGACATGGCAAACGCAGTCGGAAAAATCACCCAGGTCATCGGCGCCGTCGTGGACGTCCAGTTCGACGACGAGCTTCCGCAGATTTTGAACGCGCTCACGACTGAGAACCACGGCAGCCGCCTTGTCCTCGAGGTCGCGCAGCATCTGGGCGAAAATACGGTCCGCACCATCGCGATGGATGCGACCGAAGGCCTTGTCCGCGGTCAGGAAGTGACCGACACGGGCGATCAGATCCGCGTTCCCGTGGGCACTGCCACATTGGGCCGGATCATGAACGTGACCGGCGATCCCGTGGATGAAAAAGGTGAGGTCAAGACCAAGGAAACCCGTGCGATCCACGGTGATGCCCCGACTTTCGCCCAGCAGTCCACGGCGACCGAAATCCTGGTGACGGGCATCAAGGTCATCGACCTCATGGCACCCTATACCAAGGGCGGCAAGATCGGCCTCTTCGGCGGTGCCGGCGTGGGCAAGACGGTTCTGATCATGGAACTGATCAACAACATCGCCAAGGTGCATTCGGGTCTGTCGGTGTTCGCTGGCGTGGGTGAGCGGACGCGTGAAGGCAACGACCTTTACCACGAGATGATCGAATCCGGCGTCATCGTTCCCGACGATCTGGAGAAGTCCAAGATCGCACTGGTCTATGGCCAGATGAACGAACCTCCGGGTGCGCGGATGCGCGTTGCCCTGTCCGGCCTGACCCTGGCCGAGCAATTCCGCGACGAATCCGGCTCCGACGTGCTGTTCTTCGTCGACAACATCTTCCGCTTCACGCAGGCGGGCTCCGAGGTGTCGGCGCTTCTGGGCCGTATTCCCTCCGCCGTGGGCTATCAGCCGACGCTGGCCACCGACATGGGTGCCATGCAGGAACGTATCGCCTCGACAAACGCGGGTTCGATCACCTCGGTGCAGGCCGTTTACGTGCCCGCGGACGACCTGACCGACCCCGCGCCCGCCACCTCGTTCGCGCACCTGGATGCGACCACCGTTCTGGACCGTGCGATCTCGGAAAAGGGCATCTATCCGGCAGTTGACCCGCTTGGTTCCACCTCGCGTCTGATGGACCCGTCCATCGTGGGCGAGGAACACTACAACGTGGCCCGCGACGTGCAGGGCGTTCTTCAGCGTTACAAGTCGCTGCAGGATATCATCGCGATTCTGGGCATGGACGAACTCAGCGAGGAAGATAAGCTGGCTGTTGCCCGTGCCCGCAAGATCGAACGTTTCCTGTCGCAACCGTTCGACGTCGCCAAGGTGTTCACCGGGGCCGACGGCAAGCAGGTTCCGCTGGAGGAGACGATCGCAAGCTTCAAGGCCGTGGTCGCGGGCGAATACGATCACTTGCCCGAAGGCGCCTTCTACATGGTTGGCGGCATCGAGGAAGTGAAGGCCAAGGCCGAGAAGATGGCAGCGGAGGCCGCGTAAACCATGCAGTTCGAACTCGTCTCACCCGAGCGGCGGCTGGCGTCGAAAGACGTCAATGCCGTTCGCATCCCCGGCGCCGACGGGGACATGACCGCAATGGCTGACCACGCGCCGACCATTACGTCGCTTCGCCCCGGTATCCTGACGATCGAGACATCGAGTGGCGAAGACTCCTATGCCGTGACCGGTGGCTTTGCCGAAATCGGTGCGGGCGTCACCGTGCTGGCCGAACGCGCGCTTCACGTGTCTGATGTGACGCAGAAGGTCTACGACGACTGGGTTGCCGAAGCACATGTCGCCCACAAGGAAGCTGCCCCCGACTTCGTCGACTCTGCGGCCAAGCTGCTGGCGGACATGGTGGCGATGGGTGGCCATATCGGGCTGGACTCGAAACAAGCTAATCTTTGATCGCCCTGTCGGTGATAGGAAATACAGCAGACCCCGGAATATTTCCGGGGTCTTTGCTTTTTTGGGCGTGATTTCTGCATCTTTGCCGGTAAGTCTGGACTCGGCCCGAACGGGCCGGACGGGTACGAAAGCATGCGAAGACTGGCCAACCATCTGATCGGCGTCCAGCAGGGCAGCCGTGTCATGTTCTCGGATTTCGAGGACGGCGGTGCCATGTGGACGGGGACCGGTCCGCGCGAGGCGCGTGTTCGGATCGACTTCGACGAGTCGTTCAAATCAGTGCCCGCCATCCTGACCGGCCTTGCGATGTTCGACATGGACGAAGGTTCGAACCAGCGCGCAGATCTGACCCATGGCAATGTCAGCCCGACCGGCTTTGACCTGATCTTTCGCACCTGGGGGGATACCCGCGTCGCGCGCGTCCGCGCTGACTGGACCGCAATCGGCGAGGTTCGGGCGGAAGACGAATGGGACGTATATTGAAACCGATAGTGCGTTAGGGGAATCCCCGTCAGATACGCCCTGCATGCACGGAACGGGGAAGGTGGCCCGGGAAGATCGGTTTCTCCAGGATTGGTGTTTGAATTTGCGAGGATCGGCACAGAACCGATGCGTCACAGTTTGCAACAGGCAGGGAAAGGTGCAGGACGGAAGTCGAAGGGTTTGAACTTCGACAGTAGCACCGGTCGACAGTGACACCGGTCGGAGGCCATGGAAATCGGGAGACCAGATATGCGCGATAATAACTTCCTGACCGGGATGAACGCCCGCCACCTGTGGCATCCGATGGCCCATCCCGGCGAGATGCAGGCCAACCCGCCTAAAATCATCATCGGGGCCGACGGTGTGTCGATCACCGATCTTGAGGGGCATACGACAATCGACGCGGTTGGCGGGCTATGGAACGTGAACCTTGGCTATTCGTGCCAGCCGATCAAGGACGCCATCGCCGCCCAACTGATGCGGTTGCCGTATTATTCGGCCTTCAAAGGCACGACAAACGACGCGGCGATCGAGCTTTCGGTCAGGCTGGCCGGAATGTTCGGCCCCGACGGCATGTCGCGCGCCTTCTTCACCTCGGGCGGGTCCGACAGCGTCGATACGGCGCTGAAACTGGCGCGGCAGTATCATCGTCTGCGGGGCGAGGCGTCGCGGACCAAGTTCATCGCGCTGCGCAAAGGGTATCACGGCACGCATTGGGGGGGCGCATCGGTGAACGGCAACCCTGCCTTCCGCGAACCCTACGAGCCGTTGCTGCCCGGCTGTTTCCATGTCCCCGCGCCCTATGCCTATCGCAATCCCTTCGACGAGAGCGACCCCGAACGGCTGGCGGCCCTGTGCCTCAGTGCGCTGGAGGCCGAGATCGAGATGCAGGTGCCATCGACTGTGGCGGCCTTCATCATGGAACCGGTGCTGGGTGCGGGTGGCGTGATTGCACCGCATCCGTCGTTCATGCCGGGCGTGCGCGACATATGCGACCGCCACGGCGTGTTGCTGATCGCGGACGAGGTCATCACCGGTTTCGGGCGCACGGGCGATGTCTCCGGCGCGCGGCATTGGGGG